>Ga0067045_1002857_pt1 | contig 44013 bp, 35 predicted proteins | sample TerdegcTABiofilm_FD_59184 | JGI IMG/M metagenome (GOLD analysis project Ga0067045, IMG submission 59184) | Combined Assembly of (Gp0054472, Gp0054536) Wastewater bioreactor microbial communities from Singapore -Terephthalate degrading...
CCCCGTTTTCAAACTGGCTTATACCCAAAGAAAAAGCACACAGACTTGGACTTTGATGTCCGCAGAGGAAATTATTCAGCAAGAATCTTTTTGTGCTAAGTTGTTAAGAAGATTTATAGAGGAAATTTATAAAAATTATAAGAATTATCAAATTTTTTTTAAAAAAATGATTCTGGTAAAAATCTTTTAACATTTTGTATAAATTTATGCAATGACCTTTTGTGTTTATGTGAAACTTTGATGAAATACAGGAAAATGGTCATCCTTATTATATTGAATTTTAAATTTTCAAATTTCTTTTTGTAAATGATGACCTACTGTTCCGTAGATAAACTGGTAGTTAAAGGTTAATCTTCTGTTATTAAATAACATATTCAAGGTATTTCAATGCCTTGTTAGCAATTAATGTAATTGAGCCTTATGATTATTCCAGAACACAAAATTATTTAACTGTTTTCAAAGGTGTAAATTTTATTAAAAATGTATAAATTTGATTAACAGTTCTGTTTATAATCTATTATGAAAACATTTGTTGCTGAATTAGAGCAGGTTTATAAAAAAGATAACAGTGGTCTTGTAGCTGAATATCTGAATGATAAAGGCGGCATCTGGCATTTTCATCCTGAATATGAGATTTTATTGAATTTAAAAAACAACGGCACAAGGATAATAGGCAATAACGTAGAATTGTTTGATGAATATGATATGGTTTTGATTGCAGGCAATGTACCACATTGCTGGAACTATTACAAATCAGGAGGAAGTTTGCCGGAAAATCATGGTATTATCGTTCATTTTCCCTTGAATTTTTTTGGCGATGAATTTCTTAATCAGCATGAGATGGCGAAGGTGCGTGAGCTGTTTTCCGAAGCTGAAAAAGGAGTAGCTTTTTCAATTCAGGATGCAAAGGGCGCCGAGAAAATTCTTGCATCAATGGTTATTCATAATGGCATCGAGAAGATTCTTGACTTTTTTCAGCTTCTTAAATTAATGTGCAACTCAACACAGCGGAGACAATTATGCACTGAAAACTACAAAATAGGCTTTGAGAGGCCAGCGAATAAAATTGTGGCTAAAGCCCTGAGCTTTATAAGAGAAAATTATAATAAACCCATAACTCTAAAAGAGATAAGTAATGTTGTTGATATGAAACCATTTTCATTCAGCAAGTATTTTAAAAAATACACTGGATCAGGGTTTATTGAATACTTAAATCAGGTGAGGGCCAACAGAGCCTGTTATCTTTTACGGGAAACAGATAATGCTATTCATGATATAGCAAAAGAATGCGGCTTTTTCAGTATTTCTAATTTCAATAAACAATTTAAAAGAATTATGGGGATTTCACCCCGGGCATACAGAGCTCAGTATGATACAAGTTTATGATTTTCTTAAACTTTTATCAGGAATAAGGTATTAAGCTTATTAAAATATAGAGGACCGGCAATTAATATTTTTGTGTATCGGATTTACATAAATAATTACTTTTAAATTATTTTGCGGTAGATTTTAAGAGTTTTTAGATTAAAGTGGGTAATTTATGCCGAATACTGAAAATTAAATACATAGTAAGATATAGAGTTAACCTGCATATATGTCTTTGCAAATACTTACTGATTTAAATATTTTTACGTAGTGCTTTAATTAATTAAAATTTAAACAGATGAAAAGGCTGTTGTTAATTTCAATTTTAATTATTTATTCCTTCCTGCTGTTTGCTTTTCAGGATGAAAGCGGTTTTAATTGTTCAACTCTAATAATAGGCAGGGGAGCCAGTGTTACAGGATGCGTAATTGTAGCCCATAATGAAGATGACGGCGGCAATCAAATTGTTAATTTCTATAAAATTCCCGGAAAAGATAACAGAAAAGGGGAGGTAATAAAATTCAAAGAAGGAGGAGTTGAGACACTGGGACCTCATTCATGGTCATGTTTATGGTTTGAAATGCCGGGACAGGACTTCGCCGATACATATATCAATGAAAACGGAGTACTGATTACATCAAATGCATGTACTTCTAGAGAATTATACGGAGAAATAAAGGATGGAGGTATTGGTTATGAACTCAGGAGATTGATTGCCTTAAGAGCTTTATCGGCACGAACCGGAGTTGAACTGGCAGGACAACTGGTGGAAAAATGGGGTTACAACGGTTCGGGCAGAACTTATATAATTGCTGATAAAAACGAAGCATGGCTTTTTGCCGTGGTGAGAGGTAAAAACTGGGTAGCCCGCAGGGTGCCCGACAATCACGTGGCGTTTATTCCAAACTATTACACAATAACCGATGTGGATACAAACGACAATGAGAACTGCCTTGCATCAAAAGACCTTATAAAATATGCTGTAAGAAGAGGATGGTACAATCCGGAGACAGATGGTAAATTCAATTTTGCAAAAGTTTACTCATCCGAGAGAAATCTTACAAGCATGTCAAATATCGGTAGAATGTGGATGGCTGTGAACCTGCTCTCAGGCAAAAATTATAAGAAGGATGATGTTTTCCCGTTCTCATTTGAGCCTGCGAAAAAAATCGAATTGGAAGATATTTTCAACATACTCTCAAATCACTATGAAGGAACAGACCTTGATGATTCGAAAAACTATACCAGAGGATCACCGCATGAAAATAAAACACAAAATATTTGTGCAGCCCACCAGCAACTTTCATTTGTTGCCGAGTTGAGACAAAACATGCCTTTTGACATAGGCGGGAGAATCTGGATTGCTCCCCGACGAGGTTGTGTGAATGCCTACATGCCGGTATTTTTTGGCGTAACAAAAATACCAGCATCCATGACTATGGATAATCCTGACATTGCATATGAACTTCATTTTAAGAGGGACCAGTCGATTTATGACAGAACCCGCCCGCTGGCATGGTGGAATTTTGTAGCAGTGGCTGAATGTACAGACCAGGATTTTATTAAACGCTACCCCGAGCGAAAGAGGATAAAGGATGATCTGCAGAAGTCTTTTGCAAAAATGGCGACACGGGTTGAAAAAGAATATTTGCCGGTTTATAAAAAACAACCCGAACGAGCAGCAGCATTAATTAATGATTTTACCAGAGAAGTAATAGAAAAAACTATCGAGGAAAATAACAGATTTCTGAGACAATATAATTGGCTCAAATAAGCCTGGCAATTTGTTTAACGGTGATACTCCTGATTATCTGTATCTGCACTTATCATTAAATTCCTATTTGCAGAAACTGAAAAAAGAATTAATTTTGCATCCGGTCTCCTTCTGGATACATTTACCATACAGAAGGACACTATTTAATGGTTCCGTAGCTCAGCTGGATAGAGCGATCCCGATAAATCGGGATGGGTCGAGCGGATACGAAGAGATAAATGGTTCCGTAGCTCAGCTGGATAGAGCAACAGCCTTCTAAGCTGTGGGTCGAGCGTTCGAATCGCTCCGGAATCACAAGATAAAGAGTCAGATATTGACTCTTTATTTATTTTGCAGAATGTGAATGTTTATCATAAGGGTAGGAGCGATGAGAACGCGAAGGGTTGGAAAGCGTTCGAACCGAGGAGCCCCGGTTTCGGGGCGACGAGCTCGTGAGCGGCAAAGAGTGTCAGGTTTGTGGGTGCGAACAATCGCTCCGGAATCACAAGATAAAGAGTCAGATATTGACTCTTTATTTATTTTGCAGAATGTGAATGTTTATCATAAGGGTAGGAGCGATGAGAACGCGAAGGGTTGGAAAGCGTTCGAACCGAGGAGCTCGTGAGCGGGAAAGAGTATCACGTTTGTGGGTACGAAGCTTCTTTTTATATCAGGGGAAGTCTGAATCCAACATTCTACTGACTTCTGAGAAGGGGCACAAACCTTACCATTGCGAGTTGTGTTCGCTCAATTTTACCGTTCTTTTTTACGGCAAGGACCAGACGTTGAGCTGACCATTGTGGTCCGACGGGCATGATTAGTCTTCCATTCTCAGCAAGCTGATCCAGAAGAGGCTGGGGAATATGATCGGTTGCCGCTGTTACCATTATTATGTCAAATGGCGCATGCTCCTTCCATCCATTATAACCGTCGCCGGTTTTTACTATTATATTTTTATATCCCAGACGTTTAAGTCTTTCTTCGGCTTCCCTGGCAAGCTCGGGAATAATTTCAATTGTATAAACAGTATCAACAATTTCTGCTAGAACAGCTGCCTGATAGCCTGATCCTGTTCCTATTTCCAGCACCTTTTTGTTTTTTGAAGGCCTCGCCAGTTCTGTCATGTAAGCAACAATAAAGGGTTGGGAGATAGTCTGATTATATCCTATTGGTAGAGGAGTGTCTTCATAAGCTCTGTTAATATATTCTTTTGGTACAAAAAGATGCCGTGGTACCTTAAGCATAGCTTTTATTGTCTGAGGATTTCTTATACCGTTGGCAATAATTTGTTTATTGACCATTTCTTTTCGGAGGGTCGCGAACTTGTCATCTTCCTGAGAGAAAGTGCAGGAAAACAAAAAAATAAAAAGAAACCCAGTGGCAGATATAAATTTCATATCATATAAATATACAATACAAAATAATTTTAATGCTTATAAATTTCAAACGTATGACAAAGTTAAAAATTATATCCCAATAATCCGAGGAATCCCTTGCCTATGAATTCAATAAGAGGCCAGATTGGTAAAAAATTTACTTTAAGGACAAATGTCATAATCAGGAGAGTGAATAAAATCAATGTACCGTATTTATAAACTGCACTGTATACGGAAGGGTAATTTTTAAAATAATGAAATAATAAATGGGAACCGTCGAGAGGAGGAATAGGTATCATATTAAAAACAAACAGACCCCAGTTGATAAAAATCGAATATATAAAAAGTTCCCATAAAAGATCTGAATACAGGCCTTTATTGAAAATCAAAACAAATACAACTGATAAAACCATTGCGGTAATTGCATTCGAAATAGGTCCCGCGACAGCTATTTTAAGAACATCAGTCCTGGGATTACGAAGATTCATTTCATTAAATTGTACAGGTTTTGCCCAACCGAAACCGGCAAAAAACAGCATCAGAAATCCAAACAGATCAATATGCTTAAGGGGATTCAATGTTACTCTGCCCTGGTCTTTCGATGTGTTATCGCCACACCTTTGAGCAATAAATGCATGACTGAATTCATGAATTGTCAGACCAATTACAATCCCCGGTAAAAGTTTCAAACTATGTATAATGTCAATGTCCATGAATTATTTTCAGGTTTTAAAAACTTTTTTATTTTATTATTCTGTAAACATTTGCATTACAATGGATTATCAATTTAACGACTTACATGTAAAGAATATGTTTCATAATTGAATCCAAAGTCTTCAATCATTAAATATATTTGTCTTATGACAGTAGCCATTAAAATTAGTGTTTTCTGGACAATAATTTGAAAAGCAAACTTTTACAAGCCTATCGAAAAAATGTTTATTTTGACGAAGATAACACTAATCAGAATACTGTCCAAAAACAGAAAATTATTTAAATGGTATTCTATTTTAACTGGAAACTAAGTATGGTAAAAAAGCTGATTTTCATAATTACTGTTGTATTTTTTGCTACAACTGACATAAAATCACAGATTTCAAATGATACTCTTGTATATCTCCTCACTTGTTCCCCGGGGACTGCTACATATTCAATTTACGGACACAGTGCACTCAGAGTAGTAATTCCTTCTTCCGGATATGACATGGTCTATAACTGGGGTGTATTTGATTTCAATACGCCTCACTTTGTATGGAAATTCGCAGGCGGAAGGCTTAATTACATGCTGGGGGTTTATCCGTACAACCTTTTCCTGAGAGACTATTTCATGGAAAGAAGGTCTGTTTATTCTCAAAGGGTTAATCTTGAAAGTGAAGAACTTAAGCATTTAATGTACCTTCTGGAGGAGAATCAGAAACCTGAAAATATCTTTTACCGGTACGATTTTTTTTATGATAATTGTTCAACAAGGATACGTGATATTTTCGAAAAAATTTTCTCTGAAAGGCTTATTTATCCTGTTGAAGCGAAGGAAGACCTGCCTACTTTCAGAGATAAAATAAACGAATATCAGCGTCATTACCCCTGGTTAAAGGCTGGTGTTGACTTGCTTCTGGGGCTTCCTGCCGATAAGAAAGCTTCATTCCGCGATCAGATGTTTTTACCGGAATACCTGCAGCGTAATCTATCAGCCTCAGTAGTTAAAAAGAATAAGGATACTGTTCCTTTGCTTCAGGAGACTGAAACGGTTATTGAATTCGAACCGCCGGAAATAAGAACTCCATTTTATTCGGCTCCCTTGTTTGTACTCAGTCTGGCTTTTCTAATCATTTTATCTCTTTCTTTGCTGCTAAAAAATTCTGATTATATCAAATATCTTGACATTCTGATTTTTACAATTTTTTCAATTCTTTCCCTTTTCCTTCTGTTTTTTAATTTTATAACAGAACATTCTGAAACAAAGATGAATATAAACTTCATATGGATTAATCCTTTTATTATTGTTTGCCTGATATGTTTGTCACTCAACAGACTGTGTACAATCTGGTTCAGGCTTGTATTCTGGATTGTAGTTTTATATATTCTCGGTGTAATCATATTTGCATTAAAGATTTATGGAACATTTATTCCAGTTGCTCTTATACTCGCCTTAAGATGTTCTGCTTATGTATATTATGAACGGAATCCGTTTGGAATACATAATAATGTGCTCAGAAGATAAAACCATTTAACAATATTTTAACATACCTTAACATCAACTTTCAGAAATAGAGGGTTTTTTTGCAAAACCTTGTTAAATCATTAGGAAACATATTTGTGGTTATTCACATTATTCTTTAAATTAAATTGATATGGAACAAGCAATTGATATTAAGCTTCTGAATGAAAAAATTGAGAAGGAAAGTGCTTTTGTTGATATTATAAGGATGGAAATAGGTAAGGTGATCATTGGTCAGAAACATCTTATCGACAGTTTGTTAATAGGGCTTTTAGCTAATGGACATATTTTGCTTGAAGGTGTACCCGGTCTTGCAAAAACTCTTGCCATCAGATCCCTGGCATCAATTATAGATGCAAAATTCAGTCGAATACAGTTTACTCCCGATTTGCTTCCTGCCGACCTGATAGGAACTATGATTTACAGTCAGAAGAAAGAAGAATTCTTTGTTAAGAAGGGTCCTATATTTGCTAATTTCATACTGGCTGATGAAATTAACAGGTCACCGGCCAAAGTTCAGAGCGCACTTCTGGAGGCTATGCAGGAAAGGCAGGTAACTATCGGAGAAACAACATATAAGCTTGAGGAACCTTTTATGGTTCTTGCCACACAAAATCCTATCGAGCAGGAGGGAACATATCCTCTTCCCGAAGCTCAGGTTGACAGGTTCATGCTTAAAGTTTTGATAGGTTATCCCACAATGGAAGAGGAAAGAAATATTGTTCGTGAAAACATTGCAAAAGAATTTCCGAAACCCAATACAGTGCTGAAAACCTCCGATATATTAAAAGCCCGTGACATAGTTCGCGAAGTATATATGGACGAAAAAATTGAAAATTATATTCTTAATATAGTTTTTGCAACCCGTGAACCGTCCAGATTTAATTTACAGAGATTTACAAATATGATATCTTACGGAGCCTCTCCGCGTGCGTCAATTTATCTGGCACTGGCTTCAAAAGCATACGCATTTATAAGGAGAAGGGGTTATGTAATTCCGGAGGATGTGAGGGCAATATGTGCTGATGTCATGAGACATCGTATCGGCCTTACATACGAAGCTGAAGCCGAGAATATTAACCAGGATCATATAATAACTGAGATATTAAATACAATTGAAGTTCCATAATATAAAATTTCATATGAAGTCGATGAAAGCCATTTATTCGTTACTATTTATTATTATTATTTCTTCTTCACCTGATAGCCGAGGACAGAACCTGATAGGATATAAAATCAGGGATATTCAAAAATACATGAAAGAAAACCAGAAATCAATGGTTTATCAGAATCTGACATTCAACAATACATTCCGATATCTTAAATATGTTAACAGGGAACAAACTCAGACTCTTTTTTTCTTTCTGTCGGCTGATTCCGTATGCAGAAGTGTGAGACTTGTTTGTGATAAAACATTAAGAAGTCAGAAAGTAGCTGAACTGAATTCAAAATACAGGCCTGTGGGTGAGAACATTTGGGAAGAAGAGAGAGACGGTAAGAAATATAACATAGAACTCAAGGATGAAGAGTGGACTTTTAATATCAGCATAAACATAAAACCAGTCAAGTAACTCAGGGAAAAGTGGAAGCTGCAGAATTAATAAAAAAAGTAAGAAGGATCGAGATAAAAACAAGAGGCCTGAGCCGGCATATCTTTGCCGGTCAATACCATAGTGCATTTAAAGGCAGGGGAATCGCATTCAGCGAAGTGCGCGAATACCAGTACGGAGATGATATCAGAAACATCGACTGGAATGTGACCGCCCGATTTAACCATCCCTATGTTAAAGTTTATGAAGAAGAAAGGGAACTCACTGTGATGCTTCTTATTGACGTCAGCAGTTCGGGAGACTTCGGAACAGTAAAGGCATTCAAAAGGGACATAATGACTGAAATTGCTGCAGTTCTTTCTTTTTCAGCAATTTTTAACAATGACAAAATCGGAGTAATATTTTTTTCAGGGAAAGTCGAGAAATTTATCAGACCCCAGAAAGGAAGAAAACATATACTCAGAATAATAAGAGAGTTGCTTGATTTTAAACCCGAAAGCAACCTGACAAATCTTAATGAGCCGCTCAGGTATCTGACCAATGCAATAAGAAAACGTTGCACTGCATTCATTTTGTCAGACTTTATAGCTCCCGATTTTGAAGAGTCGCTGAGAATAGCAGCCAATAAACATGATATTGTTGCACTGAAGATTTATGACCCTGCAGAAACAACGTTACCTGACATTGGTCTTGTACGGATTTTCGATCCTGAAACAGGTTACGATATTTGGGTTGATACCTCATCGGGCAGAATGAGGAACGAGTTTAATAAATGGTGGAAAAACCATTCAGAGAACCTTGAGAATGTTTTTCGCAGGTGCGGAGTGGATTCGGCGTGGATATCAACCGCTGAGGATTATGTCATCCCTCTTGTAAGATTGTTTAGAAGGAGATAGAAATGAAAAAAATATTTTACATACTTGGATTTCTTGTTTTTAATTTTCTGTCCGTATCTGAAGGACAGGAAATAAATGTAAGTGCAGGCTTTGATACATCAGCAATTTATATTGGTGATCAGATAAAGTATACAATAACCATTAATAAACCAATTAATTATATACTTTCAATACCGGTTTTCAAAGATACCCTGATTAAAAATATCGAGATTCTCAAAGGTCCGGTCATTGATTCAACTGCCATAGATAACGGATTTGCAAGGATAAGACATGAATATCTTGTAACATCTTTCGATTCAGGTTTTTACCAGGTGCCGCCCGTATATGCAGAAATGAAAACAGAATCTGGTATAAAACGTTTTTATTCAGACTATTCATTGCTGAAGGTTTTAAGAGTTAATATTTCACCGCCAGATACAGCTTCAGGGATATTTGATATAATAGATCCGGGAAAAGTTCCGGTAACTTTTGGTGAAATTATGCCATTTATTCTGGCTATTCTTGTTGTAGCAGCACTTGTCTGGTTATTACTCTATTTACGGAAACGTTATAAAAAACATGAAACAACTTTAGTTAAAACCGTTCCGAATGAACCTGCTCATGTTATTGCTTTCAGGGAACTCGAAAAACTGAAAGAAGAAAAACTGTGGCAGCGGGGTGAGGTGAAATTGTATTATTCGAAGCTTACTGAAATTATCAGGGAATATCTTATGAACAGATTCTCTGTTCCTGCACTTGAAATGACAACTCTTGAAACACTTGAAGCTCTCCGGAAAAATGGAGTGGAAGAAAATGAAACTTTCAGGAAATTAAGAACGGTTTTAACAGGCGGAGATCTCGTAAAATTTGCAAAATACCAGCCAGAACCAACTGAAAATGAACTTCATTTTGATTTCGCATGGGATTTCGTTAAATCAACAATGCTAATTTCTTCTCCCCAGGGAGAGGAAGTTAAGGCTGATATTGTGAAGGAGGGAGTATGATTAGAGGTATTGTTTTTGAATCTCCAGGATTTCTTTATCTACTGGCTCTATTGCCGGTGATGATATTTCTGTACATAATAAGATACAACAAATCTTCAGCCTCTTTACGTGTTTCTTCTGCTGAAGCATTTAATAATTCTGGTAAAACTTTCAGACATATTTTGAGACATGTTTTGTTTGGCATGAGAGTTGCAGCAACGGGGTTGCTTATTATCGTGCTTGCAAGGCCTCAGGCTACAAACAGTTACCAGGAAGTATCAACGGAAGGAATTGATATTATACTCACATTAGATATTTCGGGCAGTATGCTGGCAAGGGACTTCAAGCCCGACAGGCTTGAAGCATCGAAAAATGTGGCAACGGAATTCATATCCGGCAGACCTTATGACAGAATAGGACTTGTGGTATTCAGTGGTGAAAGTTTTACGCAATGCCCTCTTACAACGGATCATGCAGTACTTATAAATCTGATGAAAGAAATAAGAAGCGGGATGATTGAAGATGGTACAGCAATAGGAGAGGGACTTGCAACAGCTGTTAACAGAATAAAAGATGCCGGTGGTAAAAGTAAAGTGATAATTCTTCTTACTGACGGGGTAAACAACAGAGGAATGATAGCTCCTCTTACTGCTGCAGAAATTGCAAAGACCTTTGGCGTAAGAGTATATACTATAGGTGTGGGTACAAGAGGTGTTGCACCTTATCCGGTACAAACACCATTCGGTGTACAATTTCAGAATATGCCTGTCGAAATTGACGAAGATATATTGAAATCCATTGCTGAAATGACAGGCGGAAAGTATTTCAGAGCTACCGATAACGAAAAACTTGTGCAGATTTATTCTGAGATTGACAAAATGGAAAAATCGAAGATTGACGTTAGACAATACAGAATGAGGGAGGAAAAGTTTTTCCTCCCCGCTCTAATAGCGTCAGTATTATTTATTGCTGAAATTTTTATCAGAAATACAATAATGAGGAATCTGACATAAAAGAATTTATTATGAGTCTGTTCAGATTTGCGAATCCTGAATATCTTTATTTTTTGCTGGCAATTCCGGTTATACTGGTTTTATGGGTCGTAAACAACTACCGGAAAAAGAAAGCTATTGCCAGATACGGAGAGTCGCACCTTGTCAGGCAGCTTATTCCTGAGATGTCAAATATCAGACCTGTAATAAAACTTATTTTGCAGCTTCTTGCTGTTGCAATGATATCTCTCATGCTCGCCCGTCCACAATTTGGTTCAAAAATCGAGGAGATAAAAAGGCAGGGCGTGGAAGTTATAATTGCTCTGGATGTCAGTAATTCAATGCTTGCCGAGGATATACAGCCAAGCAGACTGGAACGTGCAAAACAGGCTCTTTCGCGCTTAATTGAAACACTTGAAAATGACAGGATTGGATTGATTGTATTTGCCGGAGATGCTTATGTTCAGTTACCAATAACAACTGATTACGTTTCGGCAAAAATGTTTCTTTCCACAATAAATCCTTCTCTGGTTCCTAAGCAGGGTACGGCTATTGGGGCAGCCATACGCCTCGGTATGAGATCATTTTCTCCGGGGTCGGACAAAAGCCGTGCCATGATCATTATCACCGACGGTGAAAATCATGAGGATGACCCTGTTGAAGCAGCCAGAGAAGCATCCGAAGCCGGAATAGTGATTCATACTATAGGGATAGGCTCTCCTGAAGGTGTACCGATAATGCTTAATATAAATGGCAGAAGGGAATATCTGAAGGACCATGAGGGCAACACTGTTATTTCAAAACTCAATGAGAACATTCTTAAAGAAATTGCCATCACCTCAAACGGAAAATATGTAAGAGCAACAGCAACAAATCTGGGTATCGAACAGATATTCTCCGAAATCAGAAAAATGAAAAAACAGGAACTGGAAGGCAAAATATATACTGAATATAACGACCAGTTTCAGTTTTTTGCGGGAGCATCATTACTTTTTCTGATTATTGACTTTCTGATAATGGATAGGAAGAACAGGAAACTCTCAGATCTTAAGTTATTTAAATTAAAAATCTGAGCGGGATATGAGAGGAAAAAATAAATATTATCTGCCGTATCTTCTTGTTACTTTACTAATTCAGATTTTTATTTCATATTCAGTTTCGGGGCAGACTGAAAAAAAATATCTGCGCAAGGGAAATTCAAAATATTTTGATGGAAATTATTCTGAATCCGAGATCTTGTACAGGAAAGCGATTGAAGAAAACCGTGCATCTGTTGCCGGAAACTTCAATCTGGGCGATGCCCTATACAGACAGAATAAATTTGATGACGCAGCAAAACAATTCATTTCATCAGCCGAAATGAGCGCTGACAGAATGGAAAAGGCAAGGAGTTTTTATAACCTTGGAAACGCATTATTGAAGAATAACAGAGTAGAGGAGAGCATAGAAGCGTATAAAAATTCCTTGCGCCTTAATCCAGCAAATCCTGAAGCAAAATATAATCTGGCATATGCTCAGGATCTCCTGAAAAAGATGCAGCAACAGCAGCAGCAACAGCAAAATCAGCAGAACCAGAACAAAAAGCAAGACCAGAAAGACGAATCCAGTCAGCAACAACAACAGCAGGAGCAGAATAAAGACGAAAACAAGCAGAATCAGGAAAACCAGCAACAACAACAAATGCAACAACAGAAACAGGGATTGTCAAAGGAAGATGCTGAAAGGATATTAAGTGCTCTTGAAAATGAAGAGAAAAAAGTACAGGAAAAAGTTAAACAAGCTAATGCTCTGAGAGAAAGAGTGAAGACTTTGAAAAACTGGTAGTTTATGCTGAGATTAATAATCAAATACCTGTTTATTTTACTGGTGCCGTCAGCAGTTGCGGCACAGGAAATAATCATTAAAACAGAATATCCCAGGGTGGTGAATGTGGGAGAACAGTTTTCTATAAGCTGGACAATAAATACCGGAGGGGGTGAATTTATAGCTCCGCCGTTTACCGGTTTCTATAAACTTATGGGCCCAAACACTTCATATTCTTCGAGTGTGCAGATAATTAACGGCAGAATGACGCAGGAGACTTCATATACATATACATATTATCTTCAGGCAATAGAAGAAGGGAAGTTTGTTATTTCACCGGCTACCATAAGGGTTAAGGGAAAAGAATACAGGTCGGATTCAATATATATAGAAGTAGTAGGTACACCCGGAGCACGTCCTTCACAACCTTCCACAGCGAGGAAACCGGCGACAGAACCTGCAGGAGTTGAACCATCAGGCGAAGTGTTTGTAAGGTTAATTCCAAGTCGTACCGAACTATATGTAGGTGAGCCACTTACAGTATCATTGAAACTTTTTTCAAGAGTAGACATTGCAGGTTTAGAGGAGGTTAAATACCCTGATTTCAGCGGATTCGTGAAAGAAGAACTTGAAACCCCCAGACTCACTTCCCTGCAACGAGAAAATGTTAACGGAATTATATACGGAACCGGAATAATTCAGCAGTTCCTTTTATTCCCCCAGGTGACCGGTGAAATCACTATTGACCCTGTTCAGGTTACCGCACTGATACAACAAAGAATAAGCGATCCGGATCCGTTTTTCGGTGACTTCTTTTCCCGGTTTGCAAATGTGCCAAAAGTTCTGGCAACTTTACCCTTGAAAATAACTGTAAAACCTTTACCCGAAAATAAGCCTGCTGATTTTTCCGGAATTGTCGGAAAAATAAACATATCAGCATCACTTAATAAGGATACAGTAAAAGTTAATGATGCTCTTAATTTCAAAATTACAATATCCGGGAACGGGAATCTGAAGCTTGCAGGTAAACCGATTTTCAAACTGTCACCCGACATCGAAATTTACGATCCGAAAATCACTGACAACCTGAGAAACACCTCTTCCGGTACAACGGGTCAGAGATCCTATGAATATGTTCTCATTCCGCGGCATCATGGAGATTTCGTAATTCCTCCCGTAACATATTCTTTCTTTAACCCTGCAACAAAAAAATATGAAACGGTATTAACGAAAGAATTCAGGTTTCATGCATTGAAAACCGAAGAACAGGCCGGACAAATTACAGTGTTCGGAGGAGTAACAAGGGAAGACGTGAAATATCTCGGAAAAGATATAAGGTTTATCAAATCATTGCCGGGCAGCATTGTTATTCCTGAAAAACTCCTTGTTTCGAGGCGCATGTTCCCATGGTACTATTTCATTGCTCTTCTGATTTTCATTATAGTGCTTATAGTCAGACGCGAGCATATCCGACGCAATGCTGATGTGGCAAAGGTTAGAAACAGAAGGGCCGGTAAAATTGCAAGAAAAAGGCTTTCAGTTGCATATAAATGCCTGAAATCGGACATGAAAGAAAAGTTCTATGAAGAACTGCTTAAAGCACTGTGGGGTTATATGAGTGACAAACTGGGAATACCTCTTTCGGAACTTACGCGTACAAGGGCTGTTGAAAAACTCAAAGACAAAGGGGTTGATGATCAGATAATTGAAAAAGTGTCTTCAATAATTGAAAGGTGTGAATATGCAAGGTTTGCACCGGGTTCTGCTCCATCCGAAGCAAAGGAATTATATGAAGGAGCAGCACAATTTATCAGGTATATCGAAAATAAACTTGATTAAAAATAAGATGAAGAAGATTGTTCTGCTGGCTATTCTGGTGCTATTTAACTGTAATTCAGAAATCAGATCTGCTGTATTTCCTGAGGATGAATTCAGGAAAGGAATTGAATTATACACATCCGGAAAATATCAGGAAGCTCTGGAAGCATGGTTGCCAATTTATAAATCAGGATTTCGGTCTCCTAATCTTTGCTATAACATTGGTAATGCATATTTCAAAATCAACGATATACCGCATGCGATTATATTTTATGAAAGGGCTCTGCTGCTGAAACCAGCTGATGAGGATATAAGATACAACCTGCAGGTTGCCAGAACTTATGTTGTTGACAGATTTACAGAAATACCCGAATTATTTTTTATAACGTGGTATAACTTTATTTCATTAATACTCTCATCGGATAAATGGGCATTTATAAGTGTCATAACATTTGTCCTGTGTTTGGTTTTTATTTTGATCTATCTGTTAACATCGGTTTACAGGCTAAAGGTTACAGGCTTCTGGCTGGCAACAGTAATGTTGATAATAAGCTTTGCGTCTCTTTGTTTTTCAATAAGAAACAGAAACCTTATTTATAAAAGTAATAAAGCTATAATTGTCATCTCACAGGTCAATGGCAAAAGTGCTCCGGATAATAGCGGAACAGACCTTTTCCTGATTCATGAAGGTACGAAAGTTACAGTTACGGATGCCTTAGGGGAATGGTATGAAATTAAACTGCCTGACGGCAATAAAGGATGGGTCCCGGCCAATAGCCTTGAAAAAATATAGTAAAACATGCAACTTATTTTGTAACTTTCATGTCAAATAACTGTAAAAGCTGACCGGATAATGAAAAAGCATATAATATTTGCAGCATGTGTTCTTTTAGCGATAAGCGGCTGTAAAAAGCTTGAAAAAGAACCTTACGGGCCGACAGATATCAGAATAAGAAATCTTTCAGACATAGAGATGAATGAGCTGACCGTGGAAACAGGCGGGGGTACATATAACTATGGAACCCTGGGAGCGCAGCAGACATCAGAATATCATCGTTTTGAAAGGGCTTATCCTAAAGCCAATATTTCAGCAATAATCAACGGAGAGAAATACAAAACAGACACTACAACTTATTATTATATGCAATATCTGGGGCAGGTAAAAGCCACGTATGAGATTTATATTGAGAGTCACACCCTGAAAAAATTAAAAATATCAAATGTGATAATGGAATCAGCCCTGGATGATATAAAGTAATCAATTGTTTGGCTGTTTTTTGTTTAACCGGAGTATTCTCCGGTTTTTATTTTCTGATTTCACCATTTCACCGGTTCAATTCCATGGCTAACAAGATATTCATTACATCTGCTGAAGTGTTTGTTTCCGAAGAAACCTTTTGCTGCCGAAAGAGGAGAGGGGTGAACCGATTCCAGGACAAGATGTCTGGTCTTGTCAATCACGGTTCCTTTGTTCTGGGCATAGGCTCCCCATAGGAAAAAGACCAGGTGGTTTTTCTCCTCATTCAATATTCTGATAACAGCATCAGTAAATTGTTCCCAGCCTTTTCCCTGATGTGAACCAGGCTGATTTGCCCTGACCGTAAGTATTGCGTTGAGCAGCAGCACTCCCTGCCTTGCCCAGCGCTCCAGGTTGCCTGATTTCGGAACAGGTATCCCGAGGTCATCTTCAATCTCCTTAAAAATATTAACAAGACTTGGAGGAAAGGGAACGCCATCCCTTACCGAAAAACATAATCCGTGTGCCTGACCCGGTCCATGATAAGGATCCTGACCAATTATAACCGCTTTCACTTTATCAAACGGGCATAAATTAAATGCATTAAAAATTAAGCTCCCTGGCGGATAAACCGTTCTTGTACGATACTCCAGCTTAACAAATTCTGCTAGCCTGATAAAATATTCTTTTTCAAATTCTTCAGAAAGTTTCCTTTTCCAGCTCTCCTCTATTTTAACATCCATAAAAGTCCGTTTCTTCAAAGATAAATTATTAAGTTAAAATTGAAGCACCGGACCTGTATTAAAGTCTGGAAATACAAAAGCGGGACTCTATTTCAGACCCGCTTTCACTACAAATTTCAGGTATTTGATATACCTGAAATGCCCGTCATTTTTTAAAATACTGATTTACTGTAAGTTCCAGTGCTTCAAGCCTCTTTTTTAGTTCATTGTTTTCGTCTTCAAGTGCCCTGCATTTAGTTTTGAGATAATCAATTGCTTCTTTCTGATCCTGAAGAGCTTTAATTACCGGTGCTATCAGTCCATTATATTTTATTGCTTCAGGCTGATTATCTGAGTCATATATAACCAGATCAGGATTAATTTCTTCCACCTCTTCAGCAACCAGACCATATTGCCTGTCCTGGTTGTGATCGTCTTTGTATGCAAAGCTTACGGGACGTAATGAATAAAGCCAGGAGACATCATCCAAAGAGTTAATATTGATCTTGTATCTGGCACTTGAAGAGAGCTTTACAATTCTGCCGAACGGGTCAATTCCCAGCTCTGTGCCTGTACCTGTTGGTAAATAAGGAGTAAATACCCACCCGTTTTTTAATACCCAAAAAGCATTAGATCTGGTTTCAGGATTTCCGTTTCCTATTACAAACAGAGGATCCATCTGGCTCCATATGTTCTTCAAACCCATTGGCACATTATAGGCTCCAATCACAAAGCTGTTTGCAGAGTGTACTTCAAGCCCTTCGCCGAGGGCAAAAGCTTTTACTCCTGTAACGACATTGTTGTAACCTGCAACGAATGAATAGGCACTGTCTGCTATATTTGAGTGTCCGATGGTTACTGAAGCGAAGGCATTTGAAATGTTATTGATTCCGAGTGCCAGTGCTCCGGCTACTGAAGTATTGCCGTTACCTATGGCTATTGAATAATCACCTGTTGCAACGTTGTCTTTATCAATAACTTCGCGTGTTCTGACGAAATCCCAATCACCGGTGACAGGATTATATACCCAGTTAATTTTTATAGATGAATAGTTGTAATGTCCGCCTATTGATATTGATTTAAATCCGTTCGCGATTGCCTTATAACCCATTGCCGTTGAAAAGTCTCCTGCGGCGGTTGCTCCGAAGCCAACAGATACTGCCCTCGAACCTGATGCTGTTGAATTAACGCCAAGTGCCATGGCCCCAAGTTGGACTGCCTGCGCTCCCATACCAAAAGCAAGAGAATATTGTCCTGGTGTAAATGTTTTTCTGTTAACATTTATTGTTCCGTCTTCATTAACGCCGACTGAACCTATTGCAAAAGACTTTTCGCCGGTAGCTTCTGCTGACGAGCCTATTGCATACGAATCGTTACCGGCAGCTTTGGCATAGTAGCCTACTGCAACTGCGAACGGACTGCTTGCCTCGCTATGGTAACCCATAGCGAGAGTGGTGGAACCTGAAGCAACTGAGCCAACGCCAAGAGCAAATGAAGTGGTACCTGTAGCTTTTGAACCTGAACCAATTGCGTATGAATCGTTACCAAGTGCTGTTGAATAATTTCCAAGAGCAAATGAATTTAAACCTGAAATAGCCTCCCTTCCTATGGCAGTCGAATAATCTCCTCTTGCAACTGATTTATAGCCAAATGCATGAGAATAATTCCCCTTTGCCATGGTTTTGTATCCGGTTGAAAATGAATTTAACCCGACACTATCAGGATGAAGAATATCAATTTTTCCCGCAAGGAATGCTTCCTTGTTCGGATACCACATAATCTGTGATGCATTGGTAATAGTATCAACAGTGGCTTTACCAAAAAGGGAAAGATAATTTTTTTCTGCACCCTTATCAGAATTAAAGCCGCCTATTGCAAAACCGCCTTTAACTCCTTTGGGAGGAGGATTGTCATCAATGTAAATTCTTATGCTGTCGGCAGTGACTATCATAAGATCCTGTGGTTCCTGTTTTGTCTGATCAAAACCACCAATGGCAAAACCTCCCTTTTTACCTTTCCCTCCTGAATTAGGAATGAAAACATTAACTGCATCATTATACACTGCAAAAACAGTCTGGCCATCTTTTCTTTTCACTTCGAAAAGAGGATCCTGAGATGAGTCATCGATGCTTACTACGGCAACTTTAGCACCTTCAGCAATACCCGTGGCTTTATCAGCCACCAGAGAGTAGGGGACTGACCACAGAATTGCCGATCCCATTATTTTCCATGATGAACCGCCATCCTGGGAAATCTTTGTTCCGATATAATATGGACCGGTTGCCCATTTAATTTCGCTGAATGCATTTGCTGAGCCCTGATATTTTATGCCGGTACCAAGTACAACTGTAAACATCCCCAGAGCATTTGTTTTTACGCCAGAGTGTGTTTCCTCCCATAGATAAGTTCCACTGCCTGATGAATAAAAGCCAGTGGTGTCTGACAGAACCGACAGACGAACATCAATAGTAGCATTCGCCACAGGATTACCTGTATTATCCCGTAAAACTGCCTGATAATTAAACCCATGGGGCACCTGTGCTATAATCAGGCCTCCTGTCAGGATTATAATCATTCCTGAGAGGAAGAAGGCAAAAATCTTTTTCATAACCTTATGAGTTTATTTAATATAACTTCCTGATTATTCTGAAAATAAAGTTACAAGAAATAAAAAAACAAGTCAAGAGATTTTTGACGAACGGCGGATTTTTGTAAATGAATGAAAACGAGAAAGCCGGTAAAAATACCGGCTTTCTGTAAACAATTTAATATTATTTCACTGTAATGAAATAAGCATCATTATTTTTCCTGTGCCCGGTCCGGAGAAACTTTCAACAGCTTTGCCTATTATGGCTCCGCGCCTTCTCTCATTTTCAGCGAGAATCCTTTTAAGATCCTCAAAATCCTTTGCTTCGTTAACATTAAGCAGGCTCCATTTCATAGCATACCCGGGTGTTGAGGATGAAGTAAGGTAGTCGCCCGGCTGTATGGGGCCGTTCTCATCGGTTACGTTAACAGGTACACGGCCTGTAAGGGCAAGCCTTGTGGCCTGAACACCCTTTTTGGATTCACCTGTTTTTTCATCAACTACGAGTTCCATACCCATTGTCATGTGAGGGTTAGTTGAAATGACACCAAGGATTCCGTGCTGATAGGGTTTGTTTGATTTGATTACACTTTCCTTTCTGACAGGATCTGCAACAACAACATCAGCTGGTTCGGTATTACCATATGAATCGAGGATATACTCTGCGACATCAATTGAAGCTCCGGTTCTCTTATCAGCATACAGACCCTGGTAGTTTGAAGAAGTTGGGGAGTAACCTGTAAAAAATCCTGAATAAACAATATTTGAACTTGCGGAATTATAGGCATAGCTTTTAAGTCCGTAATTGGTTCCTGTTCCATAATTATATGAGTTGTAATACCCCGAATATACATTTCCTGTAGCAGATGAATTATTCTGGTAAGTAATGCTTGTTATTCCATACATTGAAGATGTCCTGAATTGAGCATAATTGTAAACATACAAGCCATGGGTAGTATTGGTGGCATATTCATAAATACCATGTGTTGCTGTATCAGGATATAAATAAAGTGCTCCGCTTTTTTTAACTTCAAGTGCGTTATGGGGAGCATCAGAATATCCGTTACCTATAACAAACAACGGGTCCGAATTGATCCATGTTGTTTTGTCTCCTGCTATAATATTATATGTACCAATAACGAAACTGTTTGCTGCCTGGGCAGTCAGATTTGAACCAATGGCAACAGCATTATAACCTGTTGTTTTATTAAAGGAACCTGCTGCGAATGAATATGCGGAGTCGGCTATATTGGAATGCCCGATTGCAACAGATCCCATTGCAGTAGCAGTATTTTTAAATCCGAAGCTTGTTCCGCCGTTAGATGCTTTGTTACCGTTCCCGATAGCTATCGAATAAGACCCTTCTGCAATATTGGGTTCATCCACAGTAACAGGTTGTAAAATTAATTTACCTGTCAAAGGGTCGCGGATTAATTTGTAAAACGTGGTTGTGTATTGCCCCCCAATTGAAAGTGATTTATTTCCAAAAGCTTTGGCGTAATATCCAATTGCCGTTGCATATGTACCGAGTGTGGTGCCTGAACCTGTTGTTGCTCCTTTACCTATTGCGATTGAATAATCAGCTGGGGCACTGGCTTCCTGACCCATGGCGGTAGAATATGTTCCGCTGGATGTTGATCTGTATCCTATCGCAGTTGAATAATTACCTGATGCTGTTGACTGATACCCCATGGCTGTTGTATAATACCCGGATGAGATGCTGTAATAACCGAGGCTGTTGGAATAATATCCTGAAGCGTTTGAGCCAATTCCGAATGCCATTGCTCCCTTCTGAGTTGACTGTGCACCCATACCTATGGCAACTGTATATGGGCCGCTTGCCGTGGTAGGTGTTGATGTCGGATTTCCCGAATCATCCAGACCTACCGATCCAAACGCAAACGAACGGTATCCTGAAGCTGTAGCGCCTGAACCAAATGCATATGAGTCTGATCCTGTTGCTTTGGCTCCATCACCGAACGCAAAAGCATTCTGTGCAACAGTCTTTCCTGCTCCAGCAATTGAATTTTTACCAATGCTGGTGGAGTAATTACCCAGTGCTTTCGCCTTATAGCCGAATGCCTGTGAGTAATCACCCATTGCAACCGATCTGTAACCCAGTGCAGTGGAATAACTTCCCACACTGTCAACAGCGCCAATCCATACATTACCGGCAAGAAATGCATTTTTATTCGGATACCATAGAACCTGTGGTGAACCTTTTACAACATCTACTACATTGGAACCTGTAACATTCATGTAGAAATTAGGCAGAATTCCTTTTGCTCCATCAAAACCGCCAATGGCAAACCCACCCTTGGCACCTTTGGTTGGAGTATTATCAATATAAATTCTTACACTATCAGGAGTTACTCTGAAGTAATCCTGTGATGGAGCTTTTTCACCGAATCCGCCAATTGCGAAACCTCCTTTAACTCCCTTCCCGCCTGAAGGTACATAAATATTCACTGCATCAGGATATACAGCGAATACTGTCTGGCCATCTTTTCTTTTCACTTCAAAAAGTGCATCGGTTGATGCATCGTTTGTACTGACAACTTTAGCACCGGCTTTAAGTGCTTCAGCGTTTGCTGCGACCATTGAATACGGAACAGTCCAGAGTTTTGCAGAACCCATTATCTTCCATGTCGAACCGCTATTTGTTGAGATTTTTGTACCTACATATAAAGGACCTGCCGACCAGTTAATATCGCTGAAGTTTGAAACTGAACCCTGGTTTTTTGTCCCTGTTCCGAGCACAACTGTAAATAACCCCTGCGAATTGGTCTTTACATTTGTATGCGTCTCTTCCCAGAGATACGTGCCGTTCCCTGATAAATAAAATCCGGTTGTATCTGAAAGTATCGAAAGTCTGACCCATAGATTGTTTGTTATAATCGGTTGTCCGGCATTATCTCTGGCAATTGCCTGATAGTTAAACCCTTGAGGCACCTGGGAGAATAAGATGCCACTAATCGCACAAAACACTAATAATAACAAATTCTTTTTCATGGCATGAACCCTTTAATTTTATTGTTGATAATCTGTATCTTATCAAGAATTCTCAGTTCAGTAATTCACACATAATTTTAATAATAAAGTTACGAAATTCCCTGAAACCAGCTATAAATTATATTGAGAATTACATAAACTCATTAAAGAATTTGATGAATGTACAATTTTTGTATGTTTTTCTCATCAGATGTGTGACGAAAAAATTCTGGCAGAAATGAACAGGTCAGAAATCTTTTAATACGGGAGTAACAGAAACAGAAATCGGGCTTATTTCTTGAAAACGAAATAAATTGCCAGAACAATGAAGAAAAATGCAATCAGATGGTTTATGCTGAATTCTTCGGTTTTGAAAACCACGAGTGTAAATATTATGAATACGGAAATTGATATAACTTCCTGAATTACTTTTAATTCAACAAGTGAGAAAGGACCTCCATTGCCTCTGAACCCTATTCTGTTGGCAGGCACCTGAAAGAAATATTCAAATAGTGCAATACCCCAGCTCATTAAGATTACTGCAAGGAGTGTTAGGTTTTGAAACCTGCTCATTGTTTTCAGTTTGAGATGGCCGTACCATGCAAATGTCATGAATGTATTTGACAGAATCAATAGCAGAATTGTATATAATCCTCTCATATATTTTTATTATTTGTTTAAATCACTTATAATCCTTTTAACGACTTCTGTGAATTCATAGCCTGCCTTTTCAGTGGCTGCAACAAAACCGCCATTTTTCGCAATGCAGGGATTCGCATTTACTTCAATTACATATACTTTATTATCGCTGTCAACTCTCATATCAACACGTGCGTAACCTTTAAGTCCGAAAACATCCCAGCATTTTATGGCTGTATTTTCGATTTCTTTTCTGAGCTGCTCATCCAGTTCCTTCCCGGGAAATCTTCTAACGGTGTTTTTATATTCAAAACTATCCTCTTCCCACTTTGCTTTGAAGTCAACAATTCTTGGCCTGTTTTCGTAATCAAGAAATACTATCTCAGCCGGTGGTAAAACTTCAGGTCTGCCATCTGCTGCATGGGTGAGAAGGCTGATATTAAATTCCCTTCCGTCAATATATTCCTGAATTATCCAGTGGGAATCTTTTAGTCTGTCGAATTTTTTTTCATAACCGGGGCGGTAAATAAAAACTGAATCAGCTGTTATGTCAAGGGACCCGTCTTCCCATACAGGTTTGATAATGTAGCTTTTATCGGGTTTAAGTTTTTTATATTCAGAGATATGATAAGATTCAGGGACTCTTATGCCAGCATTACTCAGAAATTTAACGGTCAAAAATTTACTGGTTGTAATAAATAAAGCTTCAAGAGGATTGCCGGTGTAAGGTATTGAATACATATTGAGCAGGGCGGGAATGAAGTAAAGTAATTCTCCCTTATTGTTTATTGATTCAACCAGGTTGAAAACAAAATCAGGTTTTTCATCTGCAAGGAGTGATATTTCATTCATGAAATTGTTTGTGATTCCCTTTCTGTATGTCGTGATACCTGTTTTTTGAAGATTACTTTCAACCCATTCAACCTGATCTAATATATCGAGTTCATCGGGAAGGGCATTTTCGCGCGGTTGATTATAAAGAATACAGCATTTCATAGTTTCAGGTTATATCTTTTAAGTGCTGATCTGATAATTCTCTCAATCAGTTCATTATATTCAATACCTGAAAATCGTGCAAGTATTGGAAGGTCTGAATCGATCGGATGAAGACCTGCGAGAGGATTGACTTCCATAAAACATATTTTACCGTTTCTATCAGCCTTAACATCAACACGTCCGCCGTCGGCACAACCGATTGCTTTCCATGCCCTCAGTGCAACATCTTTTGATTCATTAGCAATATCGCTTTCGTCGAGGGGTTTATAACTGCAATACATCTGATAGTTTTCCTTAAATTCTACCGAATACGGGAGTTTGTCCTGGCAGATTATTTCCATTCCTCCTATTGCTATTGCTTCATCACCGGTTCCGAGGATTCCTATAGTGAATTCTCTGCCCGGAAGATATTCTTCGACAAGTGCAGGCTGATTGTAGCGCTCAAGCAGATATCCTGCAACTTCTTTTAGTTCGGAAGGTGTTTTCAGGATATTTTTACAGGTTATGCCTTTACCCGTTCCTTCGGAAATAGGTTTTATAAAAAGAGGAAATTCGAGGTTGCATTTTTCTGTGTCGCCAGGAGTGGAAATTAGCATACCCGGGCTAACAGGCACACCTGCGGATGAAACAACCAGCCGGGCAAGATATTTATTAAGTGCAACACCCAGAACTACCGGTCCGCTGAATACGTATGGTATGCGGTATTGGTCTAGTATTGCAGGAACCACCGACTCTCTTCCGTCACCGTACAGACCTTCAGCAATGTTAAAAACTATATCCCATCTTTTACCGGAGGCAAGGGCTTCGATAAGCTGAAAGACATTTCCAATTTCTTCGGTATCAAAGCCCATTGACTCGAGTACATTTCTGATGGCGCTAATTGTATATTCTTTGTCAAATTCTGCAGTATCCTCCATAGAAAACCCGCGTTCGAGGTACCACGAACGCAGGTCAAAAGTAATCCCTGCCTTCATAAATAATTATATTTCAGGGTATTCGCAAATAATACCCTTATAGTTGCGGAGTACTATTTTTTCATTTGTGTGTTCTACAACATAATCTGGCAGGAGGGGGATTTTTCCTCCTCCGCCCGGTGCATCAACCACGAATTGTGGAATAGCATATCCGCTTGTGAAGCCTCTTAATCCTTTTATTATTTCAAGCCCTTTCCTTATTGATGTCCGGAAATGCCCAGAACCAGGAATAAGGTCGCATTGATACAGGTAATACGGCCTGACCCTTATCATCAGCAATTTATGAAATAGTTTTTTCATTACCTCCACATTATCATTTATTCCTCTCAGGAGTACGGTCTGGCTGCCTAAAGGAAAACCTCCGTCGGCAAGTTTATTACAGGCTTCGGCACATTCATCGGTAATCTCGTCAGGATGCGAAAAGTGAAGGCTTATATACAACGGGTGGTATTTTCTCAGTGTTGAGATCAGGTTATCAGTTATTCGTTGAGGTAACACAACAGGTATACGTGTTCCTATTCGAATTATTTCTACGTGAGGAATATTTCTTAAATTTCTAAGTATATAGTCAAGCATTTCATCCGACATTGTAAGAGGATCTCCTCCACTAACAAGTACATCCCTCACTTCGTGATGATTTCTGATGTATTCAAATGCCTTTTCAAAGTCATTCCTACTCAGTCTGTCAAGTTTTCCTACAGAATGAGACCGGGTACAGTATCTGCAGTATGCTGAACAAACCTGTGTTACCGTAAATAGCACCCGGTCGGGGTATCGGTGAACAATACCTTTTACAGGTGAGTTTTCCTCTTCATGAAGAGGGTCACGCCTTTCAACAGGCATCTGAATGAGTTCTTCCACAACCGGAACTACTATCCTGCGGAGAGGATATGATTGCCTGCTGTTGTAAATAAGTGAAGCAAAATAAGGAGTAATTCTGAGTGGAAGCCTGCCTTTCAGATTGTTAATTGCCATTATCTCCTTTTCTGATAACGGCATTATTTTTTTCAGGTCTTCGAGCGTTGTGATGGAATTTCTGAGTTGCCATTTCCAGTCATTCCAAGAATCGGTAGTTGCCGCAGGGAAGAAGCGTTGGATAAATTCCGCTTTCCGATTGCTAACTAACTGATCCGGGTTTAAAATCTGCGAAACTATCATGGTTTTCGCACCAGGCTCTTCATCTGAAGAGCAACCCTTGAGGCAACCTTCTCTATGGAAGGGTGAAGCCTCATTATTGTTAGCATTCATGATGTTGTGAAAATTTCACTCCTTTTTAGTTGTTTGTTCTTATTCAGTTTAAAATTTTGCCGAAAGTATGCATAATGTGATTTCATTGTATTAATTATGACAGGAAAATTTCAACAGAAAAAATTTTTTTTCAACAAATTAAGTAAAAAATAAAAAACCTTTAAGTTTAATTGCTATCTGTAATGCCCATAAATTGGCAGGTTTGTAAATATGAACTCTTTAAAATTAAATGGATATACATAAGAAGAAAAAATTTTCATATTTAAAGAATTTTGTTTTTCATTTTAAAATTTTTATGGTCATGCTAATTCAATTCCATACTCGATGCAGAAAAGTAATGAATTAAATTACACACCAATTTAAACTGATCTGGAATTTATTTATTGCGATTGCCGGAATATTTGAAAGGAAAGAAGAAAGCAGCAGGAAACCTGCTGCAGAAGATATTTAAACCTTTCCTTACCAAAAGTTTTTTAAGTAAAATCAGAAAAAACCCATAAAACTCATTAACATATTTTCCAGTTTTGCTAACTTTGAAATAATTCAACCTTCCATAATTAATTATCGACTTATGAGTAAAATATCAAGAAGAAATTTTCTGGGCAAAGGAAGTGCTTTGATAGGATCGGCACTTGTTGCCCCGCAGGTGTTCAGAAATTTATCAGCTGTAGATACACCAGGACTTTTAAAACTGCCTCTAGGTTTTCAGGCATGGACAATCAGGGAAATGCTTGTAAAAGATTTTCCCGGCACACTTAAAATTATGTACGATATGGGTTACCGCTGTATCGAAATGTGTTCCCCTCCCGGATATGCGATGGCAGGTTTCGGCCCGCTGACAAAATACAGCGCCCAGGAAATGAAAAAAATCATTAATGATGCCGGACTGACCTGGCCGAGTTCACATTATGTAATGAATGAACTGAGAAACAATCTTGATGAAAGAATCAAGTTTGCAATCGACTCGGGTCAGACACAGATGATTCTTTCAAGTTTTGGTTTGCCGCGCGATGCAAAACTCTCCGATTGGCAAAAGGCTGCAGAAGAACTTAACAAAATAGGGGAGAAAGTTAAAAGTGCCGGACTCCAGATGGGGTTCCACAATCATCATACTGAATTTGCCATGCTCGAAGAAAAACTTATTTATGAAGAATTAATGAAATGGTTCGATCCTTCCCTTATTAAAATGCAGTTCCAGGTAGCAGTGATCAGTATCGGATATAAGGCTGCTGATTATTTCAGAAAGTATCCCGGAAGATTCATTTCAGCACATTTGGCCGATTGGTCGGCTGAAACCAAGAGGGAAGCCCCGGCAGGCAAAGGAGTTGTAGATTGGAAAGAACTGATAGCTGCCCTCGACATCGGGGGTGTTAAAAATGTCTTTGTTGAAATGAGTTTTGATACATTTAAAGAATCTGCCAACTATTTGCTCAATCTTTAACATGACTTTTATATCGGATGGAATGGCTTACTGATATCATTGTAAACGATTCAGTAGCCCATGCAATTCTTGTTTACAGTGTAGTAATTGCAATAGGGGTAGCGCTGGGAAAAATCAAAATATTTAATGTTACCCTGGGAATTACATTTGTTCTTTTTGCAGGAATAGCAGCGGGACATATCGGTTTTTCCACAGGCCATGAAATAATAGAATTTGTCAGGGATTTCGGTCTCATACTTTTTGTGTTTTCAATAGGCTTACAGGTTGGTCCGGCTTTCTTTTCCTCATTAAGGAAATCCGGGCTTAAAATGAACATACTTGCAATAATAATCGTTTTTACAGGAGCCCTTATTACGGTGGTTGTTCATTTTATATCGGATGTTCCAATGGCTGTTATGACGGGGATAATGTCGGGCGCAGTTACAAATACACCCGGACTTGGTGCCGCACAACAGACTCTGAACGAAATAATGTCAGGTATCAATCCTGAAAATATCCCTGATCTTTCACTCGGATATGCCATAGCATATCCGTTCGGTGTTGTTGGAGTAATCCTTTCAATGATTTTTATCCGTAAAATTTTCCGGATAGATATTGATAATGAATTAAAAATCATATCCGAAAAGCTTCATCCTTCGGATGAAACACCGGAAAAGGTTACAATACAGGTTAAATCTGAAAGGGTTGCAGGAAAGCGTGTAGATGAAATAGTAAAAAACGGACCCGGTAAAATGGTAATTTCAAGGCTTCTTCACAAAGGTGAGATTATACTTCCCGGACCTGGTACAATTATTGAAAAAGATGACATCATTTTGGTTGTAGGTGAAAAAAAGAATATTCCGGCAATTGTAAGTTATATAGGATCGGAGAGCGATCTGGATCTTTCTTCCAGGTCAGGAAAACTGGTTTCACGCAGAATTGTTATAACAAATCCCCATATAGCAGGTAAAAGTCTTGGTTCATTAAAACTGCGTTCACGTTATAATATTAATATTACCCGGATAGAACGTTCGGGTATTGAGCTTGTAGCAAATTCAGGGCTGATTTTGCAGATGGGCGACAGAATGACTGTTGTGGGAGATGAAAATTCAATTGAAAATGTTGCACGCGAAATAGGAAACTCACTCCGAAGACTTTACGAACCTAATCTTGTACCAATTTTCGCAGGTATAATTTTGGGTATTCTGGTGGGTAGTATTCCGTTTAAAATACCGGGTATTTCAAATCCATTAAAGCTTGGCCTTGCCGGAGGTTCACTGATAGTAGCCATGTTACTGAGTAAATTCGGACATAGGTTTTCTGTTGTTCCGTATACAACTACCAGTGCAAATCTTATGCTACGGGAAACGGGAATTGTTTTGTTTCTCGCAAGTGTGGGATTAAAGGCCGGTGAAAAATTTATTGCCTCTTTCAGTTCCGGTGAAGGTTTTATTTGGATTGGATACGGAGCAATTATAACAGTTCTGCCGGTAATAGTTACGGGCATTTTTGCAATCAAATGGCTGAAATATAATTATTTTGAAGTATGCGGACTGCTTGCAGGCAGCATGACTGACCCGCCTGCACTTGCATACGCAAATAAACTGGCTCAGTCAGAAGCACCCGCAATTGCTTACGCAACAGTATATCCTCTCGTGATGTTTCTCAGAATTTTTGTCGCACAGTTGTTGATATTATTGTTTGTTTAGCCTGAATTGTCAGGACATGCATATATTCCTTTACTATTCCGCCCTTACAGGGCTTTTGATGTTATATATGTGCTTTTAACATTGGACGTTGTCCAATGTTAAAGTATTGTGCGCTTTCAGCGCTAGTGGTTCTGAGTGCGCACTGGAAGAGCAGGAGTTATAAAACGGTACACAACCTTCTGACGGAATCGCTACCAGTCTTTTCATGTGGGTATTTGGATATCCAAGGTTAAAGTATTGTGCGCTTTCTGCGCTATTGGCTTCGCGTGCACCCTGAAAGGGCAGGAATATCATGTAACTGGATAGCATTCTGCCAACCCCTGACGGTTAATATTCTGATTATATAATGGTATTAACAGACACCCCGGTAAAGAACGATGCAGATGTTATTTCGTGTACTGTCCACAGACTTTAAACAAAGAACAGTACAACTCCTGCAACTGAAATCACAGCACCTGCTATCTCTGCAAAAGTTACTTTTTCCTTATTCATGAATATGGAAGGAGGTATTATGAGAACAGGTACGATTGCCATAATAGTGGATGCAATTCCTGCCTGAGTATATTTTACAGCCATAAGTGAGAATGACACACCGAGAAAGGGTCCAAAAATGGCACCGATAATAACTGCAATAACTGCTTTTCTGTTTCTTGTCCCATTAATTACCTCGGGCCACTGTGAAATTACCGATGCCAGTAATGCAAAACCGACACCTCCTGCAATAACCCTTATTTGAGTCGCTGCAAATGCATCATATGAACCTGCCATCCCTATTTTACTCAGAATAAGACCCGTTGCCTGACCCAGTGCACCACCGAGAGCAAGCAATATTCCCGAAGGGGCCAACTTAAGAGTAAGCTTTTCCCCTTTTCCGTTACGACTGAAGATTGCCAGAGAAATTCCTGTGAATGTAAGCGTCATACCTGCAAAATGTATAAATCTGAGTTTTTCACCAAGAAAAACCCATCCTAATAAAGCCGTAATCAGAGGCACTGTAGTCATAATGAGCATTGAAAATCTTGAACCTATTTCAGCGTAGGCTCTGAAAAGAAAATAATCTCCGAAAGTAAATCCAACCAGACCCGAAAGCGATAGCCATATCCAGTTGTGCAGATTTGCATCTGAAGGTAGGAGATAACCTCTGGCAATAAGATTATAGAATGAAAGCAAAAAGACTGCAAGAAACATTCTGATAATGTTCAGGGAAAGAGAACCTATTTTTTTACTCGCCTTCTCGTTTGCAAGAGCAGTAATTGTCCAGGATAAGGCTGTCAGAAGTGCAGCAAATTCACCAAGGTGGCTGCGTAAAAACGACATAATTTATTTATTCAGATAAGAAGGCAAAAATAACATTTTTAATTATTTTGAGACAATGAGGGATTTTTATAGAGTACAACTTTCACATTCATGCATTCATAATCTTTTATTTTTATCCATTCTGACTTCAGCCTGTCTATTTCATCATCTGAAAAATCATTAAATACATTTGACCAGAAAATATATTTATTTGATTTGAAATTTTTTTCGGCAAATGACGACATATTGCCATTAAGATCTACAAAATCAATTAAAGCCAGATTAGGGAAAGCACTTCCTGTTTCATTAACCGGCACCTGCATCTTTTCCATATCTTTCAACATTTTTTTCCGAAGTACAGGGTAAGGTAAATAAGCCAGTGAGGCGTCCCATCCCTGGGAGATCCTGTCAGGATATACCCAGAGATTCCCTGTTATTAGTCCGGCAATCATCAGGAAGGTTAATAAATATTTAATTACAACCTTTTCAATAATTTCAAATAAATAGAAACACACATTCAGAGACAGCAACAAATAAACCGGAAGAAGATAACGGTGACCTGACAGATTTTTATGTATGAGCATTGGAAATGATAAAAATATAAATACAACTATAATTATAGTTAATAGTTTTTTTAACGTTTCAGGTTTTTCAGCTTTATGTTTAAAATAGTGCCATAAACAAATTATGCCGGATATCCAAACGAAAATGTGGCCAAAATCAGCAAGCCTCCAGCCAATGATAAAAATATTGCGTAATAACCCCGGGAATCCTGCAGGTTTAAATGATTCGTACCATGGCGAATCTTTATTGTAACCAATCCACCCCGTCTTAACCTGGTGCCATGTAAGAAATGAAATAATGAATATGATTGCCGGTATATATGGAATTATTATTTCGGGAAAGATTTTAATGATTTTTCCGGGCAGATTTTCCTTGCTGTTGTTCCAATGCAGTTTAATTATCAGATCTGCAATGAAAATAGCAAATGTGCAAATTATTCCTCTGAGACTTGTGACTGAGAGTCCAAGCAGGGCAATTATAAACCAGGTTTTGCTTTTCCCGAATATTCCATTATTCAATGCCAGAAGAAAGAAGAAAACCAGAATTACATCAGGAGACACAAGTGTGCACTGAGCCATAAGAGTGGGGCAGGAGAGAAGTACAACAAAAGCCAGAGATCTCGATTTTCTGGAGAATATTTTCTGTATCAGCAGCCATGATTGCCAGATAATTCCAAGAACAAATGGCAGCATAATTAAATGACTGACATGCAGAGTTCGGCCGAATAATTTCCAGGCGAATGCCAGATAAATTCCCAGTGCAGGAAAGTGTCCACTGTCAATTCCGGCCGGAAGCAAAAGATTCTTAAACCCATTCTGGTAAAACCAGGTTGCGTGTTTCGATGCAAGTTGTACGGTATCCCAGAAAAAAGGGTAAGATGAAGTGGCTGCAGAAAGAGCCAGATAAACTATCAATACTGTTGAAAAGACAACAGATTCAGTTTTACTCATTTATTGCTGCTTGCGGGAATCAAATCCTTATTACAAACACATAATCTCCCGAACCGGCATCAAACGTCACCTTGTTATTGACAACTCTTATATTTGAGAACTCCTTAACAGAAGCCAGAGGTCTGTTATTTTCTGTTACTTTTGATTCTTCGCCGGTGGGCAACATTATGGTGGCTCTGGTGTTTGCTGGAATCTTAACTCTGACTATAATAGCATTTTCACTCTTTTCCCATCCTGATGCAATTGTTCCATGGCAGCTTTCAAATGTTGCTTTTGCGTATGTTAGTTTTTCTGTTGGAGATGGTTGAATTATAATGTGTTTATAACCTGGTTTTGCAGTTTCAATCCCGGCACATACCCTGTACATCCAGTCTCCTATTGCACCATAGGCATAATGGTTAAACGAATTCATTCCGGGATCCTGAAAGGTACTGTCTATTTTTATTCCATCCCAGCGCTCCCAGATAGTTGTAGCACCCATTTTAACAGGATAGAGCCACGATGGATATGATTCCTGAAGCAAAAGGTCGTAAGCCACATCAGTGTATCCCATGTTCGATAGTACGTGACACAGGTATGATGTTCCAACAAATCCGGTTGAGAGCCTGTTCCTTCTGCTTTTAATATCATCTACAAGGAATTTTACTGCGTTTGCCCTTAGATTCTCAGGCAGGAGGTCAAACATCAATGCAAGAACGTAAGAGGTTTGGGAACAGGTTCCTACCCGTCCGGCCGGAGTTACATATTCATGGATGAAAACCTCTTTTATTTTTGAAAACAGATCGTTGTAGAATCTGTAATCATTTTCATTCCCAAGTTCTTTTGCAGCCAGGGAGAGTAATTTTGTTGAATAACCGAACATAGCAGTTGCTATAAAATCGTGTTCGGTATGGCCGTCAAATTCTGTATGCCTGTTTACTGGAGGATGGTAAAACAGCCAGTCGCCGTACTTGCTTCCGCCTTTCCAGATGTAAGTGTCACCGGCTTTTTTCCGGATATATTCCACCCATGCTTTCATGCTGGGATATTGTGTTTCGAGCAGTTGTTTATCTCCGAAAACAAGATACATTGTCCATGGGGCAATAACTGCCACATCACCCCATGCAGCTGAAGGTACTGCAGTTTTAGCTCCCTGAGGGTTAAGGACATCCGGTATAACATCCGGTACTTCTCCGCCCGGCTTCTGGTCGGCTGCTACATCTTTCAGCCATTTGGTGAAAAAGGCAGCCACATCCATATTGAAAGCTGCTGTCCGGCAGAATACCTGTGCATCACCTGTCCATCCCAGACGTTCATCCCTCTGAGGGCAATCGGTCGGTATATCTACAAAATTACCTTTCTGACCCCACTGAATATTATGCTGCAGTTGATTTACAAGAGGATTTGAACATTCGAAACTGCCTGTAACCTGCATATCAGAATGAACAACCACTCCGGTGATATTATCAAGTGTCAGTTCACCGGGGAAGCCGTTTACTTCAACGTACCTGAAGCCCATGAAGGTAAACCTCGGCTCATATACTTCATCTCCTTCACCTGAAAGGGTATAGACAAGCTGACATTTTGCATTCCTGAGATTAGCTGTATAAAATTCACCATATTTATCCAGCACCTCTGCATGTCTGAGAGTAACAACAGTTCCCCGTGGGCCTTTCACTTTCAGCCTGACCCACCCAACCATGTTCTGTCCCATGTCCACAACCAGACTCCCTTTAGGAGTGCGGAGTATTTTAACAGGTTTAATTTCCTGAATTTTTCTTACCGGAACACCTTCAGTTGCAATAATATTACTATAACCGTAATTTGCAACTTTCACCGGTACCCAGTTGCTTTCATCATATCCTGGCAGATCCCATCCTTTCAACTTTTTCCTTGCATCATAAACTTCACCATTGTATATATCATTCATCCTTATAGCACCATCCTGGTTTGCCTTCCATGTTTCATCAGTTATTATAAGAGTTTCAGTTCCGTCTGTATGTATTATTCTTAGTTGCATCAGTAAACCGAGAGTTTTGCCGTATATAGCCCAGTTATTTCCCCATGCAAGAGTTCCGCGATACCAGCCGTCACCCAAAACCGCACCAATGGCATTATTGCCTTTTACAACCTGATTTGTTACATCATATACCTGATACTGTAGCCGTTTTCCGTATGATGTCCATCCGGGTGAAAGCACCTGATCGCCAACTTTGCTTCCGTTGAGATGCAGTTCATAAAAACCGTGAGAGGTAACATAAACTGTAGCTTTTGCAACAGGCTTTGTAATTGTAAATTCTTTTCTGAAATGGGGTGAAGGCGAATAGCGCAGAGTATCGCCTTCTTTTTCAATCCATCTGGCTTTCCATCCTGCAGGAGTCATCAGACCTGTTTCAAAAAATGCTGTCTCACTCCACTTTGATTCCTTTCCGTAATTATCCCTTACCTTAACTCGCCAGAAGTACCTCTTGCACGGCTCAAGACCCTTGCCTTCATAAGGTATTAACACCGATTCGTCTGATTGTACCATGCCCGTCTGCCATACAGTTTTACTCTGGGTAAATTTCTGATCGGTTGAAACCTGAATGAAATAAGCTGTCTGTAATACATTCCTGCCGGTAGAGGATATTTTCCATGAAAATCTTGGTTTTTGAGTGTCAATTCCAAGCGGATTAACCTTATGTTCACATTTCAGTCCGTAAACTGATAATTCCTGGGCTGATAATAAATTAATAATGAACACATAAAGGATTGCTGACAGAAATATTTTTTTCATGGCTTCTTAATTTATTGGAATTTTACTTGATTTGCTTAAGAGTTTAATCAAAGCAAATGTAAAAAAATCCATCATGGATGCAATAAAAATAAATTAGTTATTTTAGTATTGTGAAAATTAAACTATTGATTAAATAAAATACTATAAATGAATCCGATAGCAGGTATATTTCTGATCATGCTTGGAAGCATTGGTGCAGCCAGCTTCTACGTTCCTTTCAAAAAGGTGAAATCATGGGCATGGGAGTCTTACTGGATTTTCCAGGGTCTCTTTGCATGGATAATCATTCCATGGATATTTGCATTTATCTTCATACCCCGTGGTGAACTTATTCCTGTTATAAGAGAAGCTCCTTCCTCTGCAAAACTGATGGCCACCTTCTTTGGTATCCTATGGGGCTTCGGAGGGCTTACATTCGGACTTAGCATCCGGTATCTCGGCATTGCACTCGGACAGAGTATAGCACTGGGACTTTGTGCAGCATTCGGAACTCTGATTCCGCCTATTGTTGCTGGTCAGAACCTGTTTGCCACAACTGGTGGCATACTTACTGTTATAGGTGTTGCAATAACGGTTGCAGGCATTGCCATAATAGGTTATGCCGGCTCGCTGAAAAGCGCTGAAATGTCGGAGGAAGAAAAGAGGCAGGCGGTGAAAGAATTTGCACTTAAAAAAGGAATTCTTATAGCTGTATTCTCCGGGGTAATGAGTGCATGTTTCAATTTCGGATTCGAAGCCGGAAAACCGATTGAAAAAATTGCCCTTGAACACGGAGCTAATCCGCTCTTCCAGAAAAATCCCACTCTTATTTTTATTCTGCTGGGAGGTTTCATTACCAATCTTTTTTATTGCGGCTTTCTTAACATAAAAAACAAATCCTGGAGGGATTACACAACTGTCCCTGCATCAGTATTCATGAACAACCTGTTCTTTACTTTCCTTGCAGGACTACTCTGGTTCCTTCAGTTTCATTTCTTCGGAATGGGATCAAGCAAATTGCCGGAAGGTATGGCCGTATTCGGATGGAGTATACTTATGGCTCTCAACATAGCAATCAGCAATATCTGGGGTATTTTACTGAAAGAATGGAAAGGCGTAAGAAGAAAAACCATAATAGTTCTTGTAACAGGCATTGTAATACTGATACTTTCAACGTTTATTGTTAAACTCGGATAAAGAATTAATAAGACAATGAAAAGGTTCGGTTTTAAAATGAAACTCCTTCCGGGATGTAAGGAAGAATATAAAAAACGTCATGAGCAGATATGGCCTGAATTGGTTAAACTTCTCAGGGATAATGGTATATGCAATTATTCAATCTTCCTTGATGAAGAGACAAACATACTTTTTGCGTATCAGGAACAAAAAGGCGAGAGTTCTTCACAGGATCTGGGTAATACCGAAATTGTTCAGAAATGGTGGAAATATATGGCCGATATCATGGAAACTAACCCGGATTATTCCCCGGTCACTATTCCGCTGGAACAGGTTTTTTATATGGAATGAAAAAGAATTGCGGATTTTGGATTGCGGATTTGGGATTGCAGATTTTGATGAACGAAGTAAGTCAATTCAGACGAGTCAGGATCGGATTTTGGATTTTTATGATAAAAAATTATAAATCAATTAAATTATGAAAAAAGCTGACATCGAAAAAGCGTACAAGATTGCAAAAGAGCAATATGCTGAACTGGGAGTAGACACCGATATGGTTATTGAACAGATGAAAAATATTCCCATAAGTCTTCACTGCTGGCAGACAGACGATGTGGGAGGTTTCGAGAAGCCTGGAGCCGAACTGGGCGGGGGCGGTCTCCAGGTGACGGGCAATTTTCCCGGTAAAGCCAGAACAATAGAGGAGATGCGTCAGGACCTCGAAAAGGTTTTTTCATTGGTGCCCGGCAAACTAAGGTTGAGCCTTCACGCAATATACGGGGAATTCGGAGGAAAGCTTGTTGACAGGGACCAGATTGAAACGAAACATTTTCAAGGCTGGATAGAGTGGGCAAAGAAGAAAGGTATAGGCCTCGATTTTAACTGTACATGTTTCTCACATCCTTATGCTGATGACGGTTACACATTGTCAAGCAGAAACGAAAAAATAAGAAAATTCTGGGTAGAACATGTTAAAAGATGCAGGAAAATTGCTGCCGACATGGGAAAACAGCTTGGCATTCCGGCCGTTCATAACATCTGGATACCCGACGGCTCCAAAGATACTCCGGTTGACAGATACACACTACGCAAAATCCTTAAAAAATCACTCGACGAAATCTTCTCTGTAAAATACCCAAAGAAATATCTTAAGGATTCAGTGGAGAGTAAATTATTCGGAATAGGCTCAGAATCAATGGTGGTGGGCTCCCACGACTTTTATCTGGGCTATGCAGTCAAGAACAACATTATGATTACTCTCGATAACGGCCATTTTCACCCGACAGAACAGGTAGGCGACAAAATATCTTCAATATTGCTGTATGTAGACGAAATACTGCTTCACCTTACGCGGGGCGTAAGATGGGACAGCGACCATGTTCTTACTCTTAACGACGAACTTTTGCTTATTGCACAGGAAATTGTACGTGCAGGGGCTCTGAACAGAGTAAACGTAGGACTCGATTTCTTCGATGCAAGCCTCAACCGCATCGGTGCATACGTTGTCGGTACCCGTTCTGCCCAGATTGCATTTATGTATGCATTGCTCGAACCGTTGAAAATGCTAACCGAATTTGAAATCAAAGGCAAAAATTTTGAGAGGCTTGCTTACCTTGAACTTATGAAAACAAAACCGTTTGGTGCAGTGTATGACTATTATTGCATGAAAAACGGAAAACTTGCAGGTGAAGATTATATCCGGGAAATACAGAAATACGAAAAAGATATTCTGCTGAAGAGAAAGTAGGAATAAAATACCATATAATGAAAGAAAAAGTTATTGCGGTATTTGATATTGGCAAGACTAATAAAAAACTGCTTCTTTTTGATACACAATTGAATATTATCCAGGAAACAGAAGAAAGATTCTTTGATTCTACTGATGACGACGGATTTGAATGTGATAATATCGAACTTATCGAGAAATGGGTTAAGCAATTACTCGGAGAATTTATCCATTCAGATAAATATGATTTACAGGCTGTTAATTTTGCAACATATGGTGCGACTCTTGCTTATCTCGACAGCCACGGAAAGCGACTGACTCCTGTTTATAACTATTTAAAACCTGTTGATGATTCAATACCGGAAGAACTATACAGGAAATACGGCGGGAAAGAAGAATTTTGCCGAAAAACAGCTTCTCCTGCCCTTGGAATGCTTAACTCCGGAATTCAGATCCTGTGGTTGAAAAGAACAAAACCCGAAATTTTTTCAAAAGTCAGACATATACTGCATTTTCCCCAATACTTCTCTTTTTTGCTGTCGGGACAGATAATTTCTGAACATACCTCAATAGGATGCCATACTTCCTTGTGGGATTTTGACAACATGACCTACCATAAATGGGTGCAGGACGAGAACCTGAAGCTTCCGGAACCGGTTTCGGTTTACAAACTTAAGGAAGCAAATATTTCAGGCAAAAAAGTTATGGTAGGGACAGGTCTGCATGACAGTTCTGCATCACTTGCACCCTATTTCAGTCCCGACACCGGTAACTTCATACTTGTTTCAACAGGCACCTGGTGCATCAGTATGAATCCGTTCAATCATGAACCTCTTACGGCTGAAGAATTAAACCAGGATTGTCTTTGCTATTTAAGTATTAACAAAGAACCGGTTAAATCCTCCAGGCTTTTCTTAGGCCACATGCATGATGAAGCAGTAGGAAAAATCAGTGAATATTTTAAAATTAACGAGAATTCTTTCCGTCTGGTGAAGCCTGATGTCAAACTGCTTAACAGAATGATGGGGAAATTCGGAGATGAGAAAATTTTTACAGTTCCCGAAGTAAAACCGGGGAAATTACGGGACGAACCGGAACTGTTTCTTTTTGATAATTTTATAGAGGCATACCACCAGCTGATGATCGAACTGGCAGACCTTACCGTTGAAGCAATAAACAGAGTAACAGGAGAGAATGATAATACCGAAAATATTTTCATTACAGGCGGATTTTCAAAAAACCCGCTGTTCCTGAAACTTGTTGCCAGCTCATTTCCCGATAAAAGAGTATATACATCCGAAATAAGTAATGCCACTTCTCTGGGAACGGCTATGATAACACTAAGAGCCCTGATGCCTGATAAAGAGCTTAAACCTGATCTGGGACTTACAGAGGTAATTATTTAATGCAATCTGTATTATGCCATTTAATTTTTTCTTTTCTTAAAGCAGTATCAGGTAATCTTTCATTTACATTATAATTTTTCCACTATTAACATTTGTATATATTAAGTATCATTTTATTTAAATATTTTAACGATTTTTGAATATAGAAAATGAAAAATAAATTTCTTTCAATCTGAAACCATAATGAGAAATAAGATTCAGTTATCAACAGCTATTTGTATATCAGGAGCTTTACTGTCATGCTCCGGAGAAAGAAAAGCACAGGAATTACCCAACATTATTTACATTCTTGCCGATGATCTCGGCTACGGTGATCTAAGCTGTTACGGACAACAAAAGTTTCAGACACCGAATATTGACCGTCTGGCAGGTGAAGGTATGCTCTTCAGACAGCATTATGCGGGTTCGACTGTTTCTGCACCATCACGCTCATCACTGATGACAGGCCTTCATACAGGACATACACCAATAAGAGGCAACCGTGAAATGAAACCAGAAGGACAATGGCCATTACCGGCAGAATCGTTCACAATAGCCGAATTGCTTAAAACAAAAGGTTATGTGACCGGTGCATTTGGAAAATGGGGACTGGGCTTCATTGATACTGAAGGTGATCCTAACGCTCAGGGATTCGACGAATTTTTCGGCTATAACTGTCAACGTCTTGCACATAATTATTATCCTGCCTATCTATGGCATAACCATAAAAAGATTCTGCTTCCCGAAAATGATAGTGGAAAAACCGGAGCACACAGTGCTGTAGTGATTCATAAAGCTGCACTTCAGTTTATTGAAAAAAACAAGGATAAACCGTTTTTCCTTTACTATCCCACAACTATTCCGCATGCTGAGCTATATGCTACTGAAGAATACATGGCAAAGCACAGGGGTAAATATGAGCCTGAAAAATCGTTCAGGGGAGTTGATGACGGACCTACTTTCAGACTGGGGCCATATGGTTCTCAGCCTGAGGCTCATGCTGCCTTTGCTGCTATGATAAATATGCTCGATGATTTTGTTGGAGAAATTCTCTCGAAAATTGATGAACTTAATTTGTCAGAAAAAACTCTTATCATTTTTACATCCGACAACGGTCCCCATCTTGAAGCTGGCGCTGACCCCGATTATTTCAACAGTAACGGTCCGCTCAGGGGCTACAAAAGAGACCTCTATGAAGGAGGAATACGAGTCCCGATGTTAGTGAGATGGCCGGGAAAAATTAAGGCAGGTAGCGTGACTGACCATGTTTCGGCTTTCTGGGATGTTATGCCCACTCTGGCAGAATTAACCGGAGCTGAAGTACCGGAAAATATTGACGGAATATCATTTCTTCCGACATTGCTCGGCAGGAAAAGACAAAAACAACATGAATACCTTTACTGGGAATTTCATGAACAGGGCGGAAAAATTGCTGTGAGAACCGGTAACTGGAAAGGAGTAAAATTAAATGTTAACAAAGACCCACATGGGAAAATTGAACTATACGATCTTTCAAAAGACCCCGGAGAAACAAATGATGTCGCACCCGATAATCCTGTCATTATAGACAAGATTAATAATATTATGAATCAGGCACATACCAGGTCGGATGTTTTCAGATTTTCATATGAAAATTAAACCCAAAATTGAGATAAAAGAAGCTATACTATGCTTAAAACACATATTGTTGTAAACAGTGTACTTGGGTTGATAGCAGCAAATATTGCTTCACATGCAAGTACCCGTTCCATAGAACGTCCTAACATAATTATCATTTATGCCGACGATCTCGGCTATGGTGATGTAAGCTGTTATGGTTCCCGCACAATTAATACCCCGAACATTGATCGTGCTGCATCGCAGGGTTTGAGATTCACCAATGCACATTGTACTTCAGCCACTAGTACCCCTTCCAGATACTCACTTCTTACAGGTGAATATGCATGGCGCCGCAAAGGTACCAGTGTTCTTCCGGGTGATGCATCCGCTATCATTGAACCGGGGCGTACTACTATTGCTTCAGTACTTAAAAAGGCAGGATATACAACCGGCGTTGTGGGCAAATGGCACCTCGGTTTAGGCCCGGCCGGCGGGCCCGACTGGAATGGTGATATTAAACCAGGCCCGCTTGACATCGGATTTGATTATTGCTTCCTGATTCCTGCTACCGGAGACCGTGTCCCATGCGTTTATGTAGAGAACCGCAGAGTGGTCGGACTTGATCCTGCAGACCCGATAAAAGTTGACTATCAGAAAAAAATAGGCGACTGGCCAACCGGAAAGGAAAATCCTGAACTTCTTAAAATGCACCCGAGCCACGGCCACGATATGACAATTGTGAACGGCGTTAGCCGAATTGGCTGGATGACAGGAGGAAGAACAGCCCTCTGGACTGATGAAAACATGGCAGATACTATAACACGAAAAGCTGTAAATTTTATTGAAAGAAATAAGGATAAACCTTTCTTCCTTTATTTTGCCACTCACGATATCCATGTACCACGGTTGCCGCATCCGCGCTTTGCCGGAAAGAGCGGAATGGGCCCACGCGGAGACGCAATCCTTGAATTCGACTGGTCGGTGGGTGAAATACTCAAAACCGTGGAGCGCCTTAAACTTGACAAAAAAACTTTGATTATTATCACCAGCGATAACGGCCCAGTGGTTGACGACGGATATAAAGACATGGCTGTTGAACTGCTGGGAAACCATAAACCGGCAGGACCACTGAGAGGAGGAAAGTACAGCCTCTTCGACGGCGGTACTAGGGTTGTATTTATTGCAAAATGGACTGGAAGAATCAAACCAGGTGTTTCCGATGCCCTCTTCAGCCAGATCGACCTGCTGGCATCTTTAGCCGCCTTAACCGGCCAGAAGCTTGAAGAAAATGATGCACCCGACAGTTTTAATCACATTGACGCCCTCTTTGGAAAAGACAGAAAAGGACGCGAATGGCTTGTGGAACACTCAGGCAGGTTGTCAATCATAAAAGGCGACTGGAAATACATTGAACCGGGCCCGGGTCCAAAAATTCAGGTTAATACCAACACCGAAACAGGCAATGACCCGATGCCGCAACTCTATAACCTTAAAGACGACATTGGCGAAAAAAATAATCTGGCAGAAAAATATCCGGATATCGTAAACGAATTATCAGAGCTTCTGAAAAAAATAAGAGAATCAGGAAAAACAAGATAAACATTTATGGATTACCGGCGTATTTATCGGATTGGCTTTACTGTTTTAACTCCTCTTTGCTGCCTTTTTCTCGGCAGTTGCAGGCAGGAAAAAAATCCGAATGTGATTTTTATTCTTGCTGATGATCTGGGCTATTCAGACCTCGGATGTTACGGAAGCACTTTCTACGAAACTCCTAACCTCGACCGCCTTGCCCTTCAGGGTGTATGTTTTTCCGATGCCTATGCCGCATGCCCTGTCTCTTCACCCACCAGGGCTTCAATAATGACCGGTAAATATCCTGTCAAAACAGGCATTACCGACTGGATCCCGGGGAGGCAGGCAACCAATAGCGGCTCTCCCGCTGATAAACTTATAGCGCTTCCCTTTAATCTTAAACTCGACCTTGAAGAAGTTACCATTGCTGAGGTTCTGAAACAAAATGGCTATACCACAATGATTTCAGGAAAATGGCACCTGGGCGAAGACTCAATTTACTGGCCCGAGAACCAGGGCTTTGACGTAAACTGTGGCGGTTATGGCAAGGGTGCACCTGTTCGTAATAAAAAGGCTAATGGCTATTTTTCTCCCTACGGCAACCCACGGCTTAAAGATGGCCCGGAAGGTGAATACCTCACTGACCGCCAGACAGATGAAGCAATAAAATTTATCCGTAAAAACAGAAAAAAACCTTTTTTCCTCTATCTCTCGTATTACGCAGTCCATAACCCCATGCAGGCCAAAGAGGAACATATCAGGAAGTTTCAGGCAAAAGCTGATTCAACCGGACTGTCGAAAATAGAACCTTTTACAAGAGACCGCGATTGGATTAGGCCTGAAATGAGCAATAATTATAAAGAAAGAATAATTCAAAGTAATCCTGTTTATGCTGCCATGATTTACAGCATGGATGAAAATATCGGCAAAGTTCTCAATGAAGTGGAAAAGCTTGGTTTAAATGATAAAACCGTCATTTTCTTTACCTCCGACAATGGAGGACTTTCAACTTCTGAAGGTTCACCTACATGCAATGCACCCCTGAGAGCAGGAAAAGGATGGCTCTACGAAGGAGGTATAAGGGTACCTCTAATAATTAAATATCCCGGCAAAGGAAAGCCGGGGACAATAATCCGGACACCTGTCTCCTCTGTAGATTTTTTCCCTACAATACTGGATATATGCGGAATTAAATACTCCGATAAAGAAATTGACGGAATAAGCCTGCTTCCTCTGTTCGAAAAGGATGAAATGCCTGAACGACCACTTTTCTGGCATTACCCTCACTATTCCAACCAGGGAGTCGAACCCGGAAGTGCAGTAAGGCTTGGTAAATACAAGCTTATAGATAATTTTGAAAAGGAACGCACAGAACTTTATGATCTGGAAAATGATATTTCCGAAAAAAACGATATTTCAGAATTATATCCTGAAAAAACCGAAGAATTATATAAATTGCTTGACACATGGCGCAAATCCAATAACGCCAGGATGATGATCCCAAATCCGGTCTGGAAGAAGAATAATACTGAAAAACGATAGATTAATTTGTTTTTTAATAATAAAATATCAGTAGTGTCCGACTAAAATAATAAGAAAAGGGGTACTCCCCAACGGTTTCCCCCAAATGTTGTAATTTGGTTTTTGCTAAAACTTAATACAACATGGGTAAAAATACAGAAATAAAATTTGTCGGACAGCCGATTTTCAAACAAATAATGAATTTGGTGAATAAAATTGATATACAAGGGC
>Ga0067045_1028076_pt1 | contig 44008 bp, 34 predicted proteins | sample TerdegcTABiofilm_FD_59184 | JGI IMG/M metagenome (GOLD analysis project Ga0067045, IMG submission 59184) | Combined Assembly of (Gp0054472, Gp0054536) Wastewater bioreactor microbial communities from Singapore -Terephthalate degrading...
CGCTGGAAGGAACCAACAACAAAATCAAAACCATGAAACGCCAAGCCTACGGATTCCGAGATCCCGAATTCCTCAGGCTCAAAATCCTCGGCATCCATGAGACAGCCTACGCTTTAGTCGGATGAACCATAATAGTCTATCGGCCGAAGGAATCCTAGGGCACTGTGCAACCTGCAACCGCGAGCGTGGGAACGAGGGCGTCCCTCCTCCTCAATCGCTCATCCCTTCAGTCCGAGGCCGCGGCGGACGAACCAATCGCGTGCCCGGGCGGGGAGGAATTTGAAGGCGACGAAGGCCAGGCGCGTCTGGGCGCCGAGAGGGTATCGCGTCTTCGGGAAGGGCGAAGTCAAGGCGTGGACGACCGCGCGGACGACCCGCTCGACCGGCATCCCCGACGCCGCCAACCGGACCGACGCCTCGCGCATGGCCCGCATGTCGTCGCCGTAGAGGGCCTCGGTCTGGGGTGTGACGTCGCTTAGGAACTGTTCCGTCTGAACGTGCGCTTTGTCCCAGATTGGGGTCTTTACACTCCCCGGCTCGACGATCGAGAGCGAGATTCGCCAGCGGCGGAGCTCGATGCGCAAGGCATCGGTCATGGCTTCGAGGGCGAACTTGGAGGCGGCGTAGGCGCCGCTGTAGGGGACCGCCACCCGGCCGCTGAACGAACCGACGTTCACGATCCGGCCCTGCGTCTCTCGCAGAAGCGGCAGGAAGGCCTGGGTCACGGCGAGCTGCCCGACCACGTTGACCTCCAGTTGGCGGCGGAATTCCGAAAGCGGCAAAGTCTCCAAGGGCCCGCCCACCACGATCCCGGCGTTGTTCACCAGCCCAACCAGGCGGCTTTCGGCGAGCGACGCCCGCACGGTCTTCGCGGCCTCGGCGATGCTCGACGCGTCGGTCACGTCGATCATCAACGGGGCGAGCCACCGCGAGGTCTGCTCCTGGAGCCGCAGCCCGTCGGAAGCCTTGCGCACCCCGGCAAACACGCGGAACCCCCGGCGATGGAGTTCCGCGGCGCACGCCGCTCCGATCCCGGTCGACGCCCCGGTAATCACCACGGACTGCGTCATTTCGCTCTGGGATCCGGCCACAGGACTCTCCTGAACGCGGGGACAGGGGAGATGAGGGACGAGAGATAAAGGATGAAGGATGAGAGATGAGGGATGAAGGAAGGCCCCAAACGCCGGGCCGCGGTTGTCCGAGCCTCTGGCAGCACAGGCTTCCAGCCTGTGGCTATTCCAGGAGTGTACCACCGCCGCTGGATGCGATCCAGGCCGGCAGTCTGGAAGCGGCATGGCCGGCCCGACGCATTGAAGTAGACCGACGGCCGGCCCGCTTGCGCTCCCACGAGCAGCAGCGAGATCCCCAGGGCCAAAATGCCGGCCGGCGACAGAGGGTCTTGACGGCCATGGGCGATTGGTTATATTGTTATGACCAAGTTGCCAGGCAGTGCCCATGACCTCGTTGCGAGCCGCCACCAGCTACGGATTGGTCGCCGGGACCCTTCGCGCGAGGATCCTCCGCGGCGAACTCCGGCCCGGCGAGCAGCTCCCCACCGAACGCGAACTGTGCAAACGATTCGCGGTCTCGCGGATCACGATCCGTCGGGCCCTGGGGATTCTCGAGGAGGAGTCGCTGCTTCACCGCCAACAGGGCCGAGGGACCTACGTGGCGTCCGCCCCCACGCGGCGTATCCCGCTGTTGGACGTCGATTTCACCGGGAGCGTCGCGGCCCACGCTCCGGACATGTGCCGACGGCTCGACGTGTGGCGGTGGGAGCCGGCCGGGTCCGAGGTCGCCGCTTGGTTGAGGACCCTGCCCGGCGACCGCGTCCTCTACGCCCGCCGGACCGACGTGTTGGCCGGCAGCCCGATCGCGTACGATGAGGTCTATCTGCTGGGCCGCTGTGCCGAGGCCCTCCAGGAGGCCGATCTCGCCATGCTCGCATTCCTGGAACGTTGGCAGGAGGTGCAGCAGATCGCACTGGCCTATGCCAACCAGATCATCGAGGCAGTAGCCGCCAAGGGGCCCACGGCGAGGTTTCTGGGGGTCAGATCGGGCAGCCCGGTCCTGAAGGGGACCGAGACGTATTTCCTCCCCGACGACTGTCCCGCCGGCGTGTTCGTCAGCTATTATCGCCACGATCTCTTCCGGCTGACCGGAACGGTGCGACTGGGTGCGAGAGAAGGGATTAGGGATTAGGGATTAGAGAGACTGGAGAGATTTGAGACGTCCATCCGCGTAGCGGGCGCACCTTGCCCGCCGTTTGACTGCGGCCCCGCGCCGCGTCCTTTCCCACCAAACGGAGATCCAACGCCATGAAACGCCGCACGACGAAGAAAATCGCCTCGCAATCGAAGCTGGCCCTCCACGGCGGCCCCAAGTCCGTGACCAACGCCCTGATCGGCTGGCCGCGGTTCGACGAGAAGGCCGTCCTGGCCGTCACCGACGTGCTCCGGTCCGGCAAGGTGAACTACTGGACCGGCCCGAAGGGAATGGAGTTCGAGAAGAAGTTCGCCGAGTGGCAGGGGAGCACGTTCGGCGTGAGCGTGGCCACGGGCACGGCGGCCCTGCACGTGGCCCTGGCCGCCCTGGGCGTCGGGCCGGGCGACGAGGTGATCGTGCCCAGTTACACCTTCATCGCCACGAGCTTCTCGGTGGTCCAGGCCGGGGCCGTGCCGCGGTTCGCCGACGTGAACCTCGACGACCACTGCATCAGCGTCGCCTCGGCCGAGAAGCTCGTCACGAAGCGGACCAAGGCGATCATTCCCGTCCACCTCTACGGGAACGTGTGCGACATGGACCCCCTCATGGCCTTCGCCAAAAAGCACAAGCTCTTCGTGATCGAGGACAACGCGGAGGCCTTCGGCGGCTCGTACAAGGGGAGGAAGACCGGCACGATCGGCCACATGGCGGCGTGCAGCTTCTGCCAGAACAAGACCTTCACCACCGGCGGCGAAGGGGGCATGGTGACCACCGACGACGAAGACCTGGCCTGGGAGGCCCGGAGCTTCCGCGACCACGGCTACGACGTCAAGGAGCGGCTCAATCTCCTGGCCCTGGAGCAGAAGTTGCCGTACATCCACAACCGCGTGGGCTGGAACTACCGCATGACCGAGATGCAGTCGGCCATCGGCCTCTGCGAACTGGAGCGGATCGACACGTGGAACATGCCGCGCCGCAAACGCAACGCCCACATCCTCATGGATGCCCTCGGCGAACTGGAGCAGGTGAAGTACCTGCCCATCGACACGCCCGAACGGGAAAACGGCTGGTTCGTCTGCGCGTTCTCGTTGGACATCGAGAAGATGGGCTGCGACATCCAGCAGTTCGTCGAAGCAGCCGGGGCCGAAGGCTGCCCCTGCTGGAAGGTCTTTTGGCCGCAGTGCCACACGGAGCGTGCCTTCACCGAGCGTCACGCCTTCGGCGACTCGGGCTTCCCCTTCACTTCCAAGGAGTACACGACTCCGGCCAGCGCCGACTACAGCAAGGTGAACGTCCCCAACGCCCGCTGGCACGAGGCCCATACCTTCACCTGCTTCGCCTACCCGACCTTCTCCGAAGACGACATGCGTCAAATCGCCGCCGGGCTGGTGAAGGTGATCAAGGCCTTTTCGTGAGGGGAGCGGGCGGAGGGCGGAGGGCAGAAGGCGTCGGGTGGCACGCCCTGAGGCTTTGCGAAGGGCGTGATTGACTCACCGACACGCTCGGCGCTGGTCTCCTGACCACGCCGAGCACGCGACCGAAGGTCTCCGGATCCTGGGAAGAAAGGACCCCGCGGGGTTGGGTGGCACGCCCTGACGTAAGGAAGGGCGTGGCTGGCCCGAAGTACGATCTTCCACGCCCATCGCTCCGCTCTGGCCGTGGCACCGATCGCTGGAATGCGTCTCTAACCTGCACTGAAAAGGGTCTCGACGCGTTCTGGTGACATGATAAGTGATTCGGCTCGGCGCCGGGAGACTTGTGCCCTGGAATCGAGCGTAGCTTCCTTACGGGGAACGGCTTGGGAGGAACCGCAACATGCCGACACGCAACGTCAACTTGACCATTCACTACGACGAGCTTGTGGACCACCTTGGTGACCTCGGGGCGGTTCAAGAACGCCAGCGAGGTAATGAGGGCGGGACTCCACCTCTTGGAGCAGCACGCCCGCGAGGAAGAAGAGAAGATCGCCTTACTGCGATCCTTGGCGGACGAAGGGTTCCGCGACCCGGACCAGGGGCGGGGACTCGTCTTGGACGACGAGGAACAACTTGGCGAGTTCATTCGCCGGGTCGGCCGCCGCGCTGCCACGAAGGCCAAGAACCGGAAGCCCGGCCGGTGATGCCATGCCCCCCGGTGTGATCTCGCCTGCTGCGGAACGGGACATCGAGTCGATTCTGGCATGGACCCATGAGCAATTTGGCGAGGAAGGCCGCCTGCGTTACGAGGCGTTCGTCGTTCGCGCGATCCTCGACCTGGCCGACAATCCCGATCGCAGCGGCAGCCAGAGACGCCCGGAGATCGCCGTTGCGGCACGGACCTATCACCTCTGTCACAGCCGGCTTCGCGTGAGCGCCCGGGTCGGACGGATTCGCCGGCCGCGCCACTTTCTCCTATATCGAAGACGTCACGACGGTCAAGTTGAAATCGGACGCGTGCTGCACGAGCGCATGGACCTCGCACGGCATCTTCCCGAGGGCTTCGGGATCGCCGAGGGTGAAGGCGGACTCCCGTGAGGCACGTCCCCCTCGATGCGCCGCCGCGGTACGACAGACCGTAGCCGAAGTGCCCATCCGACTGCTCAGAGTTGTTCCCGGTAGAACTCCCGCACCATCTGCTCGAACAGGTCGCTTCGTGGATCCTCGGCGGTCGTCAACTCGCCCCATTCCCGGCGGACCCAATCGAGGTCGAGGGCCCGAGGATTGGCAGCGAGGATTCCTCGGATGTCCTCCTGATCTCGAGGCCGGAACGCGATCAGCTTGAGGAGCAGCAGGCCCTCCGCATCGGCGACGCGGATCTTCTCGCCGCCAACGTCTTCCCAAAGGGCACGGCCGAGAATGCGATCGAACGCGGGAAGGACTGCCTTGATCCAGTCCACTCGCACGGACCCGAACGCGAACTCCAGCAGATGGTGTTCCCTCCAGGTCCTGATCGCCTCGTGGAGATCGACCTGGAATCCCTGTTCGGAGACCGATTCCAGCACGGCGGAAAGCCCGATCTGCGGCACGCTCACGACCATGTCGATATCGCGAGTGGCCCGGATGGGCCCGCGCACCCTTGAGTCGGATGAACCTGATTTCACGGGAAATCCGGCCTGCAAGGCCGTCCTACTCCGGAGGCGGGAGCCACAGCGTGGCCGGCGCGGCGAATCGGCCGGTCGGGGACTCGGAAAGGGCCTTCAAACGCGGCAGCAACTCGTCCAGACGGTTTTCGACCGCGGCTGCGTCCGGGAACTCGCGGCGCTCGCGGTAGAGCCATTCGACCCAGTTGAGGGCGGCCAGGACGACGCCGCTGCGGTCCAGCGCGGGCAGGAGCGTTTGCTCCGCGTCGTTCAGCGGGCGGAGGGAGTGATAGGCCGCCAGGCCGGTGCTCCAAAGCGACGCGTTGTCGCCGGCAAGGCTGCCCAGGAGTCGGGCCACATCGCCGGCTACGCTTCCGAACCCCATCGCGTCGAAATCCACCAGTCCGGTCACGCGGTCGCCGGTGAACAGGACGTGATCGTGCCGCACGTCGCGGATGCACGGCTGGAGCGGCACTTCCAGGGTACACGTTGCCTCAAGCAGGTCCCTCACGGGTTCGAGGCAGATCCGCGCCGAAGTGACGGCAAGCCATGCGCGATCGCAGAGTCCCGGCCAGAGTCTCGGCACGATGCACCGGGCCAGTTGATCCAAGTCCCCGGCCAAGTATCCACGCACACGATCGAGCCGCTCCGGCACGCCGGGGGCCGGGCCTGAGCCGGCGTAGAGTGCGTGCTCCGCACGCACCCTGCGGCTTGCATCGTCTGGAAGAGTCACCGCCGCCTGGTGGAACTCGGCCAGGGCCGTCATCGCTCCGCGCAGTCTTTCGGGGCGGGGATCGAGGTGGAAATCGGCTTTGCCGGGCATCCACGGCGCGAGTTCCCAGAAATGGTCTCCGAAGCAGGCGAATGTCCTCCCAGAGCGGTCCCTGCACGGCGCCGGGAGCCAGTCCAAGCCTTGCCGGACCACGTGGGACAGGACCGCGTGGATCCATTGCAGGGTCTCGGCCGACTGGAATTCAGAAGGCCACCGCTTCAGGCAGAAGACCCGATCCCCAGCCCTGACCCGGAAGATCGCACTCCCGCTGAACCCGCCGGCCGAGCCCAGGGGTTCAACCTCCGCCGGCCGGAAGTCGTCCGGATACTGGGCGAGCACTTCGAGGCATTGCGACAAAGGCCCCATGGTGATGCTTCCTACATCTCCTCTTCCATTCACGATCGAGGGGTTCATCCCGATTCCGGCAGGAAGGTGGGCATCTGGACGGCTTGCACCGGCGGGCAGGGGCCGCGGACCTGGCTGAAATGGATCTCGCAGTTCTTCGCGCCCCATCGGTACATCTGCTGCACCAGGCCGGAGCACCGGGCGGGGACGAGGAAGACGGGAACCCGCCCCCGGCAGCGATTCAATTCCGCCAGCAGCAGCGCCGCGGCCTGCTCCTCGGTGCGGGCCAGTCCCGGTCCGAGCATCGTGAAGCCGGGGTGATTCAGCGAGGCCAGGAACCCCTCCAGCCCGCCGCGGCCGTCCGGGTAGACCGACACATGCCACAGCCCGTCAAGGTTCTCAAGGAAGTAACGGTAGTCCTGGGCCCGGGAGATTCCGATGAGGTCGGTCTCGATCTGGTCGATGGCTGGCACGTCGCTCACGTCGGCCGGTCGGACTTTCTCGTCGCCGGGCACGCGATGGGGCAATCCCTCCTCCGGAACGGGCAGGAACATATCCTGGAAGAGCACCTGCGGCACGAACCCCGCCCGGTTGTAGAGTGAGAACGAATCGAGGTTCATCGCGCTGGAGACCAGCCGTAACGGCTTCCCTTGCTGCTCGGCGAAGTCGATCCCGTATTGCAGGAGGGCGCGGGCCACGCCGCCGCCGAAGTAATTCGGGTGGACGTTCATAATCCCCAGGGAGACGTGCGTCGGCCGGGGATGATAGAAGCACGAACCGGCCAGCCGGCCTGAGTAGCGGCTCACGGCCACCACGCCGCACCCCGGGTCGAGCGCCTCGTAGACGTCGAAGAAGAGGGAAACGCCGTCCGATCCTCGTGAAAAGAGCCTCGGCCGGCCGTGCGTCTGATACCAGGTATTGGTCGAGAGCTGGATCAGCTCGGTGACTTCGGTCCGGTCGCTCGCTTGCATCGGGCGGAGTTCGATTCCATTCACGGCTAGGCCTCCGGGTCGTCGAGCGGGACACCGGCGGGGGAAACGCCGTGGCGGGAGATTTCGCCGCGGAGCGCCTTGCCCAGGTGGCTGTGGTGCCGGCCGTAGACGATGTAGATGAGGAGTCCCGCGCCCAGCCACGCCACCAGGCGCACCAGCGTCGCCCAGTTGTTCCACGTCAGCCAGACCATCATCGACAGACACAGCAGCACGCCGGTCGGGGCGACCACGTTGAGCATCGGCGTGCGGAACGGGCGTTCGGCGCCGGGGTTGAGCCGTCGCATCAGCCACACCGAGGAGCAAACGACCACGAAGGCGAACAGCGTGCCGATATTGACCATGTGGCTGAGCGATACCAGCGGGAAGAGCGACGCCGCCAGGCCGCAGACGACGCCGGTCAGAATCGTCGCCTTGTGCGGGGTGCGGAAGCGGGGGTGGACCGCGCCGAAGAACGAAAACGGCAGGAGCCCGTCGCGCGCCATCGCCAGGAGCACGCGAGGCTGGCTCAGGAGCATCACCAAGAGGACGCTCGTGATGCCCGTCACCGCGCCGACGGCGATGATCTTCGGGGCCACGGTCGCACCGTACCTCTCGAAGGCCCCGGCGATCGGGGCGTTGAGCGGGATTTGCGGATACGGGATCATCCCCGTCACCACGGCCGCGACCGCAATGTACAGCACGGTGCAGACCGCCAGAGAACTGATGATGCCGATCGGGACGTCGGTCTTCGGATTGCGGGCCTCTTCGGCATGGGTCGAGACGGAATCGAAGCCGATGTAGGCGAAAAAGATGATCGCCGCTCCGCCGAGGACGCCGCTCCACCCATAAGGCATGAAAGGCGACCAGTTCGACGTGTCGATATAGCCGAACCCGGCGACGATCACGAACAGCACCGCCCCGATCTTCACCAGGACCATCGCCGCGTTGAAGCCGGCGCTCTCGCGGATGCCGAGCACCAGGATGATCGTGATGACGGCCGTGATCGCCAACGCGACGATGTTGCAGGTGAAATGCACTCCGCCGATCACCAGGGGCGTGCTCTCGTACGCGTCGAATCCGTCCTTGTTGCCCCTGCGAACCTCGTCGAGCTTGTCGACCGGCGGGGTTGTCGGCTCGTACTGAAGTTGTTCCTTGACGGCCGTCTCGATGCGGCGAATGGAGTTCTCGGCCTCCTCGCCATGAAGCCGCCGGACCGCCGCACGCGAATCCTCGGAGAACGTCACCCGAACGTCCGATACGCGGTGGATTCCCTTCTCCTCGGGAACGGGCAGGTTCACCGCGACGCCGCCATCGGCGTCCCAGGGAACGCCGGTCACCTGGGCGACCGCGAGCGTTTGGGCCGTCCGGTAGTCAATGTGCTGTTCGGCGGCCGTGAACGGGTCGACCGCGAGCCAGACGGGCAAGGCCAAGAGCGATTGGCCGGCCTTGGTCCTGAATAGCCCCAAAAAGTAACTGGCCCAGGCGTTGGCGACCGTGGCCGAGGCCATCGCGTATTCCAGCACCAGGTCCCAGCCGATGATCCACGCCACCAGTTCGCCGAGCGAGACGTAGGCGTAGGTATACGCGCTGCCGGCAATCGGGGCCATCGACGCGAATTCGGCGTAACACAACGCGGCGAACGCACAGGCCAGACCGGCGAAGACGAAAGAGAGGATCAACCCCGGACCCGCGTGCTGTCGCGCGGCCACGCCGGTGAGTACGAAGATCCCCGCGCCGATGATCGCCCCGATGCCGAGAGACGAGAGCGTTACCGGACCCAGCACCCGTCGTAGCCGGTGCTCGCCGGCCATTTCCGCCAGAACGGTCTCCAGGGATTTCTTCGCGAACAACTGCCTGCGTAGCATCGTGTCCCTCCGGGCCAGGTCCGTTTGGGGATATTGTGGCACGGAAGGGGACGCAGGGCAACGCCGGGCCGACAGGGCCCGCCTCAGGAATGGCGATTTCCGTCCATGCTCTTGGGGCGCAACGAAGCGGCCGAGCGCTGGGAAGCCGCTCGGCCGCTGTTGGAGGATGAACTCAACGGAATCGCCCGGGGCGATCAGTCCCACCACCAGTGGGTGTGGCCCGCGCCCGACGCCTTCCCCCGCACCTCGGTAAGCTGGACGCCCTTTTCGGCCTTGTCGATCATGGTCCACGGGTTCATTTGTACGCCGCCGGCGGCAATCACGGTCTTCTTGCCTTTCTTCGTCAGGCCTGCCATCGACGCCACTTGCCGGGGGGCGCCGAAGTTCGCCGTGGTCAGGATCTCCGGCGCGCCGGTCAGGAGGGGGAACTCTTCGCCGGCCTTGAACATCAGCCGCTGCTTGACCAACAGGGCCGAGACCACGGCCAGGTCCATGCAGCCCTGCAACTGGGCGAAGATCGGGTCGGCCTGGGCGAGGTCCGCATAGCGGCTCGTCATCAGGTCGGCCCAACGCTGCGTGATCGGGTCGGATCGGCCGCTGGGACGGGTCACCCCGTTGGCGTCGCAGAAATCGTTCTCCGTCATGCACCGCACCGACGCCCCGCGGATCTCCCACGCCAGCCCCTCGTCGTCGCGCAGAAGGGGCTCGTACTCGGGTTGGAGCCACCAGCGCGGGAGCATGTTCGACATCCCCGCACTGCCCGCCTTCGTCATCTCCATGTAGCTCGGCAAACCGCGGATCGGCGCCGGCTCCAGGCCCATCGAAATCCGCTTCATCCGATAGTCGGCGCCCACCATCACCTGGGCGAAGTGGCTCGTGTCGGGCACGCCGCTGACGGTGATCCGCTGCGGCCCCAGATGTTCCTGGATTGCCAAGGCCGCGGCCTGCGGATCGAGGCCCGGCTTGAATTGCCGCGCGAGCGTCTCCACGCGGCGGAGTCCCTCGGGTGTCGGATTGATCGAGCAACTCAGCACACTCGGACTCATGACCGCTGCACGCAGGGCCACGAGCAGATCATCGAGCAACAACACCGGCCGGCCGTTCTTGGCGCCCACGAAGTACCCGCGGGGATCCAGGACCCAACCTTCCGCCGGACCGACCAACACGATGTCCTTCGTTTCCGGATAGACCAGCACGTAGCGGATCTGCTGCAAGCCCGCCAGAAGGCCCACGGCGTCGGGGAAGGGCTGGTTGGCCCGCGCGGCCCTCCGGATCTCCGCCTCCAACCGACGCAGCGACACCTTGCGCAGCCCCGCGGTCTGGTCCATCCCTTCCGGAATCGGCTGGAGGGCATTGCGGCGGATCTGGCAGAGCCGCCCGAGCGAGTCGCGATCGACGTCGGTCACCATGCCCGAGGCATCGATCGACACGCCCCCGACGATGTTGACGACGTTCGTCGTCCCGTTGTTGTTATTGTTATTGTTGTTGTTGTTGTTCTGGGCGTTGGCCAGGGAACTCCAGCCAACCACCGTCAGACATACGACCAGCAAGCGGACGCCCCAGCGCGCCGAGCGAAAGCAGTGCGTGCCAATCGACATAACGGATCTCCTCTGAGACATTGTGGGCAGCGTGGAAGGCGATCCTCGGGCCTCTCGTCTCCCAAGGCGGCCGTCGCTCCTCGGAAAAGCACCTGGACAAGGCGGTCCACGCCGCCCCTAGGAGCCATTCTATCCTGTATTCAGATTAATTCGCGCGGCTGAAATTTGCAACAAAATTGACCGTTGCAGATCCCGGGGGGAGAACCCGTCGTCCGAAGAAGTCGGGGCTTCACGCGTCGCAATAGCTTCGTAGGGTGGGCACTGCCCACCTTGAAGCAGTCTCTCTTGGTGGGCGTTGCCCAATTGGCACTAAGCTTCGATATTCACGAGTCGCAAGTTTCTCTAGCCCAGGCGTTTACGCCTGGGACTTTGGCGTTGCGATCTGAATTCCCAGCCCCTTCAGGGGCTTTGCCCCAGGAAGCCCCTGAAGGGGCTGATGTCGGGCTTGGTTGGCTCCGCGTCCCAGGCGTAAACGCCTGGGCTACAGAAAAGCCGATTCCGACGCCAAATCCCGCGGCCACCGGCATTTGCGTCTTGCATGTATGATAAGCTTAGTGCCATGGGGCGTTGCCCACCCTATGCGCTCATCATGAATACCTCCTTCAGGTGGCTATTACCCCCCCCTCCATCCCGGCCGGTTGCTCCTAGGGAACCCTCGGATTAGACTGAGCCCCGTCGCAGGCCCTCCGGAGGACGCGAGGGCCGCCTCGAAGAACCGAACGCCTCAACCGGGAGTCCGAAGCATGAACCGCCGCAAGTTCCTGAAGTGCGCCGCCGTCTCCGGCGCCGCCTCGACGATCGTCCCCAGGCACGTGCTGGGAGGGGCCGGGCACGTGGCCCCGAGCGAGAAGATCTGTTTCGGCTACATCGGCTGCGGCACGCAGGGACTCCGGGAAATGCTCGGGATGTTCCCGATGCCGGAAGTGCAAATCGTCGCCGTGTGCGACCCGGTCCGGGACGGCAACGACTACGTCGACTGGTCGAAAGACGGCATGCGTGCGATGATCGCCCGCGCGCTCGGAAAGCCCGATTGGCGGCGAGGCCAGCCGGGCATCCCGGGCGGGCGCGAGGTCGCCCGGGAACTGGTCGAGGCCCATGCCGCGAAGCAGAAGGCGTCGGGCCAATTCAAAGGCTGCACGACTTACGCCGATTTCCGCGAACTGCTCGACAAGGAAAAGGACCTCGACGCGGTCCGGATCATGACGCCGGATCACCTCCACGCGACCATTGCGATTGCGGCCATGAGGAAGGGCAAGCGGGTGGTGATGCACAAGCCGTTGGCCAATCGGGTCGTCGAGGCGAGGCTGGTCGTCGAGACCGCGCGCAAGAGCAAAGTGGCCACGCATTTCCTCCCGGCCAGCCCGGGCGACGACGTGCGCCGGGCGGCAGGTTGGATCCGGGAAGGCGCCATCGGCACGCTGCGGCAGATCCACAACTGGTCGAACCGTCCGGTCTGGCCCCAGTACGCCACGATCCCCACCGACACCCCTCCGGTTCCCAAGGGTTTCGACTGGGATCTCTGGCTCGGCCCCTCGCTCGACCGGCCGTACCACCCGCACTACACCCACGCGGTGTTCCGCGGCTGGTACGAGTTCGGCGGAGGCCCGGTGGCCGACATGGGCCACTACAGCCTCTGGCCGGTCTTCCAGGAGTTCGACCTCGACGCGCCGAGTCTCGTGGAATCGACGCCGAGCCACGTCTGCACCGTAGTGGATCATGTGAGCCGGAAGATCCACAACGATTACTCGTTCCCGGTCGCCTGCACGATCCGGTTCAAGTTTGCGGCCAAGGGCGACCGGCCGGTCCTCGACCTACTCTGGTACGACGGGGGCATCCGGCCGCAGACGCCGGAAGAACTGGAGGCCGGCGGCGGAGAACTCGCGGCCGAGGGGATGATGTACGTGGGCGACAAGGGGAAGATCCTGGCGGGCTTCCGCGGCGAAAACCCGCGGATCCTCTCGGGGAAGTCCGGCGGCGCCGACAGCGCCCAGGCCGCGGCGACGCAAGGGAAGGACCGTGCAAGGCGCGTCCGCGACGCCGCCTGGGTCCGGGCCTTCCGGGGCGGAGAGCCCACCTGCGGCGATTTCCTCCTCGCCGGCCCGATCTCCGAGGCATTCAACCTCGGCGCCATCTCGCTGCGTCTTGGCGGCAAGCGATTGCTCTGGGACGCGGCCGCCGGAAAGATCACCAACCTCCCGTCCGCCAACAAGTACCTGACCCGCGAGTACCGGAAAGGCTGGGAACTCGCGTGACTCCACGGATGACGGCGCCAAAGCGACGCAAAACAACAGTGTGACCGATTCGCCGGTTCAAAAAGCCCACGGGTTGCAACCCGTGGGCTTTGGAGCTGGTCAACTCATTTCACTGCTCTACGGTGCCTAACTCGTCAGCGAGCTGATCGCCTCGGGGACGGTCGCCGCGACGGTGAAAAACGCCGAGAGCTTGCTGCGGTCCAGCACGACCGCGATGAATGGGGAGCAAGCGGCCAGCACCACCTTGCTCGAGTTCATATTGGCATGGGCGGCAAGGGCGACCAACTGCCCCAGTCCCTTGGAGGTGATGTAGTTCGACTTCGAGAGGTCCAGCACCAGCTTCGTCCCCTTCTGGCCGAGCAGCGGGTGCAGATACTCCAGGAACAACGCCTCCGCGGAGTCGTCGATCGAGCCTTCGGTGCCGGCGAGCACGTAGCCGGCCTCGTGCGATACTTTCAATTCCATCGGCAAGCCTCCCGCGGACGAGGGGTCCTGGTGCATGTCGGCCCGGTCAGAGTATGCGCCATCGAGCGCGGTTTTCCAATCGGTCCCGGACGGGTTGGGAAACCCGCCCCACGGCGTGGGGGCCCTAAGCCAAACACCGTCAAGTCTCCGCGTCTCCCTTCTCCCTTCTCCCTTCTCCCTTCTCCGCGTCTCAGTCCACCGGCCCCGGGCGGATGATCCGCGGGGCGGTCTTGATTCTCGGGCGGATGGCGAGCCAGTCGACGCCCTGGAAGACCGGGTCGTCCATCTGGCGGACCTCTTCGTCGCCCAGGTAGGGGCACATGGCGTCGATCCAGGCAATGATGCGCTGGACGCTCACCGGATCGACCTTCACCTCATAGTGTTTCCCGCTGGAGACGAGTTCCACCAGACGACTCTTGTAGGAGAGATAGGTCATGGGCTTGGGCGTGATGTAGGCCTCCGGGTCCACGGTGCTGTAGCCTTCCACCATGAGGACGTTGGCGATGCCGAAGCCGGGGACGGGCGTGGCCGGCTTCACGTACCGGGAGGCCCAGGTCGGTCGGCCGATCAGCGTGTGGTAGGGCTCGGGGAAGATCGGGGCGCTGGGACGCTCGGTGAGGTCGAGCACTTTGCGGGCCTCGCCGTCGCCCTGGTGGCACTTGCCGCAATACTTGTCGAGCGTGGCCTGGACGTAGCGCGGGTAGCTGACCGTGTCTTCACCCCATGGCGGCGGCGTGATCGTCCGCGGCTCCTTGGCCAACGCAAGCGAGTGCTGCCCGATCTCCGGCGTGCGGCTGTGCGACTCGTGGCAGCCGAGGCAGCCGCGGCGCTCGCCGGGCATCACGCCCGCAAAACTCCGCATGGTTTGCAGGGCGCGGAACTGCTCGTCGAGCAGTTGGAAATGAACGGCCTTCAGCGGCGGGACGTAGAAGGCGACCGAGCCGTCGGCCTCGATCGGCACCGTGCCGTAGATCCGCTTCACCCCTTCCGACTGCACGGTCGAGACCACCGGGCCGGTCGAGAGGTAGGGCCGCTTGTGCCAGTAGGTATACGTCTTCGGGTCGATGTGCAGGACCCGGAGGTACTTGGCCTTCCCCTTTAGCTCGGCCGGGGCCCCGTAGTAGACGTTTCCGCTGAAGATCACGCCCGGCTTCGGGTGCGCCCGGTCCTTGCGTTCCGGCCAGGCCACGCGGTCGGCCGTCACCGGCGGGCGAGGGCGCGGCCTCAAGGGTTGTCCGTAGAACACGTTGTGGACCCCCTCGTACACCAGTTCCCGGTTGCCGTCGACGTCCATCAAGTAGAGCAGGAACTTGTCCCCCCGCTGGGCCGAGACCAAAAAGTCCTGCTCGCTCAAGGGATAGGGGGAGTAGTACGCCGGATACAGGCCGCTCGGGTGATAGCGCGGCGACTCGACCGGATCGACCGGCCCGTTGCCGCATTCCGGCCAGTAAACATCGGCGGTGATCTTCGTCAGCCCATGGGGGAAATTGAGCCCTTTGTCCGGGTCGAGGAGCCCCACCGAGCCGGCGAACCAGTTGTGGTGCGCGCTGCCGGTGAACATCACACGCCGGCTGTTGGGGATCGAGCGGGCGTCCTTGAGCAGGTCGGGCCACACGCTCTGGTTGCCCCAGTACATGACCACTTGCGTGCCGTCCGGGTTCATGGTCCAGAGCTTCTCGGCCCGCCACAGCGGCTTGTCGGTGTACTCCCACCGCGTGTAGATCACGCGCCCGTCGTTCATCACCGACGGGAGATAGTCGGGCTCGTTGTTGTAGGAGACCAGGTAAATGTTCTTCCCGTCGCGGTCGCACCGGGCCAACACGAAGGCGTTGGTCGGCGGCATGCACCGCACGTAGGTGTGACCGCGCGTGGTCGAGAAGAGGATATGATCGTCGGGCAGGTAGATGGGGTCGAAGTCGTCGAAGATCCCGTCGGTCAACTGCACGAGGCCCGAGCCGTCGACGTTGACCTCGTAGAGATGGAACGACTTCTCGTTGTGCGGCTTGAAGCAGAAGACGACCTTCTTGGCGTCCCAGGAGAGGTCGGGCCGCCAGAAGGAGCCGTGCAAGGGGGCCTGGGGCGCGAGCTGCGTGAGTTTGCCGTCGGGCGAGAGTCCCTCCAGCACCAGGAGCCGCCCGCCCGGCACGGCCATGTAGCCCAGCCGGTGCCGCGTCTCGTGCCGCCACTCGGAGCCCTGGGGATACGGCCCGTCGACCAACAGCACCTTGTCGAAATCGACGGCCGGGTTCTTGAACATCATCGCCCGCTTCACCGCCCGGACGCGGAAGTACAAGTCCCTGACGGACTCAAGTCTCCCCTCGCCCGCTTGCGGGAGAGGGGCCGCCTTGGAACTCCCCTCGCCCGCTTGCGGGAGAGGGGCAGGGGGTGAGGGCTTCTCGATGGTCGCCGCCCGCTTCTCCAGTTCCGTCAGTTCGGCCAGTTCCTTCGAGAAATCAACCTTCCCCCGGTGCGACGACTGGATTCGCTCGGCCATCTCCCGGGCCCAGCCGATCTCGCGCTGGATCCGCTCGGGCGACGGATGCTGGCCGGCCTGGTGGAGCCAATCGCGCTTGAGGGCCTCGCGGGCCTCTTCGGCCGTGAGGTTCCGCGTGGGTGGGGTCTCGGGCGTGACGTAAGGCGCCACCGCTTCCTGGACCACGGGCCGGAACTGGATCCGCCGGCCGGCTTCGAGGATCAGGGCGACCCATTCGGGCGAGAATTCGGCCGCGTCGCCCCGGGCCTTGAGCGCCTCGAAGCGGCGGGCGATCGCGTCGGCCTCTTCCCACCGGCGGCGGTCGTCGGCCGATTGCTTGCTCCACTGGGCCGGGGTGAGGGGTTTATACTCCAAGAGCAACTCGATGAGCCGGCTCGCCGTGCGGAGCTGGCCCGCGTTGCCCCGGGTGCTCAGATACTCGACCGGGCTCGGCCCCGCGTAGGTCAGAAAGTCCTGATACTCCTCCGGGAAGGCGGCCTTGAGCCGGGTAAGAACGGCCCCGCCCGTCTCCCGGTCCAGTCGCAGGCCCTTTTCCAGGATCTTCTTGCGCGTCCCGGCGAGCGTCTCCGCGAACGTCTTGCCCGGCACGTAGACCGAATCGACCACCTGCTGGATCTCCTTGGAGAACCGTTCCAGGGCGGCCACGCCGCCGCGGTAGAGCGAGGCTATTTCCTCGGGCGTGAGGGCGTCGGAGTAGATCCGCAGGTCGTCGATCGCCCCGTGGAAGAACTCGCCGGTGCCGCCCGAGGAGCCGAGGAAGGCGGGCACGCCCGGCTCGACGGCGATCTTGCCCGCCCGCTCCTGCGACCCGATCTCCTTCCCATCCAAGTAGACCCGCATCCTGCGCCCGTCGAACGTGGCCGCGCAGTGATGCCACGCCCCGTCGAGCACCTGGGCGGGATTGAGCGGGGCGTCACACTCGAGGTAGCCGCCGATATTCAGGCCCAGCGAGAGGACGGTGCCGTTCTCCTGGAACGCGAACAAGAGACGCTTGGGGCATTCCTGCCGGAAGATCTCGCGGAAGCCGCTCAGGTCGCTGGGCATCGTCCACGCGGAGAACGCGATCTTCGCCAGTTCCGACTCCTTGAGGCCCGCCACGTGCAGCGCGTGTTGGCCTCGGAGTTCGATGGCCGTGCCGTGGACGCCGCGGGTGCGACGCACGGGCCGGGCCGCCGTGGCGTCCATCTCGGGATGGCCCGAGGCGTCGCGGAGCACGGCGGCGGGCGCCCGCTCGTTGAACGTCCAGTGCGCCAGGAGCGGACGGGGCACCTTCGGCTCGCCTGCATCGACCAGTTCCGCCATCTTCGCCAAGGCGTCGAGTCCGTTGCAGTACAGCCGGGCGATCTCCTCCGCCGAGAGGGCCTCGCGGTAGATCCGCAGGTCGTCGATCCCCCCTTGAAAACACTCGCCGCCGCCGGAAGAGCCGATGCACCCGGGCGCCAGGCCCCCGGCCGTCACTTGCCCCGGCCGGTTGAGCGAACCGATTTCCTTGCCGTCCAAGTAGACCCGCATCCCCTGGCCGTCGAACGTGGCGGCCGCGTGGTGCCACTTGCCGTCGAGCATCCGGGCGGGGTCGATCTTCGCGTCGCACTCGACGTAGCCGCCGATGTTCAGCCCCAACGAGAGGACCGTGCCGTCGTTCTGGAAGGAGAACAGGACTCGCTGGTCGCCGTCTTCCTTGCGGAAGATCTCACGGTACTCGCTCAATTCCGTGGGCATGGTCCAGGCGCTGAAGGAAATACTCTTGAGCGTACCGAAGGCGGGCTTCTCGGGGATCGCGAGCATGTGCCGGCCCGAGAACTCCATGGCCGCGCCGAACACGCCCGGCACCCGTTCGAGCCCGCCGGCCGACCGCGGCGCGGCGTCGCAGCCGTTGCCGCTGGCGTCGAGGCACTTCGGCCCCAACTCTTCGTCGAACGTCCAGTAGGCGAGGAGGGGCTTTTCGATCTTGAGGGGCTCGATCGGTCGGGCGGCGTCCTTCTTGGCCTCGCCGGCCGGGGCAGCCAGGACGGCTACGAAGACGACTACCATCCCGAGGCCCCCTTGCGACGTACGTCGTAGCGACAACATGACGACGACCCTCCTTCGCCTAGGTCCGCTGGACCGCGTTCCGGATGTGTTTCTGAATCGCAGCGCATGCCCGCCGGCCGTCGTGGGCCGTCACGGCATCAAAAACCTCCTGGTGCTCGGCCACCGCCGCTTCGCGAATCTCGACGGAATCTTGATAGAGGTACTGAAGCTCGCGGAGCAAGTCCAGGATCGAGCCGAGAAAGACGTGAAAGATCGGATTGCCCGTGCTCCGGGCGAGTTCCTGGTGGAAATCGAGGTCGTGCCGCACATAGGCCCGGCGGTTTCGGACGTTGCTTCGCATTCCCTCGAGGGTCTCGGCAAGGGCTGCGAGGTTCTCGTCGGTGCGATGCACGGCGGCGACCTCGGCGATGCCCCCCTCCAGATAGACCCGGGCCTCGAACAGGTGCGCCAGTTCGATGTCGGCCTGCGTCTTCAGCAAGGGCGACAGCATGCCGAACAGCGCGGCCACGTCGAGCCGCTTGACGAAGACCCCTTTCCCGTGCTTCGATTCGACCAGCCCCAGCCCCTTGAGCACGCAGATCGCCTCGCGCAACGGAAGGCGGCTCGCCCCCACCATTTCGACGAGCCGGCGTTCCGAAGGCAGCCGGTCGCCGGGCTGGAGGCGGTTCTCGGCGATGTAACGGATCAGTCCCTCGGCAATGGCCTCAACGACGGTGGGATGCCGAGGGATGGTCAGCGTTTCCGCAATGGCCACGTGGGGGGCTCCGGGCAGGTATGCTTATATGACCAGTTGTCTAGCCTAACCCACCCCGCCTCTCCTGTCAACACCCGCTTTCTTGGAGTGCGGCGACTTCCAGCTCCTGCACCTGGGAACGCACGCTTATTTCAGGAAGATCTCGACCACCGGAATTTCGACCGGCGGCTTATCGGCGGGAAACTGCAGCGTCAAGTCGTTCCGGCTCGCGTCTTGACCCTGGCTGACGAGGACCTCGGAAGCGTCGTGCAGGAACTGGGTATAGGCCACCTTGTCGGCCATGCCGGGGAGCGTCAGCTTGCCGTCGGCCGGGTACTTCAACAAGTGCAGGTAGAGGCACTTCGTTTTGGGGTTGTAGGTGGAGAGCGTGTCGGCCGGGGCGGCGAACTCGCCGGGCGCCTCGGTGCAACAATAGATCGAGCGACTGTTGTGGTGCATCCAGTCGGCCATGCCTTGCAGGCGGTCCTTTGCCCGATCGTCGAACTCGCCGCGCCCGGTCGGCCCGACGTTCAACAGCAGGTTCCCGCCGCCCGACACGGAAGTGATCAGCAGCGTCAGCAGTTGGGCATTGGTCTTCCAAGTCTTTTCGTCGCGGTAATAGCCCCACGAGCCGGAGAAGGTCTGGCACGTCTCCCAGTCGCGGTACTTCTCCCAGTCGCCCTGGTTCGTCTTGGCCTTCTTCTTCAAGTCGGCGGCCGACGTTTGCTCGGGCGTGGCGAAGTCGCCCTCGCCGGGCAGATCGAGACGGTTGTCGACCAGGATCTGGGGCTGCAACCCGCGGGCCAGCTTCAAGAGCCCGGCGGAATCCCAATCGTCGCGGCCCTTGCCGAATTTGCCGGGAAACGAGAAATCGAACCAGACGATGCTGATCTCACCGTAGTTGGTCAGCAGTTCGCGGACCTGGTTCTTCATGTACTGGCGATACTTGGCCATATCGCGGCCTTGGTTCAGCCTGGCGAAGTTCTCGTCGGTGAAATCCTTCTTGTCCACCGGGCGCAGGGGATGGACACGGTCGATGGTGTAGTCGGGGTGGTGCCAGTCGATCAGGGAGTAGTAGAAGCCGACCTTCAGCCCCTCGGCGCGAAACGCCTCGACATACTCCTTGAACAGGTCTTTCTTGCAGGGAGTGTTGGTGGCCTTGTAGTCGGTGTATTTCGAATCGAACAGGCAGAAGCCTTCGTGGTGCTTGGCGGTAAGGACGACGTACCTCATCCCGGCCTGCTTCGCCATTCTGGCCCAATCGCGGGGATTGTAGAGGTCGGGGTTGAAGTGCTCAAAGTACTTCTGATACTGTTCGTTGGTGATCCGTTCGCGATTGCGGACCCACTCATGACGAGCCGGCAGCGCGTAAAGCCCCCAATGGATGAACATCCCGAAGCGCGCGTCACGCCACCAGGCCATGCGTTGGTCACGCTGCTCTTTCGTTTCCGCCCTCGCCGGGGTCGGCGGAACCAGGACTTGAGAAAACGTGGCGGCCACGAAAACCGTACCCACGAGAAACGAACGGCAAAGGGGATGCGACATCATCGGGCTCTCCTTGAAGCAACGCGGAAATAAGGCTGGGGAACCGCGTCCGGTCAGCGCGTGACCCAGGGAACTCGCGTCCCGCCCACGCACCGACGGCCTGGCAAACGTCTCTCCATGATACCCTTTCCGTTGTGGAATGGCGAGGCTCGGGAGAGGCGGTTGGCTCCTGCCGTCGAGGCGGCGGAGGCACGAGAAACGACGTTGAAGAGCGGTCCCGGATTCAGGGCCTCGCCTTGTCGGAAGGACCGCGGGCGACAAGGGGCGCCGGCGACGCCGTCGTCTGCGCCGCCGCCACCTCTTGTGGCGTCAGGGTATCGGAGTAGACGCCCACGGCGCCCCTCGCCAAGGCCTCTTGGAGATCCTCGGGGGTATTCACCGTGTGGATGTGGACCGGGACGTTGTCTCGACGGAGCTTCCTCGCCAGGTCGCTCGCCCGGGATCGTGCCAACGACAACGTGAGGGCGAACAACCGATGCTCGCGGGCAAACCGGACGATCGCATCGTCCGGCGTCTTCGCCAGGCACCGGTAGAGGGTCAGGATGATGTTGCGGAACCCCTGCGAGACCGCGAGGTCGTAGTCCTTGAACTGGTAGATCTGCACGATGAACCGGTGTACGAGTTCGGGTCGTTCCATGCGGATCTTGGCCAGGGCTTCCAGGCTCCGCCTCTTGACGTCCGTCACGATGAATGCGTCGGGATGCTCCTCCAGTCAGCGATAGACCATGAACAACGTAGTCGGCGTCGTCGCGCACGTCGTGTCCTTGGCGAACTCCTCCAGCGTAGGCGGCCCGAACCAGTTCCGGGAACGGCCGGTGTACCGGTGCCAGTCGTGAATGGCCGCCAGTTGCTCGTCCGAGGTCCAGGAGAGGTCCATTTCGAAGAGCCGCAGCCCCCGCGCGTAGTTGGCGTTCAAGGCCTCAAGGCTGTTGCTGTACGCGATCCCTCGGTATTCTCCGCCGGCATGGGCAATGCTCCGGTCCAGCCTGGGCGAGACCACGTTTGGCCCTTCGTAGAGGTGGGCGTTGGCTTCCGGCGTGTAGCAGTTCCATTCGCGGGGATTCGGAGAACGGGAGAGCTGCGCGACCCGCTGAGCCAGGACGACGATCGCGGCAACCAACAGGCCGATGACCGCGCTCCGCGCGATCTCTCCACCGCCATGGCCGGCGACCGCACGAACCAAGGCATGAATTGCGGTCCGCGCCGCCGTGGCCGCCCGCACCGTGAATCCCTGTCCGGAAGCCCTATCGGACCGGACCGGATCCGGCGGGGTGAGGCTTGCGTTGCGCGACTTCATATTCCTTCAGACTCCTGTGCAGGTAGGTCACCGTGTCGAGCATTCGGAGTTCGCCTGACTGCGTCCAAGGCATGCCGCGGGTCCGCTGTTGTTCCGCGAGGTTCCGGCCCTTGCAGTGCATGAGCCAGGGGACCCGCTCTCCGCGGTGCGGCGTCTCACCATAACCTCGGACCTTGGATTCGTGATCGCCGTACAGGACGAGCACGGTGCCTTCGGGCAGCGCTTCCAGGTACGAGGCCAAGGCACGGTCCACGTACCGCATGCAGTTCAAATAGGCTTCGACCTTCCCGGAGGGATTCGGAAACAGCGCTCTCTGCTCGGGGCGCAGCCGATGGAAGGGACCGTGGGACGTGAGCGTGATGATGAAATGCAGGGTTGGCCGCTTAGCCGCCTTTAGCCACTCCGCGGAAAGGCGAAGAAGCACGTCGTCTTCCACCTCGCCGTTCTGCATCGGGCAGCCCATCTCGCGCAGTTCTTCGGAGAAGCAGATCTGCGAGAATCCCATCTGCTGGTACGCGGGCCGCCGGAAGAAGAAGTTGCCCGTGTTCCCGTGCATCGCGACACAGGTGTATCCCCGTTGGCTCGCGAGGTGCGGCAACGTATCGTGGTAGGGGAAACCCTCGATTCGGAACGGGGCGATCTTCCCGTTGGGCATGAGGCCCGTGAGGAGGCAGAAATCGGCGTCGGAAGTGCCCGTCTCGTGGAACGGCCGGATCATGTAACAGATCGATCGCGTCTTGAGGTCGCGCAGGAACGGCATCACCCACTGGTCGTCGACCCGGGCGTCGATCACGTCCCAGTCAAGACTCTCGACCTGGACGACGGCCACCCGGTCCCCGAGATCCAACGGCGACTCCCAGGCCGAGAGGCGATCGCTTCGCTGCTCCGCCGCATCGACCGCCATACGGAGCATCCTGGTGTCATCATAGAAGATGCCTTCCGAGACCCAGGCGATGACGTACCCGTAGATGTATTCCGGGCTCCCGGACCTGATCTGGGAGATGGGTTTGGAGACCCCGGCCAGCCCGATCGCAACCGCCAAGTAGGCCGCGGCGGCGGCCCAGCCGGTACGGTGCAGCTTGGGCCCTGCCTCCTGGTGACGCCGGAGCCGCTCACGCAGCGCGATCTTGATCCCGGCCGCGACGAGTAGCGCGATGACGACCGGCCATTGAAGCAGCGCCACGCCGTAATCGGCCACCGCCAGCCCCTCGTGCCATTGGTGGCGGATCACGTACCAAGAGAGGGGCGACTCGAAGTAGCCCGCATAGACGATCAGGACGTTGGAGAACGCCACGCCCACGCCGAAAAGGCAATAGAGCCAGAGGCGGTTCAGGGTGCAGACGAGGAACGTACACGCAAGGATGTCGAGCACCCAACGCCGCCCCGCAACACGGAGAATGTCCGAGACGTGCGAAGCGTCGCTGGGCAGGGACGTAAACTGCTGAACGGCCAGCAGTTCGAGCGACCAGACCGCCACGAGAATCGTCAGCCAGAGGAATCGCCTGCGGCGACCTTCAGCATCAGGGGTCACTTCGGCCGGCATGCTTCATGCTTCCTCAGGGGGGTACCGTCTGACGGACCGGCCGCGCGCCACGACGGCGGAGGGACCTGGCGCTGGCCGCGGCACTCCGGGAATCGCGTGCAAACAAACCGATGGTTGGGGCGGGGTTGCGATAATAACCCGAAAAGCGGGCGGATCCTACCTGAAGTCGAGACAAGAGCAAAGGCCAGTTGTCCCTTTGTCCTTTCCTTCCGCGGAACACTTACCCACGTAGAGACAGAGACGGCCGAAGGCTGCGTGTAGTCCAATCGGGGGACGGCAGCTAGTTGACTTGTGGCCCGTGGCGGGGTAGACTCACGGCCAGCAAGGGCGCTAGGCGGCGTGGTGGTCCCTGCCGGTTCTCACAATATCAAGACTCGCGACAAGCAGAGGCGCCGCTCCCCCGTCCAGCGCGAGATCCGCGGCGATTGTTCCCGATCCACTTTTTTGAGGGAGCAAGGCAATGGCCGATGTCAATTGCGCAGTCTTGCACCGGGAGAACGTTCGGACGTGTCGTGAAGACTCGCTCTGGCTGGACGAGGTCCGACGTTGGCAGGTCGAACATCAATGGGTGACGGCGTGGCTCCGCGCCGTCGAGTCCGCCTGGTCGGAGGCGGAAGCCAAACTGAATGCCCATGCCGAGGCCATCCACGCCCACGAGAAGCGGTTGCGAGAACACGAGGACGCGATCGGCTACTCGTGGTGGCACCGGGGCCACGTGCCGGAAGGCCACTTTCTCGCGGAGCACCAAGAGCTTGAGGCCAAGCACCGCGAGATGAGGAAGGTCCACGAGGAGATCCAGCAACTGCACCAGGAAGTGACCGAAGAAATGCGCGAGTTGCTCAGGACCCTCCTGGCCGGGGCCTTGGTCCAGGAGTGGGGGCCCATCGAGCCGGAGTGAACCAGGACTTCCTGCCCGTCAGTTCACGATATTCCTCAAGGGCAGCCCGAGCACGGCACGACGGCACGCCTCGGCGGCCTTCAGCCGCATATCCATCAGGCCCGCCTCGCTGTAGAAGGCGGCGTGCGGGGTGAGGATCAGGCGGTGATGCGCGGGGTGCTCGGGGTTGCGCCATGCGGCCAGGAGGGGATCGTCGTCGGACGGCGGCTCCTTTTCATAGACGTCGATCCCCGCGCCGGCCAACTGGCCTGAGAGAATCGCCTCGGGCACCGCCTTCGTATCCAGGATCCCGCCCCGCGCGGTGTTCACCAGGTACGAGCCCTTCGGCATCCGGGCCATGGCCTTGGCGTCGATCATGTGGCGCGTCTCGTCGTTCAACGGGCAGTGGACGCTCACCACGAGGGATTGGGCGAGCAACTCGTCGAGCGTTTCCACGCGGCGGATGCCGAGGGCCTTGTCGTAGCCGTCGGGCTTGTAGGGGTCGTAGAAGATCACGTCCATGCCAAAGGCCTTGGCACGCAACGCCGCGACCGTCCCAATGCGGCCCAACCCCACCACGCCGAACACACTCCCGCGGAGCCTGGCCAACGGCACGACCTGAAGATACGCCCACGGCCCCTCCTTCACCTTGAGCCGGGAGTTCAGGTAGTGGACGCCGCGGGCCAGCGACATGGCCATGGCCATCGCCATGTCGGCCACTTCCTCCGAGCCGTAATCGGGCACGTTGCCCACAGGGATGCCGACCGACCGGGCGAAGACGTGGTCCACGTTGTCGAAGCCCACCCCGCCGCGGACGATCAGCTTGCACCGCCGCAGACGCTCCAGTGTCCGCCGTGTCAGGAGCAACTCGTGGAAGAGGATGATTGCGTCCACCTCCTCGATCTTTCCGATTAACTCCTCCTCGACCCGAGCCCCGAAGGCCGTCACCTCGGCGATGTCGCCGAGGATGCGACGCTCCGGCTCAAGATCGTCACGAATGAAGTCGGTCACCGCCACGTGGAACTGCTTCGTCATCCCTGCTTCTCTCCCGGCTACCGTTTCGACCCGCTTCCATAGGATACGCGGTGCCCCAACGCACGCAAGATACCGCCAATAAGGGTGGAGAAGCGTAGCCCAACAAAGGGAATTATATTATTTATATTTACGCTTGTCAAAAATGAGATAACTCGATAGGATCGTAGGGGCGAGATCGAAGTCCGTAGGAGTGTGGGGGCATGAGTACCGTAACCGTCCATCCGTCAAGCGATAGCGGCCTGCTCGAGTTGCTTCGCGCTGGGGGGCCCATGGGCGTTGCCGAGCTGTCGACCGAGATCGCCGTCACGCCGACAGCGGTCCGTCAGCGTCTCGGACGGCTCCTGGCCGAAGGCCTGGTGGAGCGGGAACCGGTTCGGGCTGGCCGGGGGCGGCCGAGACATTGGTACCGGTTGACCCCCAAAGGGGTGCATTTCACGGGCTCCAATTTCCCCGATCTGGCTGTAGCCTTGTGGCAGGCCGTGGGCCACATCGAGGATTTTGAGCTTCGTCGCACGGTGCTTCGCCGGGCCTTGAAGACCTTATTGGACCGCTACGGGAAGCAAATCGAGGGTCGCACCCTGATCGAGCGAATGCGATCGCTGGCCGATCTGCTCGCCCAGCGACGGGTGCCGTTCTCGGTGGAAGTCCCCGAGCCGGCCCTCCAGCGGCCCGTCCTGGTGGCCCACGTTTGCCCCTATCCGGAACTGGCCGAAGCGGATCGGACGATTTGTGCCATGGAACGCGTCCTGTTGTCGGAGTTGCTTGGAGAGAATTTGAAGATGACGTGCTGCCGGTTGGACGGCGACCCGGATTGCCAATTCCAGCCCTCCTGAGGGACGGATATACTGGGGCGTCGAGGCGCAGGACGGGTTTCCAACCCGTCCGTCGCTCCTATCGGGACCCCAATGCCAACCCTGAAGGCAACACGAGGAAGATCAGAACTATGCCGCAAGAGAGTCCAACCGCATGGATCGAAGGCCGTTTTGAAGAGGGAGTCATGACCACCACCCTGGAGCAGGCCATCAACTGGGCCCGGCAGGGGAGCGTCTGGCCGGTCACGTTCGGCCTGGCCTGCTGTGCCATCGAGATGATGGCCACCGGGGCGAGCCGGTTCGATCTGGATCGGTTCGGCGCGGGGGCGTTTCGGCCTTCGCCGCGTCAGGCCGACTTGATGATCGTGTCGGGCACAGTCACCTACAAGATGGCGAGCCGCGTCCGCCGCCTCTACGACGTGATGCCGGAGCCGAAGTATGTCATCGCGATGGGGGCGTGCACGCTGGGGGGCGGGCCGTACTTCCAGTACGGCTACCACGTGGTCAAGGGCGTCGATCTCGTCGTGCCCGTCGACATTTACGTCCCCGGATGCCCGCCCCGGCCCGAGGCCCTCCTCGAAGGATTGATGCGACTCCAGGAGAAGATCCAAGGCCACCACATTGCGAGGCAATCCGGCACGGAGCGGCCCGGACTGATGGGACGCTCGGCGGCCAAACGCGAAGACGACCTGCCGATGCCCCAGCATTCCGGATTCGTCCACGTGTCCGAAGTGAAGCCGGTCTTCCACCACCAGAAGGTCAAACCCGAGAAGAAAACGTAGCGAGACCAAATTCTCTCGCTTCCAACCTTTCGTGCTTTCGCCCTTTCGCGTTTTCGTGATCCTCTCTGGCGTCCGAATCGCAATCGCGAAAACGCGAAAGGGCGAAAGCACGAAAGGAAGAGGAATGGAGCCCGCATGAACGAGACGTTGACGATTCGCGATCTGCACGTGAGTGTGGTCGGCAAGCCGATCCTGAGGGGGGTGAACCTCGAGATTCGCCGGGGCGAAATCCACGCCCTGATGGGCCCGAACGGATCGGGCAAGAGTACGCTCGGGTTCGCGATCCTCGGCCATCCGGCCTACCAAGTGACCGGAGGCCGCGTCGAGTTGAACGGCGAGAATCTCCTGGATTTGGAACCGCACGAGCGGGCCCGCCGCGGACTGTTCCTCGCCTTCCAGCGGCCCGTGGCGATCCCGGGCGTGAAGATGGCCGACTTCCTCCGCCACGCGGCCACGAACGTCCGCAACCCTGCCCGCAAAGAGGGCGAAGAGTTGATCCCCATGCGGCAGTTCCGCAAGGAACTCAAGGAGAAGATGGAACAACTTCGCATGGATCCCGAGTTCGCCCGGCGCTACGTCAACGACGGCTTCTCGGGCGGCGAGATGAAGCGGGCCGAAATCCTCCAGATGGCCATGCTCCGGCCGAAGTTCGCCATCCTCGACGAGACCGACAGCGGACTGGACACCGACGCCGTGCGTCTGGCCAGCCAGAGCATCGCGCAGATCGGCGGGCACGACATGGGCATCCTCATCATCACCCACCACGAGCAACTGCTGGAGCACAACCGGCCGCAGTTCACCCACGTGATCCTGGGCGGACGGATCGTCCAGACCGGCGGCCCGGAACTCGCCGCCGAGTTGCACAAGCACGGCTACGACCGCCTCCGCGCGGCGTACCCTGAAGCCGCTTCCGCGAGCGACGCGTTGGCCGCGGCCGGTTAGACGCATCATCGGGCACAAGGAGAAAGAAAGGAGAGTGACCTCACGCAAAGGCGCGAAGGCGCAAAGAAGAGAGGGTGTGCCGGGCTTTCCTTTGCGCCTTTGCGTGAGAACACTTCAGGTGCAGCGATGCCTACTGAACTCCAGACCGCCAATCCGGACGTAATCGGCGAGATCAACAAGTACGACTTCCGCAACGACGAACGCTACGTGTTCAAGGCCCGCAAGGGGCTCGACGCCGGAATCGTGCAAGAGATCTCCGCGATGAAGGGCGAGCCCGACTGGATGCGGGACTTCCGCCTCAAGAGCCTGGAGATCTTCGAGTCGAAGCCCATGCCCACCTGGGGCGGCGAGATCGGGATCGATTTCCAGGACGTCTACTACTACATCAAGCCGACGGATCGTCAGGGACATTCCTGGGACGACGTGCCCGACGAAATCAAATCGACCTTCGATCGCCTCGGCATCCCCGAAGCGGAAAAAAAGTACCTGGCCGGCGTCAAGGCCCAGTACGAGAGCGAAGTGGTCTACGGATCGCTGCGCGAGGATCTGTCGAAGCAGGGTGTGATCTTCACCGACACCGACTCGGCCCTCCGCGAGCACCCGGAGCTGCTCCGCGAGTACTTCGGCACGATCATCCCGCCGACCGACAACAAGTTCGCGGCCCTCAACTCGGCGGTCTGGTCCGGCGGGTCGTTCATTTACGTCCCGCCCGGCGTGAAGGTCGAGTTCCCCCTCCAGGCCTATTTCCGCATCAACGCCGCGAACATGGGCCAGTTCGAGCGGACGCTGATCCTCGTCGACGAAGGGGCCTACGTTCACTACGTCGAAGGATGCACCGCCCCGATGTACAGCACCGAAAGCCTCCACTCGGCCGTGGTCGAAGTGGTGGCCAAGCGCGGGGCCCGGGTGCGATACACCACGATCCAGAACTGGGCGAACAATATCTACAATCTGGTCACGAAGCGGGCCATGGCCTACGGCGACGCCCTGGTGGAATGGGTCGACGGCAACCTCGGCAGCCGGCTGACGATGAAGTACCCCTCCGTCTACCTGATGGAACCCGGGGCCCGGGGCGAGATCCTCTCCGTCGCCTTCGCCTCCGCCGGCCAGCACCAGGACGCCGGGGCCAAGGTGATCCACTGCGCCCCGCACACATCGAGCCGGATCGTCTCGAAGTCGATCTCGAAGGCCGGCGGCCGGGCCAGCTACCGCGGCCTGGTCAAAGTACAGCGCGGGGCGAAGAAGTCGAAGTCGAACGTCGTCTGCGACGCCCTCATCCTCGATCCCCGCAGCCGCAGCGACACGTATCCGTACATCGAGTTGGAAGAACAAGACGTCACGGTCGGCCACGAGGCCAGCGTCTCGCGGATCGGAGAAGAACAGCTCTTCTATCTCACGAGCCGGGGACTCACCGAGGCGGAGGCGAGCACCATGATCGTCAGCGGGTTCATCGAGCCGCTGGTCAAGGAACTGCCCATGGAATACGCCGTGGAAATGAACCGGCTGATCGAGCTTCAGATGGAAGGGACGGTGGGGTAGAAGGGGGGAGTTGGGAGTTGGGGGTGCGGAGAACAACGTTGGGTGGCATGCCGTCACTCGGCGCAGCCGAGGGTCGGCATGGAATTGACAGTACGTTTTCCACATCCCGTGCGGCGATTCCCTGTGTCGCGAATGAGGTTTCAAACACCCTCCCGGGATGACGGACGACCATTGAACGTGATCCTTCGAGAAACCACATGACGACCGAATCCATCGTTCAAACCGGCTTCTCCCAAGAGTCGTTCGACGAATTCCTCGGCGCGCGCTGCGAACCGGCCTGGCTGGGCATGCTCCGCAGGGACGCTTGGGAAGTGTTTCAGGAAATGCCCCTGCCCGACCGGTCGCACGAGGAGTGGCGGCGGACCGATCTGCGTTTGCTCCGGCTCGATGCGTTCGGGGTCCCACACGCCGCACCGGCCGAGGGCGAGGTTCCGACCGGCCTGCTTGAGGAGAACGTCGAACTGGCCGGCCGGGTCGTCGCGCTCGACAGCCGCCCGACCGTCGCCGAACTCGATTCCCGGTGGCGGGAGCAGGGCGTGCTGTTCGGCAGTCTTGACGAACTGGTCCGCGAGTCGCCCGATCGACTCCGGCCGCACTTCCTGGCGCCGATCGTCGATCCCAAGACTGACAAGTTCGCCGCCCTGAATGCGGCATGCTGGTCGGGCGGGACGTTGCTCCACGTGCCGCGCGGCGTGGTGATCGACCAGCCGCTTCACACGCTTTCGGCCCTTGCGCGCGGCGGGGTCGATTTCGGCCGTACCGTCGTGATCCTCGAAGAGGGCGCGGAAGCCACGCTCCTGGCGGAAACGGCCAGTGTCGATCCGACCGCGTCGGGCTTGCACTGCGGGGCGATTGAGATCCGCGTCGGGCCCGGTGCCCGGCTCCGCTACGTGAATCTCCAGAACTGGGGGACCGGCGTATGGCACTTCGCCCACCAGCGGGCCCTGGTCCACGCCGACGGCCGGCTCCAAGGGACCATCGCCGCCCTCGGAAGCCGTTTGGCCAAGGTGAATCAACACGTGGCCCTCGTCGGTCGCCGGGCCGAGGCCCAGGTCAATGGCGTCATGTTCACCGAGGGCAAGCAGCACCTCTCGTACCACACGCTCCAGCATCATCAGGCCCCGGAGTGCAAGAGCGACCTGCTCTACAAAGGGGCCCTCCAGGACAAGTCTCACCTGGTGTGGCGAGGCATGATCCGCGTCGATCGCGACGCCCAGAAGACCGATGGCTACCAGCGGAACGACAACCTGATCCTCTCCGAGACGGCCCGCGTCGATTCGATCCCCGGCCTGGAGATCCTGGCCGACGACGTGAAATGTACCCACGGCGCGACCTCCGGACGCGTCGACGACGAACAGATCTTCTACGCCTCCGTCCGCGGCCTGACCCGGAAGGAGGCCGTGCGCATGGTCGTTGCCGGGTTCTTCCAGCAGGTGTTCGACCGGATCACGATCGAGAACGTGCGCAACGCCCTCGGCGACGCCATCGGACGCCGGGTGAGGGAGGTTGCGTGAGGAGGGATCGGAGATTGGAGCGTGCCGTGCGGGCATTTCGGACGGCATTCTCCCGACGTATTTCCGCGTAGCGGGCGGGCTTGCCCGCCGCTTGGTGTCGGTCAAGAGGGCATGAATCCATGAGCGACTTCCACCGTGTGTGCCGCGTGTCCGACGTGCCGGAAGGGGGCAAGACCGTCGTCGAGGTGGGCGACCGGTTGGTCGCCGTGTTTCACGTGGGGGACGAGTTCTGGGCGATCGACGACCGATGCACTCACGACGGCGGCCCCCTGGCCGAAGGTCTGCTCGAAGACCACGTCATCTCCTGCCCACGCCACGGTGCCCGGTTCGACATCCGCACCGGCCGCGCCCTCTCCATGCCCGCCACCCAAGACACCTCGGCCCATGAGGTCAAGGTGGAGGGCGACGAGGTGTGGGTGCGAATCAGGGATTAGGGATTGGGGGTCAACGGCCGTCCAGAGACTACTCCCCTCTCCCGTTGGACGGGAGAGTTGGCTATAAGGAACAGAAATGGGGATGCCTCGAAAGCCGTAAGGTGAACGGCAGAGGGTTAACGTTTTCACCGCGTATGGAAGGTCATCCCCATGAAGAGAAGGGCTTATCGGGCGACGTCTGTCAAGCGTGTCGGTGCGGACAACGAACGGGCGGAATTGTGTTAACCCCAGGATGGCGGGGAGTTGCCGTCCGAGGCTGAGCGTGCCCCCAGAAATCCCGGCATCCCCTGCGATAGCCTTCTTGACAAACTTGGGACAGGGGGTGAGGGGACTTGCCAACGAAATCCCAGAGTAGTCCCCGGACGGCCCGCAACGCGTCGGCCGGAGGCATCGTTCGCCGCGCGACCGAGGCCACGGTCTTCGTCCTCGTCGGACTTGTCTTCTGGCGGACCTGGTTCCTGGAGGGGATGCCGATCCCGTTCTCGGTCGCCAGCGGCTCCATGGCCAAGACGCTGCTCGGCCCCCACCGCGCGGTCGTTTGCGGCGACTGCGGATTCCGCTTCGTGTGCGGATGCGACCGGCCGTCGACCGATCCGAGGGCCGTCTGCCCGAACTGTGGCTACGCGGGAAACGACGTCCGCGACTGGCCTGAGCTGCCCGCCGACCGCGTCCTGATCGACCGGGCGACGTTCCAACTTCGCCAACCGCGACGCTGGGAGGTTGTTGCGTTTCGCACCCCGGGCCGGGAGCGCGACGTGGCGACCAAGCGGGTCGTCGGCTTGCCCGGGGAGTCCGTCGAGATTCGCGACGGCGACGTATACATCGACGGCGAGATCGTCCGCAAGAACCTCCCACAGCAGCAGGCGACCTCGATCCTCGTTTACGACGCCCGCCACCCGCCGCACCGCTTCCCCCAAGTCCCCGCCCGATGGCAGCCCGAAGCGAACCGCAGTCGCTGGTCGCAGGCCGGCGGCCGCTTCGTTCATCCCGGCAGCCGCGATCCCGATGCGATCGACTGGCTCACGTACGGTCACTGGCGTCGCGTGCCGGGCCGGCCTGACCAGGTCCAGCCGGGGCCCGTGCTCACCGAGACAAGCTACAACCAAGGCCGCCGCGATCCCGCCGGGACCGTGGTTCCCACGGCCGACCTGAGGTTGTCGTTCCGTTGTGCGCGGACGTCGGGCCGGGGGGCCCTTTGGGTCCGCGCCAACGACGGGCGCGAAGAGTTCGCGGTGCGGATCGACCCGGCCGATCGCCGAATCCAAGTCCTCCGCAACGGAGCCCCCGTTCCGGCGGCCGGTGCGGCGACGATCGACGCCTGGCGTGAGCCGCTGCAAGTTGACGTGTCGCTCGTCGATCAGCAGTTCCTCGTCGGCCGCGATGGCCGCACGGTGATCGCGCTGGAGTATTGCCGGGGAACCCAGGAGCCGAGCGCTCGGCCGTTTGCGGTAGGCTGCCAAGGCTTGGAGGTGGAGTTGGAGGCGGTCTGCGTGTTCCGCGACGTCCACTATGCCATGCCTGAAGGAAAATACACCACCCGACGGCTGGGGAACCGGGATATCGAGGGCGACGATGAGTATTATGTCCTTGGCGACAACAGCCCGGTGTCGGAGGACAGCCGCAGGTGGCCGGCCGGCCGTCCTTTGACGTCGGAATCTCTTGTGGGGAAACCCTTTGCGGCATTTCCGCCCGGATGGAGAGGCCCACGTGGCCCCTGGTATTTTCGCATTCCGGACCTCACCGCGATCCGCTATATTCGCTGAGCATCAACCGTTTCCCAGATTCCGCGGTTGTACCCAGCAGGGACGGTTCGTCGTAGAATCTGGAGGACAGGCATGTCGGCGGCAGTTCATTCACGGGACCGTGCCGAGCGGGAAGGGTTGGGGACCGACTGATGAGCAAAGGGAAATCCGGTACCGTCGGGGCGAAGGCTGTTGCCAGGTCCTCGGCGGGAGGCACGGGAGAGCGCAAACCGAAGCACCGATCCGGGGAGACGACGGAAGACGGTGCGGCGCCCTCGTGGATGTCGGCGGCGGCGATCCGCGAGCTGGTCGAATCGGTGGTGGTCGCCTTCGTGCTCGCGTTCCTGTTCCGCACGTTCGAGGCGGAGGCGTTCGTCATTCCGACCGGCTCGATGGCCCCGACGCTGATGGGGCGTCACCGGGACGTGCATTGCGCCAAGTGCGGCTACCCGTACCAGATCAACGCGAGCATCGAGATCGACGCGCGGACCAACCGCCTGACGGGCCAGGAAGTGGTGTCGGGAACCTGCCCGATGTGCCGCTTCACGATGGACGTGGCACCCCGCAATCCGCAGCGGAAGTCCTACCCTTCGTACAAGGGCGATCGGATCCTGGTGGCGAAGTTCCCGTACCAGTTCGGCGAGCCGCGCCGTTGGGACGTGGCGGTCTTCAAGTTCCCCGGCGAGGCGAAGGTCAATTACATCAAGCGAATCGTGGGCAAACCGTGCGAAACGGTGTCGATCCGGCACGGCGACTTGCTGACGAAGGCCGACGGGCAGGAGGAAGCCACGATCGCCCAGAAGCCGCACGACAAGGTGCTCGCCATGATGCAGCCCGTGTTCGACAACGACTACGTGCTGTCGCAACTCGTCGCGCGGGGAGTGCCTGCGCGATGGGGGCCGAGGTCGTCGGGCGGGAGCGAGGCAGGCGCGTGGCAGACTTCGGACGACTTCAAGTCGTTTCGCAGCGATGGGTCCTCATCGGAGCCCCAATGGCTTTCGTACCGCCATTGCGTGCTCTCCTACGGCCAGTGGCAGACCCTGCAAAGCGGCGACGACCTCGCCCCCGGAACCGTGCGCCGGCAGTTGATCACCGACTTCACGCCATACAACACGGAGCGGAATGAGCTTCGTGGCGGGCCGGGAGGCGTCTCGGCCGACCCGTTCGACCTCGGCCAGCGCCCGGTGCTCGACAAGCTGGGACTCCATTGGGTCGGGGACCTTATTCTCGAGGCCACGGTCAACCCGGAAAAGGCGAGCGGCCGGTTCCAGATGGTGCTGGTCAAGGCCGGGCAGATGTTCCGCTGCGAGTTCGATCTGGCGACGGGCAAGGCCGTGCTCGCGGTCGACGGCCTCGAGGAGTTCCGGCCCGCGGCCTCCACCGCCTTGAAGGGACCCGGCGAGCACCGCGTGCGGTTCGCCAACGTCGATCAGCGGCTCCTGTTGTGGGTCGATGGTTCCCCCGTATCGTTCGACGGCCCGACGAGCTACTGGCCCATCGACGACTCCCGGCCCCGCCGGGAAGACCTGGAGCCGGCCCGCCTCGGCGTCCAAGGAGCCGCGGTCCGCGTGAGCCACCTCCGGCTGTTCCGCGATATCTACTACATCGCCCAGCGCTATGATCCCCACGGCAGGTACGGCACGGCGATGTGCGACTACGACACGTCGGCCAGCGAGTTCCCGTACTTCTTCAACGCCGAGAATCCTGAGGAGAAGCTCGCCGAGTTCTATTCCAGTCCGGAGGCGTGGGACGTCTTCAAGCACCGCAGGCAGGTCGATTTCCATCTGGCTGAAAACCAGTTCCTCGTGCTCGGCGACAACAGTGCGGAGAGTATGGACAGCCGCCTTTGGGAACAGCGCGTGCCCCAGTACTACGTCGATTCCGACCTGCTGATCGGAAAGGCCCTGGTGATCTACTGGCCGCACTCGTGGGATTCCATCCCGGGCACCGAAGGACTCCCCATGCTCCCGAATGGGATATGGTTCCCCTGTTTTCCGAACTTCGCCCGCATGGGGGCCGTAAGGTAAAACGCAGTACCGTGGACGACCGCGGGAAGAGGGGGTGGGGGACAGAGAGGCAAGTAGTATGCCTACCCGGGTATCCGCGTAGCGGGCGGGCTTGCCCGCCGTTTGGCTGCCGTCGCAAACCGCATTGAGGAACATCCCTCCCGGGGACTCCATCTGCCATCCCCGAACCCCGAACCCCTTTCGCACGGAGGTGCTCGATGCAAGAACCGCAAGCCGTGGTGAAGGCGGTCCGCGAGACGGAGACCGCGCCGGAGGAGCAGGCGAAGACGCTGATGCTCCACGTGCAAGGGCTGGTGAAGACGTATGGGCGGCGGCGAGTGGTCGACGGGGTGGATTTCGAGGTCCACGCCGGCGAGATCGTGGGCCTCTTGGGCCCGAACGGGGCCGGCAAGACCACCACCTTCCGGATGACCTGCGGCATGATCGAGCCCAACGCCGGGGAGGTCGTCCTCAACGGCGTCGACGTGACCCACTGGCCCATGTATCGCCGGGCCCGGGAAGGCGGCATGGGCTACCTGGCCCAGGAGTCGAGCGTCTTCCGCAAGCTCTCGGTGCAGGACAACCTCCTGGCCGTCATGGAACTGCTGGGCATGGGCCGCCGCGTGCGCAAGGAGCGGTGCAACGAACTCCTGGAGCAGTTCGATATCACCCATTTGCGCAAGTCGGTGGCCCTGTCGCTTTCCGGAGGCGAGCGGCGGCGTCTGGAGATCGCCCGCGCCCTGGTCTCCAACCCCCAGATCATCCTCCTCGACGAGCCCTTCACCGGGATCGATCCGGTCACCATCGACAGCATCCAGGCGATCATCCGACGCCTGCGCGAGGAGGGAATCGCCATCCTGGTGACCGACCACCAGGTCCGCGAGACGCTCCAAATCACCGACCGGAGCTACGTGATCCGGGCTGGGAAGGTCTTGTGCCACGGGAGCCGGGAGGAAGTGCTCGGCAACGCCGACGCCCGCCGCTACTACTTCGGCGAAGACATGGACGTAGGGGCGGCCTGAAATCCGACGAGGCAACCGTTCAGCTTCTGGGTGCGAAAACCAATTTGGAGTGCGGCGACTTGTCGCCGCTTTCCTTTGGCCGATAACAAGTTGCAACGCTCGAAAGCGGCGACCAGTCGCCGCACTCCAAAGGCGCATCTGCCGCGTTTCGCACCCAAAGCCGAAACAACCGGATTTTCTAAGGCATAGGTCCGGTGTCCCATGGGAGGAAAGAAACGGCCCCCGACGGTATTGGCGGTCAGGGGCCTGACGTGCCATGGGCGCACCGGAGCCTGGATATCCCTCGTCTCACTTGCGTCGTGAGCAGAGCCCGACTCCGTTCTCTCCGGGCAGTTCCAGGATATGGATTATTGGGAACCGCAAACAAGTACCATTGGACACCGGACGGATGCCTCCGAAAATCCCGGGGGTCTGGGGGCAGCGCCCCCAGGTACGCTTCCGCCGGATGAACCCTGTTTCCTTTTCCCTTCTCTTCTTTCTGCAACTTCATACGGCTGAAGGGCCACACGAAGCCGGCTGGGCTGCAAATCGGCTTTCCGGGAGGCCCCTATTCCGGAAGCGGCTGGTCCTTCGTTTCCGGAGCGAACGGGAGGACCGCGACGCCGACGAGAAACACGGCGCACATCGTCACCCCCGCGTAACGCATCGGCTCCGCGTATCCGTGGAATACCTTGTCGCTCAAGAGGCCCAGGGCTGCCGGCCCCAAGGCCGCCGCGAACCGGGCGATGTTGTAGCAGAACGACGTCCCCGTGCTCCGCAGCCGGGTCGGGAAGAGCTCCGGGAAGTAGATCGCGTAGCCCCCGAACACCGAAAGCTGGAAGAAGCCCATGATGGGCACCATCACGAACAAGTGCCAGAACTCGCTCATCCAGAGAAACGCGGCGGCCGTGCTGAACATCGCCGCGAGGAAGAAGATCGCGAAACTCGGCCGGCGGCCGATCCGCTGCGTGACCACGCTGAACACGTAGATCCCGAAGAACGCCCCGATGTTGAAGAACATCAGGTTGATGCTCCGCCAGAAGCCCAATCGGCCGCCGATCTCTTTCTGCCGGGCCACGATCCGCTCGGCGTGCTGGTTCAGGAGTGCCGTGGAGGCCTCCGCCGAGCCGACATCGGCGAGCAACTCGGCCCGCCGCTCGCGATCGGCCGGCGACTGGGTGGTTCGATCCGACGCGATCGCATTCAAGAGGCCCTCGCCCGCCGGCTTATCCAACAGCGCCAGCACGGAATCGGCCGTCACGGCTTGCCCCTGATCCTTCAGGGTGATCGCGGAAGCGTAGATCAGGCGAGCATCCCGGTCGCGAGGGTCCGTGCCGAGAATCGCCGGCGTCGGGACCTGCTTCTTGATCTCCGGAATGCGATCCGGGAACCGGAGGAGCATGGCGACGAACTCGCGGTCCTTTTCAGCCTCTCCCTTGCGCCGAGCTTCCTGCTCAAAGCGCTTGGAGAAGATGGAGTGGGTCAGGTCGTTGCTGAACACGCCGATACCCCAGAGCCCGATCACGCCCGCCGAAGCCAGGATCATGCCCACAATCGCGTTCCTGCGCCAACGGGGATCGCCGAACAATTCGGCCACGGAACCCGCCTTGCGGGCCGGCCCCTCCTCGCCCACGGCCTTCTTCCACCGCTCGGGCTCCTTGAGCCGGGTCATCACAACCACGGCCAACAGGGCGGGGATAATGCCCACGCCGAATATCCATCGCCACGCGCTGTGGGGCAGCACGCCGGTGGCCGAGAGATGCTCGAAGAGCATCACGATCAGTGCTGCCGTGACATTGCCGACCGCTGACAAGGCCTGGAGCAGCCCGAGAGCAGGGGTCCGGGCGCGGTCCGGTAGCGCTTCGGCCACCAGGGACACGCCCACAGCGAACTGCCCTCCCACTCCTAACCCCGTCAGGAACCGGTAGAGCGTGAAGTCCCACACCGTAAACGAAAACGCCGTCAGGCCCGTGAAGACCGAGTACGAGAGGATTGTGAAGACCATGGTCCGGGCCCGGCCGATCCGGTCGCCCATGATCCCGAAGGCGATTCCCCCCGTGGCCCAGCCGATCAGGAGGATCGACGTGGAGTAGCCGGCATAGCGGTCCACCATCGGGTCGCTGGCCGGCAGGCGAAGCAACTCCGCGATCGCCGGCTTGCGCTCGGCATTGAACAACTGCTGGTCCAGGCAGTCGAACAACCAGCCCAGGGTACAAACGGTGAGCACGAACCAGTGGTAACTGTTCAACTCCCGATGCCACGGCCGCGAGGTGTCGCTCATGGGGGCTCCTTGTTGGGCTGGAGGTCCCCCATGTCTTAATCGAAACGGGAGGCGGCTGCAAGCGCAAGGGCCGAAGGAGAGCGCCGATTCCCGTCAGAACTGGTCGAACGTCCTCGACCCGTCGCTCGAAAGGCCGCGGTGGTTGGCGATGAACTTGCCGTCCCTCCGGTTGAACATCCAGCCGGTGGAGCCGTCCGGCGTTAGGACGGAATCGGGGCCGACATCGGCGATCGTCACGCGCGAGTCCTTCGTGCCGACCGGGCAGGCGGGAAACTCGCCTTTCAGATAGGGCGCCAGGTCGTTCTTGAAGGTGCTTTCGCTTCCGTCCGCGCCGGGAAGTCGGCCAGGATTGCAGGCGTTGTACGTCTCGATGGCGCCCCGGACCACGCGAAGCGTCCGTCCCAGGGCGGCGTCGGCTGCCGCGCCCGTCGTGCCGATCAGCCTCGGCACGGCCATGGCCGCCAGGATCCCGAGGATCAAGATCGCCACGATCAATTCGACCAGCGTGAAGGCGACTCGACGTCCCCCATTCGGTTTCCCAATAGCGTCAGGCAACCGCTTCGACCCAGTGCCCCGACCGTCGGAGTCCGCACCCTCCGACGCGCGGAGATTTCCGAACCACGGGACGACGATCTGGTGAAGACTCCGGGCCACGATCTTGCTTCCCCGGGCCGGCCTCGCAATTCTCCCCACCGAGGGCCACTTCGCAAGTCTAGCTCACCCTGGCGGGTGGAAGACTCTTCATGGATGAGGTTTCGGAGCCTACGTCCCAGGAGGGGGTGGACATAGGGAGACCGCAATCCCCGTTTGTCTCTTGGGGGGGCACCTAACCCGGATTATCGACGCCTCCACAACCGCGACGCACCCTGTGTCACACTGGCCCGAAGCGCAAGGGAGGGCAACTCGCTGCGTCTCCCTCGCTTGCGCTTCGGGCTAGTGTTTGGTCATGGAGCAATCCGGGCTTCACCCCAAGTCCGCGGCGACGAAGCCTCAGCGCAAAGGAAGGGCCGGGAAGAACCCGGCCCGTTGGTTCCCAGTCATCTGGAAGTCCGGCTCAGTCGAGGAACCCGACGAGCTCCTGGCTGCGGCTGGGCTGCTGGAGTTTGCGTACGGCCTTGGCCTCGATCTGGCGGATGCGCTCGCGCGTGACCTTGAAGATGTGGCCGACTTCCTCGAGGGTGTAGCTGTAGCCGTCGCCCAGCCCGTAGCGGAGCTTGATGATCTCCCGTTCGCGATAGCTCAAGGTCTTCAAGACCTTGTTGATGCGGCGGCGGAGCATCTCTTGGGTGGCGCCGATGGCGGGGCTCTCGGCGGCGCCGTCGGGCAGGAGGTCGCCGAAATGGCTGTCCTCGCTGTTGCCGACCGGGCGGTCGAGGCTGATCGGGTAACGGCTCATGGCCATCACGCGGCGGGTCTCGTCGAGGCAGGTCTGGCTGGCCCGCGACGTCTCTTCCAGCGTGGGCTCGCGTCCGAGGTCCTGCAAGAGCTTGCGGGAAACGTTCCGCACGCGGGACATGGTCTCGACCATGTGGACCGGGATGCGGATGGTGCGGCTCTGGTCGGCCACGGCGCGGGTGATGGCCTGACGGATCCACCAGGTGGCGTAGGTGCAGAACTTGAACCCGCGGCGGTACTCAAACTTATCGACGGCCCGCATCAGACCCGCGTTCCCCTCTTGGATCAGATCGAGGAAGCTCAGGCCGCGATTGCGGTACTTCTTGGCGATCGAGACGACCAGTCGCAAGTTGCCCTCGGAGAGCCCCCGCTTGGCCTCCTGGTACTGGGCGTAGATGGCCTTGAGGTACTTGACCCGGTTGCGGAGGCTGGTGGGAGTCTCCTGCGTGCCCCGGAGGATGTTGCGGAATTCCACGAGCCAGGGCTCGCGTTCTTTCGCCGGGCCGCCGGCCTGGCGATGCGCGCTGAGGCGGGCCTTGAGTTCGTCGACGCGGTAGCTGAAGTCCTCCAGGGTCTTGATCATGGGCTCCAGTCGCTGGGTGCGGAGTCCGAGTTCCTCCACCAGCCACACGGCCCGACGCCGGCCCCGGCCCAAGCGCCGCCATGCCGCGCGCCGCTCCCCCCACGGGCGCGACTTGCTGCTGGCAATGCAGTAATCCCGGCGATTTCGCTTCAAGAGCACGGCGAGCGTCCTCAGGTTGTGCGGCAAACGCCCGAGAATCTGCTCCTTCTCCAAACGGTCGGTCACGGAGACCTGCACGGTGCGGTCGAAGGGGAGTTCCCCTTCGTGGACTCGCCGCAGCGTGCGGACAATCTGCTGGATCACGTAGTCGCATTCCACGAGCTTGCGGCGGAACTTCGCCCGCGTGACCTCGATCTGCTTGGCCAGGGCGATTTCCTCCTGCCGGGTGAGCAACGGGATCTCACCCATCTGGGTCAAGTACATCCGCACCGGATCATCCGACCACGACTCGGTGTCCTCGCCGCCCAGCAGGTCCTCAATCCCTGCGTCCAGCTCGAACTCCTCGTCCTCCAAGTCGTCAACCGGTTCCTCCAAGTCATGGTCGATATCCATGGCCTCTTCGGCCTTCTCCTCCAGGTCGATATCTTCCTCGGGAGGAGAGGTGATTTCATCCAGATCGTCGAGCAAAGCATCAGCGTCGAACAATGCAGCACTCCCTTACACGTTTCCAGATTGGTGAAAACGGCCCTTCACCCATGGCACGGCTGCGGCAAACCAACCAATTGTACCACCGATTCGACAGACCGGCGGTCCGCCGCGCTGTTTGGCAAAGGATTCGATTTACGGAGACTTCAACACCGTTGACAGAGAAGCCCGGCTGGCCACGACTCTCGCATCGCACAAACCTTCGTTGTCGGCCGAATGCGACATTCCCTGTCAGCCCGCATCCGGCGGGCGCACAACATCCACGCGGTTTGGCACGAAGACGATTCTCTCTCGCCACACCTCAACCGACAGGGCTTCACTCAACCGAGCGATTCGCGGACCAGCCACCCTCGGTGCTCTAAAAAGGCGGGAAGCACCACGCTTTCTCACCCGCGCGCCTCATGCTGCCGAGGCTTGGTTTTCGAGGGGCTGACCGTTTTATTCTAATCAAAGGGGCGCCGAAGTCCAGAGTCCTGCCGGCTTTTCGTACCCCCGCACCTCACCCAGGCAAACCTCCAGAAGCCTAGCCGCGTACAGTAACTGGCAAGTAGGGCGATCTGGAAATATGGGATAGCTAGAGATTTTGGGCGATTTGCTGCCTCCCTCGGAGACTGGTCAAATGAATACTCTCTCTTCCTCCAGACGCTGCTGCGTGGGACTTGGTTCATCGTTCCGAGACGATTCCGCTGCCTCGCCCTGATTCGTACAATTGCCGTCAAGGCCCGGCGGCCGAGCATGTGCGGCCGGCGGGCTGCCCCGTTTTCGCAGGAGGGCCTGAGTGAATCCCCAATTCTTGCTCCCATGTGCATGTGGGAAGACCATCCCCGTCGAGCCCGTTCAGGCAGGCAATCGCATCCATTGCCAGTGCGGGGCTGAGCTGCAAATTCCCACCCTCCTTGCGATGCGACGCCTGGAACGAGTCCAGGACTCCCCCAACAAAGGTACGAGCGACAAGCTCGTATGGGGACCAAAGCAAAGGCTGTTCGTGGTGGGAATTCTCATCAGCGCGACAGGGCTTGCGATGGCCACATGGTTCTACGCGACACGCCCCAGGAAGCCGGATACCACCCGACTTCCGCCGCTGCTGACGTTGATGCTTTGGGAGTCGCTCAAGACGGGAGTCGGCACCCCGCCGACCCCCGCCGAACAGGAACGAATCGCGATCCTCGCCGGCCATTACCGCTGGGCGGTCCTCGGACTGGTGGTGGCGGTGATCGGGGCTGCGGTGTTGGCAGGTTCCCTTTGCATCCGAGGGTCGCGTGTCACGAGGGCGGATTGACGGAGGGAAGTGCTCGATGAGTCGTCCCAGGTCGCCCCGCCGGACGTTCCTGAAGCGTTCGGCGACGTTGGCGGGCGCTGCGGCTGCGGCGCCACGGTCCTTCGGTAGGAACTTGTTGCCGGCCGGGCCGCTCGGGGACCGGCTGGGTGTGGCGGCCATCGGTGTTGGCGGACGCGGCTCCCACGTCGGCAACCAGGCCGCCCAGTTCGGCAACCTGCTCGCGTGCTGCGACGTCGATAGCGGCAACGCCCAGCGCTTCGCCGAGGGTATCGCCAAACAGAACCGCCGCAAGCCGGACCTCTACGACGACTACCGCAAGGTGCTCGACCGCAAGGACATCGACGTCGTGACCATCGGCACGCCCGACCACTGGCACACAAAGATCGCCGCCGAGGCGATGCTCGCCGGCAAGGACGTCTACTGCGAGAAGCCGCTCACGCTGACCATGGCCGAGGGCCAGACGATTTGCAGGGTGGTGAAGCAGACCGGCCGGGTGTTCCAGGTCGGCACGCAGCAGCGGAGCGAATACGACTACCACGACCGGAAGAGCAAGCGGACCCATCGCTTTGTCTTCTTGCGGGCCGTCGCCCTGGCCCGGAGCGGCCGCCTCGGCACGAAGCTCAAGGCGATCAGTTCCGTGGGCGGGGCGAGTTCCGGCGGGCCGTTCAAGACCCTGCCCCCGCCAAAGGACCTCGATTGGGACTTCTGGCTTGGACAGGCGCCCCAGGTCGACTATGCCCCGGAGCGACGCGGCTGGAACTTCCGCTGGTGGTTCGACTATTCCGGCGGACAGGTGACCGATTGGGGCGTCCATCATACCGACATTGCGATCTGGGCCCTGGGCGGGGAGGAGACCGGGATCGTCGAGGCCGAGGGGAAGGGCGACTTCCCGCTCGGCCGCGAAACCATGCGGAACTACCTTCTGGGCAAGACCCCGGTGAGCGACTTGCCCGTCTGCTACAACGTCGCCCGGACGTTCGACTGCACCCTGACCCTCCCCAACGGAAACGTCATCCAGCTCACCAGCGGCCCCAACGAGTTGATCCTGGAAGGAGAAAAGGGGCGGATCCGCGTCAATCGCGGGGGCCTTCACGGCAAGCCCGTCGAGGATCTCACCGACGCCGAAATGCAGGAACTCGACCTGGAGGTCCGCAGGCTCTACCGTGGCAAGGAGCCGGGCAGCCACATGCGCAACTTCTTCGAGTGCGTGAAGGACCGGTCGCTGCCGGTCTCCGACGTCTTCAGCCACGCCAACTCGGTCAACGCCTGCCACATGGCCAATATCGCCATGCTCTTGGGCCGCAAGGTCCGCTTGGATCCCAAGAAGCAGTCCTTCCCAGGCGACCCGGAGGCCAACGTCCTGATGGGCCGCAAGCAGCGGGCGCCTTACACGATCCGGGCCTGACCGCAGTCGGCAATCCCGGGAGTCGGTATTCCCGGGAGGGCGAGGCTCCCGCCGAGCCTCGGTCTTCGCAGAGGCCCGACGGCTCGGCAGGAGCCTCGCCCTCCCGGAGTCACGCCGGGAACAGCATGGCCTCGGCGAAGGCCCCACGGAAATCCGGGTCGCTTGAGAGGTCGACGTGCTCGGTCTGCCGGGCGAGTTCTTCCGCCTTGGCTCGGGCCGTCCGGGAGATGGCGGCCAGCCGGGCGCCGGCCAGGGAGGTGTTGCCCTGGTAGCCGATGCGGTGACGCGGCACCTCGTGGGGCAGGAGCCCGATCGCCTGGGCGTTCTTGCGCCGGATGAAGTTCCCGAAACCGCCGGCCACGAGCACGGCTTCAAGATCGGAGGGCGTGAGGCCCTGGCGTCGAAGCAAGGTTGCGATGCCGGCCCGGATCGCCCCGGAGGCCAACTGCAACTCGCGGAAATCGCGTTGCGTGAGCCAGACCGGCTTGCCGGTGCCCGACTCCTCCCCCGGCACCAGCACGAAGGCCGGCTTGCCGCCATCGGCCACGAGCCGGTCGCGGAG
>Ga0067045_1028078_pt1 | contig 43972 bp, 30 predicted proteins | sample TerdegcTABiofilm_FD_59184 | JGI IMG/M metagenome (GOLD analysis project Ga0067045, IMG submission 59184) | Combined Assembly of (Gp0054472, Gp0054536) Wastewater bioreactor microbial communities from Singapore -Terephthalate degrading...
CCATGAAATCGTCAATGAAGCCTTAAACGCGGTATCCTATTTCTGTCACCCATATCACAGCTGGGAGAAAGGAACGGTTGAAAATACGATCGGCTTAGTAAGAGAATACTTGCCAAAGAAAACAGATTTTTGTACTATAACAGCATGGCAATTAAAGCAGATCGAAAATACACTTAATAACCGACCACGAAAGTGCCTCCAATTCTTAACTCCAAACGAAGTTTTCAACAGTGTTGCACTTATCGCTTGAATTCGGGATGGTTGATGCGGATTTAAAACGCAAAAGGGATTAACTTCATTATGGATGTTACTTTAGATAATTTGATAAATGGGTATATTAATAATCTACCGGAGTTTTATGAATTATGAAAATCGCCTTAGTCCATGACGGGATATTTTGTAAAGCGGGGGGTGAACGGGTTTTGCTGAGCATGCACCAGGCATTTCCCGAAGCGCCCATTTACACATCCATATACGATCCGGACGCCTCTTTTCCTGAATTTAAAAATTGCGATATACGTACGAGCGGTTTTCAGAAAATAGCCAAAACAGAAAAACAATTCAAACGCCTTTTCTATCCCTTCGCGATTTCCGCTATGAAGCGGATGGATCTTTCACAATACGATGTCATTCTGATTTCCACAACCCATTGCGGCAAGTATATTCATGCCGGTCCTGATTCATTGGTCATCGCCTATTGCCACACTCCTTTTCGCCTGGCATGGAACCCTGAATCCTACGACTTGTATGCCAACGCAAAGGGACTTAAAAAATTTATTTTAAATAAATTAATCAACAGACTGAAAAAAATCGATTATCAATTTGCCCAACGCCCGGACCATTATATCGCTAACGCAACGGAAATAACACAACGCATCCGAAACGCCTATCATTTCAAAAAAGAAATTCCGGTTATCCATCCTTCCATCGATTGCAACCGGTATCACATTGAATCAACGATCGATGATTATTATCTTGTCGTTTCCCGCCTTGAAAAATATAAGAAAGCCGATTTGGTGATTGATACATTCAATAAAATTAAAAAACCGCTTAAAGTGGTGGGACGCGGCGTGGAAAAGAAAAAGTTGGTAAGCAAAGCCGGGCCAAATATTGAGTTCATTGAGGGCGTTGATGATCATGAACTTGCCCGTATATACGCACGGTGCAGAGCGCTTATATTTCCCCAGCATGAGGATTACGGACTTACACCTCTGGAGTGCTGCGCAAGTGGCCGGCCGGTAATCGCTTACGGGAATGGCGGTGTACTGGAAACGATGATCCCATTTAAGGATGATTCACGCAAAAGCACCGCTGTATTTTTTAATGAACAAAACACGGAATGCCTTGCGGAAGCTATTGTACTGTTTGAAAAGTTATCATTTGATCCCGCATTCATAAGGCAACATGCGGAAAAATTCGACAATAGAATCTTTATTGAACAGATCAGAAATTTTGTAACCGATTATTATCATCGGCACAGAAAAACAACTTAATTTACGCCAATTGTTCAAGGAGCTTACATTGCGAAATTTTTTTAAAATTATGGTATTTATTATAGCGTTATGTGGTTCATGGAATTGCGTCGGAGAACTATATGCGCAAAAAAAATGGACTGATACTCCTTCGTATAACATACCCTTAACTCATTTTATCTATGATTATTTTGAACGCTTTGAGGTTAAAGGTATTATTAAATCCTCCATCGTACTTCGCAATCGGCCGTATTCCAGAAATGATGCGCTGAAAATTATGCTGTCGCTGGATTCTCTGATGAAGGAGCAGCCAGATTTATTTTCACGGACCGACAAGGAACTGTTTGAAAAGTTGAAGGGCGAGTTTCATGTGGAATTAGACAGACTGCAGAAACCCTATCGCGACGAAGAAAAAGAAAAGCATCTGATTTTTTGGCAGAGTCATCGTGACGACCGCTATACCTATGCCCTGGGTGATGTGATATTGGATCAGAATTTCGAGATTATACGGTATAACGGCCGGGAAGATTCGATGAATCAGACCATCAGCAACACCGCGGTGCATGGTATTGCAAAGGGCGTATTAAAAGACGGAATCGCTTACTACGCCGATTTTACAAGCACGATGATCAAAGGGTCTGATATTAAGTACTCAAATTTTCAGCCAACGTCGCAGGGCATCATCAATAAAGCCAGTAATGTGTATTCGCTCGAAGCGAATGCTTATCTGGTTATCGAGCCAAAATATTTCCGCCTGCAGTTCGGCAAGGATAAGCTGGTGCTGGGCCCGGGAAAGCATTCTAATTTGATGTTGTCGGATAACGCGCCGGCCTTTGACAATCTTCGGTTGGACGTAACGTTTGACCGGCTCAAATATACGTATTTTCATGGATTCCTTCGGCATCCGCGTACGATATTCAGTGACCGCACCGACAGCAGCGACCGTAAGTATATCGCCGGGCACCGGCTGGAACTGAAAATTTTTCCGTGGCTGTTTTTCGCGGGCAATGAAAGCGTGGTATACGGCGGACGTTCGCTGGAAACGCAGTATCTGAACCCGATTATGATCTATCATATTGCTGAACAGTACGCCGGGGACAAGGACAACAATACGATGAGCTTTGACGTGACCGCCTTTCCGACGAAGGGCCTTAAGACTTATGCCTCGCTGTTTCTGGATGATTACCGGTTGGCTGACAATCCATTTACCTATTGGAAACAGTCCTGGGCGTTTTTATGGGGCTGGTACTGGGTCGAACCCTTCAGAATCTCCAATCTGGATTTTCGTTTTGAGTATTCACGGGTGGAGCCGTTTGTTTATACCCACAAATTCAAGCTGATTAATTATACGCATTTTCAGAAAAGTCTGGGTTCCTTTTTACAGCCGAATTCTGATGATTATTTTTTCGAATTGCGGTACCAGCCATCCCGGCGATTGCAGATGAACAGTACGTTTGAGTTATTGCGTCACGGCGATGGTGACTGGGATATATCCGGTGAATGGATGGGATACGGTCAACCCGGGAAGGAGAAGAAAAAGTTCCTGTCCGGCGTGAATGCGATTAAACGAATGGCATCGCTGGCCGGCCGATACGAGACCTTTCCTAACCATTATTTGTATGCGCATTATACACTGAGCGGCATTACCAATTTTCAGAACCAAAAGGGGCGGAATCTGACCCAGCATTATGCCGTCGTTGGATACCGTTTAGATTACTGATGCAAACCGAATTAACAAAGGATTCTGTCGAGTATACCGGTTCTGTCAAGCCGCCGGATATATCCATTGTTATCCTTAACTACAATGTACGGGAATTTCTGGAGAATTGCCTGAACTCTGTGCGGAAGGCGATTGGAAGCCTGTCCGTGGAAGTATTTGTCGTTGACAATGCATCGGTGGACGACAGCCCGCGGATGGTGCGGGAGAAATTTCCGGAGGTAACGCTGATCGAGAACGAAGATAACGTCGGCTTTGCCCGGGGCAATAATATTGCGTTGCGGAACTGCCGCGGGCGCTATGTGCTGGTTCTGAATCCCGACACACTGCTTCAGGAAGACACGCTGTCCAAAATGATTGTATTTATGGACGCGCATCCGGAAGCCGGCGCCGCAAGCTGTAAGGTGTTGAATGCCGACGGGACGCTGCAATTGACCTGCAAGCGGAGTTTTCCATCGCCGTGGGTAGCGTTTACAAAAATCACCGGTCTGAGTAAAATTTTTCCTAAGAGCAAACTGTTCGGCCGGTACAATCTGACGTATCTGGATGAAAATCAGGTTCATGAAGTGGAGGCCATAGCCGGATCGTTCATGTTCCTGCGTCGGGAAGTATTGGAAACGGTCGGTTTGCTGGACGAGACTTATTTTATGTACGGCGAGGACCTGGACTGGTGTTACCGCATCTGGAAAGGCGGATGGAAAATATATTATGTGCCAACAACCCAGATTATTCACTATAAGGGCGAAAGCACCAGTCGTAGCGGTTTTGTGGATATCAAAACCTTCTATGAGGCGATGGAGATATTCGTTGAGAAGCATTTTAAGAAACGGTATTCTATCGGCATGATTCTGTTCTTGAAGGCGGCGATCTGGATTCGGGCGTTTCTCGCGCGCCTGCACCGCCTGTTCCGGCTTGGATGGGCGCCGATTATCGATTTGGTTTTCATAAATCTTTCCGTTTCGCTGGGCATTTTGCTGCGATACCATGATTTCATCACGCCGCCGTGGATTGAATCCACTTTGTTTTTTTATGTCACGCTGCATACGGTGTCGTCCCTGATATGGCTCGTCACGTTGTACTTTATGGATAATTACGGCAAACGCCAGTTATCGCTTTCGCAGTCGCTGATGGCTTCCGTGATCGGGTTTTTTATTCTTTCCACCGTGACGCTTTTTTCAAAGGAATTTGTTTTTTCCCGGTTGTATGTTATTTACACATCGGGACTGGTGCTTGTGTTTCTGGTAACGTGGCGCGTCCTTGGATTATTTCTGATGAAAAAAGGCGCCCGGAAAAATCTCTGGACCGTCAAGGTTTTCAAGAAGCACACGCTTATCGTCGGTACGGCGCATGAAGCCCGGATGTTGTACCGTAAAATCCAGAAGCGGTTTGACAGCCCGTACCATGTGCTTGGCTATGTGTCTACGCAGGCGCCGGCAGTCGGCGCAACGGTTGAAAACGATATCCGGCTACTGGGCTCCATAACCGAACTGCCGTCCATTATCCGTAACCATCAGATTGCCGAAGTGCTTATTGCGGCGGAGGAACTCCCGCACGCCGCCATCTTATCGATGGTACGCGGTTTCGCGGGCATGCCGGTGAATGTACGCCTGGCGCCGTCCGGCGGGGATATTATTATCGGCAAATCGGAAATCAGCCGGCTGGAAAGCGTGCCGATGATTGCGTTGGAATCTGAACTGGAAAAACCGTTTAACCGTTTTTTCAAGCGTCTGCTGGATATTTTTCTAAGTCTGTCGGGCCTGTTGCTAACCTTGCCGTTATGGGTTATGATGCGCCTGGGACGCCGCATTCAGCCCGAAACGAAGGGCTTTTCTGATCGGTACGGAAACCGCATCCCCGTTCGGCTTTGGGTTAAATCCAGTAATGGGCGACTAACCGCGTGGTCCTATTTGTATCTGGTTTTTACCGGGCGTCTCAGTCTGGTGGGTACGCGCTTTCAATATCCTTCACAACGTCTATGTGAAAAAACCGAAAAAAGCGCTTTCATTTCTCATCGGCCGGGCGTATTTTCCCTTGCGGATCTTTTTATGAATCCAGCCGCTGCCGATACCGATGATGAATCGGTAAGAAATTATGATAATTATTACTTGCGGAATTATTCCATAAAGATGGATTTGGAAATTCTCTTACGCGGATTACTGAAATTATAGACCGACGGCTGTTCTTTACGGGATTAAAAGTATGTCCAAGAGAAAAGAAATCATAGCCATGTTTATCACAGACGCTGTAGCCATCTGCCTGGCGTCGTTGATATTATTTTATCTAAATCTGAGTTCGGCCTATGCACGGAACGCCGAAGACAGTCCCTTACTCCATCTGTTCCTGATTGCCGGTATCAACATTTTCTGGTTTGTTGTTTTTCTTTTTGCTGGACTTTACAGGTCCTGGTACCGTTCGTCGTTTTTTGACGAAGTCGTGCTGGTGATGAAAAGCGTGACCTTCGGTTCCGTGGTGCTGCTTCTACTGACCTCCGTAGAAATGATCCGGATGCATCCCATCACGCCGACGAAGCTGATCGTGCTGGTGTACGCGCTGATCCTGCTTATCCTGGTTGTTTTGGGAAGGATCGGCGTACGCTCATTCCAGAAGCGGCTTCTGCTTAACGGCATCGGGAGGCGGCAGGCGCTGATCATCGGTTGGAATCAGCAGGCGCATAACCTGTGCAAACAACTGCGGCTGCACCGACATTACGGTTATGATGTCGTCGGTTTTGTGACTACAAAAAGCACGGTTCCGGAAGGCGAGGATCAGTTTATGTATCTTGATACCTACCGGAAAATTCAGAACGAACTACGCCAGCTGGAACGGTCCGCGCTTTCTGCCGAATTCTGCGCCGATAAAGATATTATCGGCACAATCGATGAATTGAGAGCGATTATTGCCCGCAACCGGATTTCGGAGGTGCTGATTGCGCTGGATCCGAGCGAACACAAAACCCTCCTGGAAATTATAACCATATGCGACCAGGTATCCGCGGAACTTAACTATACAATCAACGTCAAGATTATCCCCGATTTATACAATATCATCAGCGGGCAGGCGCGTACGTCCCAAGTGGAAGGTATTCCGCTGATAGACCTCGAGCCGGAGATCATGCCGGTGTGGGAGCAGAACGTCAAACGGCTTTTAGACATCGTGGTTTCGGCCCTGGTTCTGATTCTGCTCACGCCGATGTGGATCATTCTGGCCATTGCAATCAAAGCCACTTCCAGGGGACCGGTCTTTTATCATCAGGAACGTATCGGGCGGCACGGCAAACCGTTTATGATCCATAAGTTTCGCTCCATGACGGTCGATGCCGAAGCCAAGACCGGGCCTACTTTGGCGCAGCAGGATGATCCTCGGGTGACCAGAATCGGAAGATTCCTGCGCAAAACGCGCCTGGATGAGTTTCCTCAATTTTACAATGTATTGAAAGGGGATATGAGTATTGTGGGGCCGCGACCGGAACGGGCGTTTTACATTCAGCAGATTGTAAAGCGCGCGCCGCAATATGTGCATTTAAGCCGCGTACGTCCGGGCATCACCTCGCTCGGGCAGGTTAAATACGGCTATGCGGGCAACGTGGATGAAATGATTGAACGGATGAAATTTGATATTCTGTATATCGAGAATATGTCTCTTCGTATGGATTTTAAGATCATCTTCTATACTATCTATGTCATGCTGATGGGGCGCGGCCGGTAACGCGTATTTTGAAGCGCTGATAATCCGGTCCTACTTCTATCGGGTATTATTTTCGTTCTGAACCTATGGTTGTTTTTTTATCAAAGGGGGTGGCGAGGAAATGTTTTTTTCGGATGCCGAATTTTTTTCGGGATATTCACCGACGATCCGAACCGTAATCCGTTTTCCTGCGAACATGATTCCTTTTCGTTTCATTAGCATTCGTTCGGTAAATTTTCCATCGATTGTAAATTCGGTTGTTCGCTCACGGTTACGGATTTTTCCGATGTTTCGGTTATGCAGGCCGCAGGTATTGCGGATGATACCGACCAGCGGCCGGTATGGACATTCTAGCGGGTGCCGGCAGGGCAGAGTGATAAAACTGCGGGTGATTGCTTCCCTGCCCAGCGGTTTCAGGGTTCGTTCCCAAAGTCGAAATACGGTTCGAATTTACCGGGTATTTCGATTGCCGGATGCGCTTCCGGGTGCGTTCTTCCAGGCGGCCAAGTTTATGACTTTCCGACGGCGGCAACGAGCAGGATAAAATTATTCAAAAAACGCCATGCGACACCGATTGCCAGCGCACAGAAGAATAGTCCTGACTGAACGATAAGCCATGGGTATCCGTGATGGTTTGCATAACAAAATCGCGTGGTCTTCAGCGCAGCATGGTCTTTGAAATTTATATGTTACCATATTCAGACGATTTATAGTGAGTCTTCATGATACGATATGAATAATTCAACCATCATTACCGTTTGATCAATGATTAGGTATTTCATTTTTTAAGTTCTCAAGGATATATTCCGTAAAGCAAAAGCATATGACCTTTCCCTGAATTTCATCCTCCAAACACAGGCGGATTTCTCCGAATCAACTATCGGCGGAGCATTGCATGCAGAAATGTGGTGATATAAAAAAAAACTCCGGAACACAATGTTCCGGAGTTTTTTTTGGAATTTATTTCTATCACATCAGATTGACTATTTTTTCAAGCAGAGCGACGATTTCCGTAAGGTTCGTTACCATTTTTGGCGCTTCTTCGGAACAGGTTGTCAGTTCCTTGGAGGAATCAGCAACTTTTTTTACCACGCCGGGAAGTTTCGCAGCCTTCATGCCGGTCATCTCGGCCTTGAGTTTGTCGGGCAGTTCCTTGCCTTCGTTGATGAGTTTCACCGCGTCGCCAGGCACCGTACCGAGCGAGGTAATCATGGTTTTGACGCTGGTGACCAGTTCAGTGATACTGTTTTTAATCGCCGCGTCTTTCAGGTCTTTCAGCGCGTCTTTCTTGCTGTCGAACAGGGCATTCAAATCTCCGATCTGCAGATTCGCCGGAACGCTACCGGCGTCACGGGCCGCGCCAACCGCCGATGCTACGTCCTTGCCGATCAGTCCGGAAGGATTACTCAAAAGGAGGTGAATGTATATTTTGGTATCCTCATAACTTTGATTGAAATCTTTCATGCTTTTGTGAAGGTCAAAGGCGGCCTTAAGAAAAGCGTCTGCGGAAGTTCCGGTTTTCTCAAATTTTACTTCCTTTTCTTTCTTTGCCGAAGTCTTTTCCGTCTTGTCTTTTTTCACTTCCTTGTTCTCTTTGACGACTTTTTCTTCTTTACTGCCGGAATCACTCTGCACAGCGGTCTCTGAACTTCCGCAACCGTACCATACGAAAGATAATGCCATGAGCGCCGTCAATCCCTTCAGCCAAAGTGTTTTGCCTGTCAGATTTTTCATGTTTTGTCTCCTTGTTTTGTTAATTGTTCATGTCATCAATATAAAAAAACCGGAATTACAAGGTGTTCGATAAGCTCCTTTCGGATTTAGATAACTGTTTATTGCGCTTTTACTTTAATTCAACCTTATAGAAAACGTTTTTTCCTGAATTTTATTTCATAAAAAAGAGCGTTTTCTAAAATGCCGGACCGACGATGGTTCCCTCAATAATAAAACCAAAAAATTGTGATGGCTCATAGGAAAATGGAATTTTGAATGGATTGCTTATGGTATAATTTATATGAAGTTTTTCATTTCTGCTTGTTCTTTTTTCTTTTTGAGAAAGATGTTACAGTGTGAATAACGTGCAACCTGCATACTCCGAGGAGTCTAACGGATGCCTAATCCAATCAGTGATGGTTTGGATTCCGTAACGGAAACGTCGAATCCAAGATGTTTTTGAGACTTTGACAGGTTTACGATTTACCCTGTGATAGAACATACCGATGCGGTTCGGCAGGCTGAAATTCTAGTGACGTCCACGTTTTCAGTATTCGGCTGTTCCAGGAAAACGCAATTTTTCATCAAGTTGACCATTTTACAATGAAATGTAAAATATTAAATATACCGTCACAAAGGAATAAATTCCGAGAATCCTTAATTTCGCTGCCGGGAATAGCGCAGTACTCCATCGGTCTGTGACAGAAAAATACAGTAGTCAAAAAAACCTCCCGGATAGGGAGGCTTTTTTATAAATCGGACGATAGTCATTACTTCATGACATTTTCGCATTTAATTTTTTCATTGTCACCAACGCCGTGTTTCCATAGTTCGCCGTACTTGCCGTTGGCGTAATTCTGCTTGAAGGAAACCCAGTACACGCGGCATTCGCCAGACTGATCTTTGATTGCCACCGATGTACCAATATGGCGGTACTCGATTTCGCCGGTGATGGAATTTTTTTCAATGGTCCAGTTTTTTTCGGCGATGACCAGCCTCAGCACAGTCCAGTCGGGATAGACTTCTTTCAGTACCCGCTTCATGTCCGATTCGAGTGTGGGATTGCTTTGCTCCGCTTTGGGCATACGTACTTTTTCAAGTTCACGATCCTCGAACGGGGCTATCCATTGTTCAAACTTCGTCATTCCATCGGAAGTGCAGTCGAGCGTGAAGTAACCTTTCGCCAGGACATCCGCTTTGAAATTCAGGAACTTCATCATGATGTTGTGTTTACCCATTTTGAGCCGTTTCAGGTTTCGCATGATGTCCAGGGATTCGGTCTGGTTGTTGGCGGCGAACGCGGGTATGATTTCAGCATAGGCGTATGAATTCTTGCCAGTTACCGCCGAAATCGGATAGGTTGTATAGAAGTCCGGTTCTCCGGAATAATTCGGATCCGTATCGATGTAAAACGCGACGTTGTATTTTTTCTCCGATGTGGATAACGCGTTAAGATCGGATTCAAAATAACCCATAGCGTAAATATTGTCGCCCAGAGTAAACGCATTCGTGAACGAAGCCGCGTCTTCGGTTTTTATCACTATCGGTTTTTTGGAGAAAACGATATTTAGCGCCTGGTCCGCATGCAGGCGGCTGGTATAAAATTTCGCTCCGATCTTCATTTTCAGGTCAGTATACATCGACTGGACTTCTTTTTCATAAGTCGCTGCCAATTTAGCGCCGTCCTGATGACCTGGACTCTGAATGATTTTGAGCGCATTAATGTAATTCAGTCCCGCGCCCGCCCAATTTTTTGCCTCGGCCAGATTGCCATTGGCCTTGTAATCGGCCGCTCTTTTCATGCATCCCTGAATGGCCGGTTCAAATTCTTTTGCCAGCTTATTCGGATACAATTCCCAGAATGTTTTTACTACCCATACAAAGTTCGTCCAAATCGTCCCGGTTTCTAAATCTTTTGTAGTATAGACTTTGTAACAAATAGAGTCCGCAATGATTGCCCGGGGATAGTAATCAAACGCCCTGGCCAGGTTAAGAATTTTTTCTGAATTTTCCGTACCATATTCCATAGTTACCGGTGTGTCGTAATATTCCCAGGCGTCACTCCGTAATTTCTTTAAATACGTTTCGTGTTCTTCCCGCTGGGCCTGCTTGTTTTTCTGCTGGCTGCCGGAACCGGCTGAACTCGTGCCTGTACCGGAACCGCTTGTTGTACTGGCATCGTTTCCTGCTTTACCGGTGTCCTCTTTTCCTGTGTTTGTAGTTTTTTTATCTTTTTTTTCCTTATTCTCTTTTTTGTTCTTATCTACCGTCTTTTTGATTTTATCAAATTGCGCGTTGGATGTTTCCGGAATAAGATAAAACGTAAAAAACATAAAAGTGAAGATCGGCACAAAACCGAATAAACTACAAAATCTTGTGAACATAAAGCCCCTCCCTATAGTTTGATGAAAAAATGTTTATTATAAGGTACCTTTATATTTCAACATAGCAATGATTATTTAAAATATTTTAAAACTCATTTTGAAATATCATTTAAAGAGTATATATTAGTAGCAAACAAGAAGTGGTATGCGCGCGATCATTTTATTATTTTTTTTCATCGACTTTTTTTATGTAGATGCAGGATTTGTTTGCCCAACATCCAATCCTTGTCTTTTTAATTTTTTTGCCAAAAACATTGCTTTTCAGACAGACTCCGATTCCATACGTACATTAACGATTGACGAAGCCTTTACCTTATTCACAGAAAAACTGGCTGTATTCATTGACGCCCGTCATCCGTTTCTTTATAAAAAAGCTCACATCAAGGATGCAATCTCACTTTATTATCGTATTGCCGATACGAGCGATTTATTGCCGATGATAAAGAAAGATCAGGCGGTGGTGATTTTTTGCGGGGGTCCCGGATGCGATCAGGCCGATCAACTGGCGCAGATCATGGTTCAGAAAGGGTACCGGAATGTGATGGTATTCCCCGGCGGCATGGATGAATGGCGAGCGGCCGGCTATCCGCTGGATGAGGAAAAAAAGAAATAACCATTCATTTACAATTATCATTCAGGCTCATCGCGTAGTGGCTGATTCCAGAAGACGATATTTTATTTATCTGCTGACTTTGTTTCTGGTTGCGGGGCTGGGTTGCTCGCCGAAAAAAACCGTCAAAAAAGAGGAATCGGCTACAACACCTTTAATAAGAAGAATTCCCTGGTCCTATATCGTACTTTATTACGAAAACGGTCAGGATCGGAAAATGGTCGAGTTTTACTCAAACCGGACCATGAATATTATCAAAGCGCCCGGCGGCCGGCTGGCTTTTACCTATCCCATTGAATCGCCCGAAGTGGTGGGCGATGTCTTTGAACTGTTCCGCGCCGACAGTCTGTGCGATATTCGAGGATCCGGAACGACAGCTTCCAAATGGATTCATATTACGTCTTGCGAGATGCTGCTGGAAGGAGTGAAGGACTGTTCCCTGCATTACAACGACATTCGCGAACTACCGTCTTACATCAGGGAGATAATTCAGTTGATTAACCGATATCTGAATAAGACCGAATGGATTCTATAAATTTATTTTTCTGAATATCCATCCACATAGAAGGTATTTTTCAGGAAGCCGGCAGTATAAACCGTCGCCCGATGCGATCGCTGTTATGGCTTATTTCGCGTCAAACAATCCGCGGGTAATAATTTCATCCACAGGTCCGAACCTCCCCTGGCTTCGGCAGGGATGGCCATAGTTTCTTCGCACTGCCGGATAATAAATAATTCGAATTCGTCAAGGTCTCTCGCTTCAAATCAAACCCACTCAATGGCCGCCCATTTCAGCGAATTCTTTACCGGGCGAAGATACTTTCCGGTAAATAGCCGAATTGTCACGATGAACGGTATAAAGGTTTTTGAGCTTATCGGAATCGCTTTGATTTTAAATTATTTCCCGTATGAATTTGTTGGGTATTGCTTAACAACGGGTAAATATTGTGCCCTCTAACAGCGCTATAGTCTTTACTTCAAAGAAAAGGTTTTTCTTAAACGTTCGATAATATCTTTATCCCAGTATTCTTTAACTTCGCCGTTTTGAAGCCAATACAGGCGGGGCGGCGCATCGCCAATCATGCTGAAAAAATCAGCATCGGAGAGCAAAAGATAAGGGAATTCGGACTGCGAGCGTGTCATGAAAGTGGAAAGGGAGTCGTGGTCGCCCCAAATAAAATAATACAGTTCCGGCAGTTTTCTTTCGGTTCGGTATAACTCGCTGAGTTTAGTGGCTTTATCCAGACAGTCTTCGCAGTCCATACTCAGAAGGACAACCAGTTTGTCGCCCTGCGTGAGATCCACAATGCCTTTATTCTCGAAGCGCGTGTATTTAGCAAAGGTCAGATTTTCCACCGAACGGATAGGGAAGAAAATAAATATGAGAACGGTGCAGAGGCTATATAATAAAACAGCCGGCAACCATTGCTTGTTGTCTGTCCGGTAGTACCGGTAAATAAACAAAACGACGGCAATAAGCACGATATTTTTCAGAATAGATTCCAGTGGGGTCATTTTAATCATTTCGCCGAAACAGCCGCAATCCTCCATTTCGGAACGGAACAAAAGGAAATACGCGAGGTACAGCGTGAAGCCCATGAGCGTAGCCAGTGTCAGGGGAATAATTACGCGGCGCAGGAGGAAGGGAAGGAAAAATGAAACGGCAAGGAAGATTTCGAATCCGATTAAAAGCCGCGTCAGTATGGCGGCGGTGAAGCGGTCCGGTGTGATGCCCTGTTCGATGAGGGATATTTCGAATACGCCCGTGCCGGCAAGTTTGGTAACCGCTGAAAGAATAAACACCGCGCCGATAAACCAGCGGGCCATGATAAGTAATGTATTTTTCATGGTCATAAAGGATAGTTATTTTGCGTGAACAATTAAAATCGTAATATCATCAGATTGCGGGGCCGCGCCGGCGAAGTGCTTAACTTCCTGAACGATTCGTTCCACAAGCGGCTGCGCGGGCATATCGGGGTTGGAAGTGAGGATTTTTTCCAGACGGGGTTCATCAAATAATTGTTGTTCCTCGTTCATGGCTTCGGTGACGCCGTCGGTAAACATGACAACGCTTTCGCCCGGATGCAACGGAATCACTTCTTCCTCATAAGGCATATCCGGTATCATGCCCAGCAACAGGCCGCCTTTTTCGAGGGTTTGCAGGCTGCCGTCGGCTTGTATCCGGTACGGCGGGTTATGGCCGGCGTTCACGCACGTCAGTGTCCGTGCGCCGGTGTCCAGAATGCCGCAGAAGCAGGTTATGAATTTATCGGAATCGGTGTTGGCAAAGATGATGTTATTAACCCGCGCCACCAGACTGCTGAGGCTTTTCATATCCGGTGTAAGAGCTAAAAGACTGGCCTGCAGGTTGCTCATCAATAGCGAAGCCGGAACACCTTTACCGGAAACGTCGGCAATCGCGAGTAAATAACGGTGGTCGTCTATCCGGATTACGTCCAGATAGTCGCCGCCGACCTGTTTGGAGGAAATGTTCAGGCCAAAGATCTCAAAACCATCCAGGGCCGGAAAGGCTGTAGGCAGAAGCCGTTGCTGGATTTTACGGGCCAGCGCAAGTTCTTCCTCCAGCCGGCGGCGTTCGATGGAATCTTCAAATAACCAGGCGTTTTCCAGCGCGGTCATGGCCTGATTGCCGAGCGTAAACAGAAAATCCAGTTCATCGGCCTGCACGGATTGCTTATGCATTTTATGGCCGATCAACAAAACGCCTTTGGTGCGGTCCTGTGAACGCATGGGGATGACCGCGGTAATGTCCTGCCGGCTGAGAGCGGCATCTATATCCGACGACTCCGCGTCTTCGGTCAGGTACGGATGGGAAACGCCGAAAAGTTGCACCATGTGTTCCCGACTCAGTTCAAAAGCGGCCAGGCCCTTTCGTTCGGCAATTTCGGGTTCTGCATGTCGCTGCAGCAGGATGACGAACTTATTGAGCATCTTGGCGCCCATGAGGCCGTATCCGAGGAGCTTGATAATTTGCTTGGCGTCCAGCGTGGACTGCAGGCCTTTGCCGATGTCGAAAAGCGTATTCAGTTCCTGAATTTTGCGGTCGAGTTGCTTATTCACGCGGCGGATCTCGTCATATACGAGGCCGTTCTGAATGCTGGTCGCGGCGATATTTGCCAATGAGGACAGAAATTCGATTTCACTTTCCTTATAACCTCCGCCGCTGAGTTTTTTACCGTATCCGATTAATCCTAAGGCGTCGTTGCGGAGGACGATCGGCAGGAAGAGCCGGATTTCCTGATCGGCAAGAAACTCCAGTCCGGTTTCGCCTGAAGGAATCTCGGTATGGAGGAAGGGTTTCCGTGGCAGGTCATGAATGACCGTTTTCTTGCCGATTAAATCGCGCGGTAATCCTTTCAGCGTAATCATTTCGTAATCGCCGTCCCCACGGTGGAGCAGGAAAAACCCGCGATTAATCATCATGCGGCCCATCGGCGACAAAAGGATATTATCGGCTATCGCCGTCAGGTTCAGCGAGGAATTCAGCAATTGGCTGATTTCAAACAACGCCGATAATTCGAAGAGTTTTCGTTCCATTTCATCGGAGACCGTACCTTCGATGAGCGCCTGTTTTTCCAACTCGCTTTTGGGAATTTCATCGGTCATATCAGCCGAGACGATCTTTCCATTCGTCCATCATGCGTTTTTTTCTCTGCGAAACGTCCTTGCGGCGGCCGCGGCTGATATATATCATCGCCGTAAAAAAAACAAGACCGATAACGATGATGAGGATATAGATGATATTGATTTCGCTGTAGGATTGCATACGTCATCAGCTTTTCCATTGGGATTCGACATGCGCCAGGACCGCGTCGGATTTTTCATCGACGGCGCGGAGCAGGGCGGCTGCTTCGGCATTTTTTTCGGCGATAAAGGCCGTATCTTTCAGGGAAGCGAGGTTAATTTTTACGTTATAATAAGCGCCGCGGCAGCCGGAGCGTATCATCAGGGCGGACACACCGGCGTCACTGAGCGCGTTGGCGTTGCCTTTCACGGCTACAGTTTCCGACAGCGCGATTGCATCCCGGCAGAGACGCATAACTTCCAGGGGGACAAGGGTAGCTTTTTTTGTGGCCTCCTCGATGGCTTGATCGCGCTTTTGCTTTTCCTCGTCGGTGCCTTTGGGCAGGCCGAAAGCGCTCATCACGACATTAAAAGCGTCGGTATCTTTGTCAATCCGTGCGGTCAGTTGTGCCCGGAGTTCTTCCGACTGCCGGTGGATAGCTTTCATTTCCTCTTCCACGGCCGCGTATTTTTTCTTGCCGATGGTCAACTGGCAGACCATGGAAATTAACGACGCGCCCATCGATGCCGCCAACGCGGAAACGCTGCCGCCACCCGGCGCCGGAGACGTGGATGCCAGTTCCAGATTAAACTCGTTGATTGTTTTGCTGACTAAAGACATGTTCCATCTTCCTTTCGCGGTTAAGTAATCCTTTTCAAATATAGTATAATAAACTAAAATAATTTTTTCATGAATAAAATTATTTTCCAGTCAAGAGCGGTGTGCTTTTATAGATTCTGAGGAAAGGCGGCTGCAGACCATTAAGGGACCAGGCCTTTCTTTATGGCATAATAACTGATTTCGGCGTTGGTCCGCATATTCATTTTTGTCAGTATCCGCGCGCGCAGGGTGCTGACGGTTTTAACGCTGATGTCCAGTTCCCGCGCGATTTCACTCACGGTTTTTCCGGAGGCGATGAGGAGCATGACCTGATGTTCGCGTTCGGACAGATCGGCGTGTCTGGAATCACTGCCGGAAACTTCAGCCACGGAGGTTGTTGCGGAAGGCGTTGCCGTTTTCGCCAAGGGAAGAGCGATTTGGAGGTGCTCCGGTTCGAGGGCGTCGCCGTCATGAAAAAGGACGACCCGTTCCATCACATTCCGAAGTTCCCTTACATTGCCTTTCCACGTATAACTGGTCAGGAGCAGGGCGGCTTCCGGGTTTATGGTTTTAAAACGTTTTCCGAATTTCCGTTTGTATTCGGCCAGGAAAAACTGCGCGATGGGAAGGATATCCTCGGGGCGTTCGCGAAGCGGCGGAATAACCAGGTGACATACATTCAGCCGGTAATAAAGGTCTTCGCGGAATGTGCCGGCCGTAACCGAATCATAAAGGTTTTTATTGGTGCAGGCGATAATACGGACATCCACTTTGATTTTTTGGTTGCCGCCGACCGGGTAGAACTCCCGCTCTTCGATAACCCGCAGAAGTTTAATCTGGGCTTCGGGCGGCATCTCGCCGATTTCGTCGAGAAGCATGGTACCGCCGTTCGCGAGTTTGAACTTGCCGGGTTCGTCGGAATACGCGCCGGTGAATGCGCCTTTTTTATAACCGAACAGTTCGGATTCCATGATTTCCCTCGGCAAGGCGCCGCAGTTGATATCCACGAAGGGTTTAGCCGCCCGGGCGCTCTGAGCGTGGATTTCGCGGGCAATTAACTCCTTGCCCGTTCCGGTTTCGCCTTCAATCAGCACGGTGGAGTCGGCGGGAGCGACGACGCGGATTTGCGCGCGCAGGGATTCCATCGCAGAGCTTTGGCCGATGATTTTATAGTTGCGGATAGCGGCCAACTGGAGACGCCGCCGCTGATCCAGTTCGGTGCGGATTTCCGTGGTTTCAAGGGCCCGGTCGATGCGCAGATAAAGCTCTTCGAGAATCAGCGGCTTAGCGAGGTAATCGTAAGCGCCGGCTTTGATCGCCTCCACGACTTTGGCAATCTGGTCAACAGCCGACAGCATAATAACCGGTATTTCGGATCGCCGGGATTTGACTTCGCGCAGGAGGTCGATGCCGTTCATGCCCGGCAGCATAATATCCATAATCATGACGTCGGGGCGTAGATTGTCCAGTGCCTCCAGCAGTTCTTCCGCCGAGCCGAATGCCGTCACCGTATATTTCATGGACAAAAATTCTTCAAGACTCCGCCGGAAAAGCGGATCGTCTTCAACGATAGCGATTGTTTTACCGTTTTCCATAAAGCCTCATGTTATCGGGTTTATTGCGGGCGTCGTTTCTTGCACAAATCGGATCGTAAAAACCGTTCCCTGACCCAGCGCGCTTTCCACGGATATTTTTGCGTCGTGCTGTTCCAGTATGCGGTAAACGATGGCCAGACCGAGTCCGCTGCCTTCGGTACGGGTCGTGAAGAAGGGATTGAAAACTTTATTCAGGTCATGCGGTTCAATACCGCGTCCGGTATCGGTTACAGTCACGATGATTTCATGGTCACCGGAACGGGTAGCAATGATAACGCGTCCGCCATCCGTCATTGCCTGACGGGCATTGGTGAGCAGATTGATAAAAACGCGCATGATCTGGTGGATGTCCATCGAGAGGACGTCGGAGGCGGCGCCGTATTGTTTTTCAATAGTCATACGGTGGCTTCTGAATTCATGTTCGACGGACTGGACGCTGCGGTCAATGACCGCATGCAGATGCTCGGTGATTCTCTGCGGCTTGACGGGGCGGGAGTAATCCAGAATGCCGGTAATGATATTCTGAATGCGCCCGATGCCTTCCTCGATATTGCGGAAGACGTTGCGGTATTTCTGCATCTCGGATAATTCATGGAAGAGAAACTGGAAATTCAGGCTGACGGTGCCCAGCGGATTGCGGATTTCATGGGCAATTGTCGCGGCCATCTGGCCCAGCGCCGCCAGCTGTTCCATGCGGCGGGATTGCCGGTGTAATTGGTTAATCTCGCTGACGTCGCGGATAATGCGTAAAATAGCCGGCTGATTCATAAACGTGGTCTGGCTGATGACCATTTCTACCTCAATATGCTGTCCGTCCTGACGGGTTAATATTCCGACGAGAATCGGAAATTCAATCGGTGCGCGCGTTTTATCCGGCATGTCGGTAACGATTTCCTCAAAGACTTTATCGATGCGGACATTTTCCATATCCTGAAGCGACCGGCATCCGAATAAATTCAGTCCGGCCGTATTGGTGAAAACGACTTTACCGCCTATTTCGACGATGACCGCGTCGGGATACGTTTCCACGAGATTACGGTATCGTTGTTCGCTTTCGATTAATTGGAGTTCATACCGCTTCCGGTCGGTGATATCACGGTCAATGCAGTAATAGCCGATGTACCGGCCGGCGGCGCTTTTTACGCCGAACATCCGCGAAAAAATCCATTTCCACTGGCCGGCCGATGTGCGGACACGGTATTCGCCCTCGTAATACGGCAATCCCTCCGGATGATCCCTGAAAAAGCCCTCAAAAAATCGGACATCATCGGGATGGGTGTTTTTTTGCCATAAAAACGGATCCTGCCGGATATCGGCGAGCGTATAACCGGTAATACGCTCAATGGCTGAATTCATCATCGATAAGCGCCCGTCAAGGCCCTGGTAGTACACCATGTCATCTACGCTTTCCACGAAAGTGCGGAATCGTTCTTCGGTTTCCCGTAAGGCCTCTTCGGCTATTTTGCGTTCGGTGATATCAATAACCAGACCGTCATAGGCCAGCAGGCGGCTCCGATCATCGAAACGGGGTACCGGGGTATTGTGCACCCATAGTACAGAGCCGCTTTTATGGATAATTCGGTGTTCCAGCGGAGAGTAATCCGAACCTTTGATGACGTTATCCATTTGCTGTTTCACTAAAGGTTTATCATCGTCATAAATCATGCGGAACCACAGTTCGGGATCGGCGGCGTATTCCTCCGGCGTGTATCCCGTAACGCCTTCACAGCCAGGGCCGTGATAAGTCTGTACCGGGCGGCCGTTTTCAATCTGTACGGTATAAATGTAATCGGTAACCGATTCGATCAGCCGGCGATAGCGCCGCTCGCTTTCTTCGAGCGCCGACAGGGTTTTTTTTCGTTGTGAAATATCCCGGAACATTACCTGAAAGTACGTTTCATCCTGTTGCGAAAAAGGAATGGCCGCCACTTCGACGTCGATTGTTGAACGATTCTTGGTATATAATTTTTCATCTATGACCGGCACTTCCGTCTTATGTTCAGCCATCAAACGTATCCGTTCCATAATAACAGGTTGAAATTCAGGCGGCACAAAGTCCATCAGGTTCTGGCCGATCAGTTCGTCAGGATTGGAATAGCCCAGAAGCGCCACTCCGGCCTGATTGATATAAAATATTTTACCGTCCTTATGCACCGCAATCGGCCACGGCGAGAGTTCTACCAGACGCCGGTATTTTTCTTCGTTTTCTTTTAATAATTTTTCTGCTTTCCTGACCTCGGTGATGTCCAAGAAGGTGGAAGCGATAAGATAACCGGTTATCGTTTCAATAAAAAACACGGTCTGTTCCAGGATACGTTCGGCGCCGTCTTTACGCCGTATGGTAAATTCCACTTTCAGTCTATTGGCGGGTAGTTTATCCGCCAGCATTTTCATGACCATTTCTTTTAATTCGGATCGGCGCGTCGCCGTTTTCTGCTCTTCGGGTAAGGCTTCATAAGCCACATCCCACCAGAACCGGCCCAGCACTTCCTCTCTGGTAAAACCGGTGATCGTTTCGGCCGCGGGGTTCCATATAATAATCCGGCCATTTGTATCCAGCATGGAAACCCCCTCTATGGTCTCATGAATAAAGCTGTTGAGCCGGTTTTCGCTTTCGAGTAAAGCCGCTTCGGCTTTTTTTCGTTCGGTGATATCCAGTTCGATACCGTCCCAAACCACGTTTCCCTCAGGGGTTTTACGGGTGTGGGAAGTAAAGCGGCGCCAGCGGATATCGCCGGAGGGTAGCTGTATGCGGACATCCACGTCGAGCGTAGATTGTTTCTGGAAGGCGAGGGCTTCCTGTTTGGCCATGTAACTCCGATCGGCCGGCATGATCTGATCGTAGAGAAGGTTCGGATTGCGCATGACGTCCGCCGCTTTCAGGCCGTGGAGGCGCTCGATAGCCGGGCTGATGTAAGTAAACTCCCTCCCGTTGCCGTCGGGCCCGCTGTTAATCTGGTAAACCATGCCGTCGGCGAGGTTTTCGCTTAATAAACGTAGCCGCTCTTCGCTTTCCTTCAGTTGCTCTAAGGATTTTTTCCGTTCAGAAATGTTGGTGGCGACTCCCACGATGGCAACGGTTTTTCCGTCCTTGACGACCGGGGCTTCATGAATTTCAACCCATAACCGTCGGCCGGTTTTGGTTTTCAGTTCGAGTTCATAACCCGGCTGGCGCTCCGCTGTCATGATGGCGCGGTTGGTCAGTTCTAGCCCGTGTTGATTGACCGGATGATCGGTAATGAAATCTGTCCACCGTACCATAGCTTCTTCGGGTGCGCAGTCAAAAAAGTCGCGGGCCTGCGGACTGAGGTAAGTAAATACGTGTTCCGTCGTATGGGTGTAGAATAGATTGGAACTGTTCTCGATAATATTGCGGAGTTTTTCTTCGCTCTGACGTAAGGCCTCGGTCATGCGTTTATTCTCAGTGATGTCCCGTATGATAATCAGTACATGATCGGCATCCAGCGGCGTAAGGCGGGCTTCATAATTCCTTAGATCCCCGTCAATAGAAAGAGAATATTCGTACGTTTTCAGTATGTTATGTTCCAGACAGTCGGTAAGATGCTGCAGATGCCATTGAGCTTCCTCGGGGCCGAAGACCGCTGAAAAATCGGCGCCAATGATTTTCTCCGGCGGTAGCGCAAGGCGATGGTGGTTAGTCGCATAAAATTCCTCAAAAACACCGCGCCGGTTCATGATAAACAGAAGGTCCGGCATGGCTTTCAGCATGGCGCTTAATTTGTTGGTATAGGCTTGCAGATTTTTTTCATACTGCTTGCGTTCGGTGATGTCCTCGAATGTAGCGTAAACCTGATACGGAATGGTTTCACCGGGGCGAAACTGCGGCACGGCGTTGATATTAATCCATGTGCGTTGATTGGTTGTGGGATTGGAAATCCCCATTACGACGTTCCGGATTTCTCGGCCGCTTTGCAGGGCTATCATCGCCGGATGCTCGGCGCTTTCGAATGGGGTGCCGTCTTCATGAATAGCCTGCCAGCCATGATCTTCAGATGTTCTCCGGAGCAACGTCCCGCATGAAACGCCCAGAATTCTCTCCGCGGCGGGGTTGGCGCTAATGATCGCGCCGTTGCGGTCCTGATAAACGACGCCCTGCGCCATTGTCTCAAACAGCGTCCGGAATTTTTCCTCACTTTCAATCAGCCGTTGCTCGGCCTTACGTTTTTCGGTTATGTCGCGGAAGAAAACAGCTATACGGTTCGGGCCGGTCTGCACGGCTTGAATTTCAAAAATACCACTAATATCCCCGCCGGAATAAATGACCTGCTCTTTATAAAACGGCTGTCCATACCGGGCCACTTGCCGGTAAGTGTCAGGAATATCGGTTTGCGCCAAATCAGGAAATGCCTCCTCGATGGATTTTCCAATTAATGATTTGTGATGGATATTTAATATCCGGTCTGCTGACTGGTTGGCGCCAGTAAGAATGAGTTGTTCTCCATTATCCAGCAGATATAGATGCGCGCCGAATGGGGCGGCGTCAATAATATCGGCCAGGCGTTTTTCACTGGCGGTTATCGTATCCAAAGCCTGCTTCAATTCGGTGAAATCAGTTACGATGCCTTCCAGGGCAATGATTGTATCGTTTTCCCGAATGTACAAATTTCTTTGGTGCAGCCATCGGGTTTGTCCATTTTTATGAATAATCGGATATTCGATAACCGGGGGCAATTCGCCTTGAGTCAATTTACGGAACATCGTATCAAAAAACACCCGCCATTCTTCATGAATGATTTTTCGGTTGATTAACGGATCGGCGTAGCATTCTTCGGGCGTATAACCGGTGAGGGTTTCTACGGCGGGGCTGATGTACGTATAATTACAGTCAGGCAGGGACATCCGGAAAATCATATCCGGAGAATTTTCCGCCAACCGCCGGAAACGTTCTTCGCTTTCGCGCAGGGCCGTTTCCATCCGGTACCGTTCGGTAATATCCATCGCGGTGAAGGTAACGCCTTTTTTCCAGTCGGCGGGATCAATAGGTGAGGAACTCAGCATAACATGGATAATCGAACCGTCTTTTTTTAGCCAGCGGGTCTGTACGGTGCCGGTGCCGGTCTGGCGGAGCTGTCGGTATTTTTCCTGGCCGACATAATCAAAATCCTGCAGGGTTGGATACAGCATTTTGGAAGATTGACCGATCAGTTCGTTACGGGAATATCCCGTCATCGAGCAAAGTTTATCGTTGGCTTCGATGAGGATGCGGTCCACAACGACGCCTATGCCCACCGGCGCGGCCAGGAAAATACTGCTCAGCTGCCGTTCGCGTTCCCGAAGGGAGTTCTCGATGGTCCGCTTTTCGGTTATATCCTCGCCGATACTGGCTGTTCCTATTATCTTGCCCTCCAGATCGCGCAGGCTGGTATTGCTCCATTTCACCCACAGGCGTTCGCCATTCCGCGTCATGATCGCGTTATCATAGTGAACGGCAAAGGATTGGCTGCCCTCCATGGTATCGCGGTATATCCGTTTCAGCTGGTCGCCGGCCGGTATAAAAAGGTCAAACCAGTTTTTACCGAGCACGTCGGTTTCGGTCCATCCGGTGGCGCGCAGGAGTTCATTGTTGCAAAAGAGGATCGTGCCATCGGTGTCGAGCATGACCGAGAACAGTCCGATGGTTTCAAAAAACTCACGGAAGCGGCGTTCCGATTCGCGCCAGGAATCCTCGGCATATTTCCGTTCGGTAATATCGGTTATAAAACCTTCCAGGGCCTGTACCTCTCCGCGGCTGTCATAAACAGGCATTCCGCGTTCCCAGACCCATTTCAGATCGCCGGAGGCGGAACGGATGCGGTATTCCAGAACATAAGGGATTTTTTTGCTGACCGCCTGCTGGATCTCATTCCAGACGCGCGGCTGATCCTCATTAAGAATAATGGAATTATACGTACGCACGGTGTTACAGACAAAGTCATCGGCGGGATATCCGGTGATTTTTTCAATGCCTTCGCTGATGTATTCCATCGTCCAGTCCGGGGAGTTGGCGCACCGGTACGCCGCGCCCGGCAGATTATTGATGAGCGTCCCCATCTGACGGATGTAGGTATGTACGATATCTTCGGTCAACGGGGGATTCGCCGCGCCGGTACCAGAAATGATCAGGTAATGCGGTTTCTTTCCGGTGCGTCCGGAAATCGTCCTCAGCATCAGGGGTACACGGATAAAATGGCCGGCCGTTGTTTTCAGGCGCAGGGTTATCTCGGAACGTGTAGGCCGGTTCATCAATCGTTTTACGATTTTAAAGAATGTTTCCAGGTCATCAGGGTGAACCAGCGTGAGCCAGTCAGGATGTTTGCGGCTGGGCGGAAAGAATCCCTCTTGTTGAAAATAATTTCCATGTATCCATTCCTGCTTTAAAGCGCCGCGCGCTCCGAGCCAAAAACATACCCGGTCACCGGGTACCAGTTCAGAAATCCACCATTTGTCAGCAGGGGTGATTGGCGGGACTTTCGCTGATTTTTTTTGAAGCGCCGCCTTTTTTTGATGTTTCGGCGTTTTATCGATTATTGAGAATAACTTTTTAATATAATTTGTTTTCTTATCAATGCGTATAAATTGGACCTGTTTTAGATTGACTAACTGCTGGAGACTGGTTTTTTCTTCTTCGTCTGCCATCAGAATAACCGGTGCTTGGATGTTTCTGAATAAGCGCGCGGCTTTAGGAACCGATAAGTCCGGGTTCCAATGTACCACCCATACATCCGCCCGAAAAACACGCGTTGGCAAGCGACGGCGTACCGTCAGTGTTTCGATGCCCAGGGATTGGAGTTTCCGGCGTACAATTTGGGCCCGTTCATCCTCTGCATCTATATACAGGATTTTGCATGAACGCGCTTTTTTCATAGGGTTTCTTTCGGGTGAACTACGTGATTGGCTCAATCAGAACAAGGGATATGAAGCCGCCCGGAATATGAGTTTTTTCAGAAAGGCGATACGGTATAGGGCGGCTGGCAAGTCGGACAGTAAGCATTAAATAGATCGGCAGAAAGTTCCAAGGGCCAGATAAATCTGCCGGAACCGGTAACCCAAGCGCTACCCATCAGGGCAGGGCCGTTACGGTGCCTTTGGTGAATGACACATCCCATTTCTGTGGAACATCGGCGCCTTTCTCGTTTTTGGCCGGGTAAAGCGTGATTACAAAGGGGTCGCGGGCCAGCGGACTTTTATCCTTGTCTTTCTGGCCAGCTGACACGGGCCACGCGAAAGCGATTTTGAGCGGCTTGTCCACGGTTAAGACGGCATCGGCCTTAATGATCTGAACGCCGGACTTTTCCAGCGCGGCCAGTTTATCCGCATGTACTTTTAATAAATATTCCATGTGCTTACCGGCCAGATCGCTCATAATTTGTGCCGAGGATGTCGGGTCCGTCTTGGTAATTTCCTTAAATAAGTCCTGCGCGGCGATTCCGGAGCAAAACAATACGCCGAAGATAATAGCACTGACGAATGTTTTCATGATCGAATCCTTTGTATAGGCATTGATATTATCGGATGTTTAATCAGAAAAGCTATTCATAGCGGAACTCTGATCGTCATAGAACTCAAATACGCGGTCCAGTTTGGCGATGCGGAACATGTTCAGCACTTTCTCGCGTGCGCCCAGAATGCGGAGGTCGCCGTTGCTTTCATTGAATATCCGCCGTCCGAAAAGGAGCGCCCCGAGACCGGAACTGTCTATAAACGTTACATTCGACAGGTCGACGATGACCGATTTGATACCGTCGTTTTTCATAACAAGGAATTCCTGTTTGTAACGGGTGGCCAACCGGCTGTCTAAACGCTTATCGTTCACTTCGATCAGGACAATCCCGTTCTGATCCGAGCGGGTGAAGTTAATTTCAGTTTGATCCATGAGCGACCTCTGGTTTCTGTTGTTTATAGGAAACGGCTTAAACAATACACCAATATAAGAAAAAAAAAATAAAAAACACTAATCAAAAGAAAAAAATTTTCTTGCAACCATGCTCCATACTTTAAGAGTATTGTCATCAGTTCGGTTGGTTAAGAAACCCATTGCAGAAATTGTTTTGAAACCGTCGTAAAATTCTTTATAATTGCATTGGTTGTATAACTGATAACCCTGTTTCCTCTTGAGGATATTTACCTATTAGCCGGATCCGACCTAAAAAGCGCCTGAGCCAGAATTTTCTGCATGATCCTAATATAGCGCGAAAAATAACCGAAAGCTGTGATCTGCATCCGGACGATGTGATCGTGGAAATCGGATGCGGTCAGGGGTTCCTGACCGAGCGTCTGCTGGCTACCGGCGCAGTGGTGCATGGGGTTGAAGTGGATCAGGAAATGACAGCGGTTCTATGGAATAAATTTAAAAATCAAAATCATTTTTTTATTCATTCCGCTGATATTCTGACCCTAGACTTAAACATGTTCGTTACAGAAACAGCGGGTAAAAAAATTAAAATCGCCGGCAACCTGCCGTATCACATCACCTCGCCGATTATATTCCGGTGTTTTGATTATGCCGAAATTCTGGATAGTGCCACGTTCATGGTGCAAAGGGAAGTGGCGCGACGCATTGTTGCGGCGCCCGGGTCGAAAGATTACGGTATCCTTTCGGTATTTTGTAAGTACCACGCGGCATGTCGGATATTGTTTGATGTTTCACCCAACGCGTTTTTTCCGAAGCCCGGCGTGGTTTCATCGGTGGTTCATATGCGTTTCCGGTCACCGGCTATGGCGCCCGAATCTTATCAGTGGTTTAAAACAATAGTCCGCACGGCTTTTAACCGGCGCCGTAAGATGCTCCGCAACTCCTTATCGGATTTATTGCCGGAAACAGCGATTGCCTTTGATTTGCAACGTCGTCCGGAAACGCTAACGGTGGAGGAGTTTATCGCTTTAAGCCGCCTGATACCGCGAGAGGCAAACCGGTAATTTCAGTCTTCGATAATCACCACGGCCGCGGCGTAATGTTCGCTGTGCGAAAGGCTGATGTGGATTTTCTTATCGAAAAAAACCGCTTCGACGGAAGCCGCGTATTTAACCGACGGTCGGCCTTCGGCATCCGTCAGCACCTCGATGTCGGTCCACTCGAGGGAGTGATGCCGACCCACCCGTAGCGCCTTGATCAGAGCTTCTTTGGCGGCAAACCGCACGGCCAGTGATGGGACAGGATCGGACCGGCGCCGGGCATAAGCCAATTCCGCCGCCGTAAAAATCCGATTTAAAAAACGGTCGCCGTACGAGTCGCAGGCGCGTCGTATTCTGACGATTTCAATAATGTCGATGCCGGTGCCGATGATCATGGTACTTACTCGATGCCGTAATCTTTCATTTTGCTGTAGAGTGCGGGCCGGCTGATACCCAGGCGGCGCGCGGCCTCGGCGCGGTTGCCGAGCACTTCCGAAAGGGTATGCAGAATCACGGCCTTTTCCAGCGGACCGGAGGTTTGGCTCATGATTTCTTTTAGCGAGAGATTTTGCTTCAGCAATGTTTTGACATACTGGTTTTGTTCGTCGGTGAGGATAAACCGCTGGGGAGTCTCGGCGCCGAACGCCAGGGCGTCGTAGCGGCCTTCAGCGGAGGCCTGCGCGTAAGCCGTTGTTTTCATCTTGACCATATACTGCTCCGGGAGAATATCCGACTCGATGACGTCGCCGGAAGTGATGACTACCGCCCGCTCGATGATATTTTCTAATTCCCGTATGTTGCCGGGCCATTCGTACTCCAGCAGGTGTTCCATGACCCGGTCGGCGATGCGCATCGGGGGCTTGTGGTTCAGCTGGGTATATTTTTCAAGGAAGTAATTCACAATCAGCGGAATGTCCTCCTTGCGGTCGCGCAGCGGCGGCATCTTGAGGGTAATCACGGCCAGGCGGTAGTAGAGATCCTCGCGGAAACGGCCGGCGTTGATGTGCTGATACAGCGGCTTATTGGTAGCGGCCAGGATGCGGACGTCGAATTTGATGCCCTGCGTACTGCCGAGGGGACGGATTTCGCGTTCCTGCAGAGCCCGCAGCAGCTTGGCCTGCGTACTGAGACTGATGTCGGCGATTTCGTCGAGGAACAAGGTGCCCTTGTCCGCTTCACGGAAGATGCCTTTTTTGTCGGCAATGGCTCCCGTGAAGGCGCCGCGGACATAGCCGAACAGTTCGCTTTCCAGCAGGGTTTCAGGAATCGCCCCGCAGTCAATCGCGACAAACGGCTGGTTCCGGCGCAGACTTTCATGATGGATAGCCCGCGCGACCAGTTCCTTGCCCGTGCCGCTTTCGCCTTCGATCAGTACCGTCGAATCGCTTTTTGCCACCACCCGGATCAGTTCGAAGATCTTGGTCATCGACTTGCTCTTACCAATAATCTGATTGAACCCTACGCCGTCTTTCTCGCTGATTTGTTCCCGCAGACGCCGGACCTCGTAATTCAGCCGTCCGTAATCGAGGGCTTTCTTGATGGTTAGAAGCAGTTCGTCCTGCTGAAAAGGCTTGGTCACGTAGTCGTACGCGCCCAGTTTGATGGCCTGTACGGCATCTTCGATGGTGCCGACGCCCGTAAGAATAATAAACGGTATTTCGGGCCGGTAGGACTTAACATGCCTGAGCAAAGCGATGCCGTTCATTTCACCCATGGCGAGGTCGGAGATGATCAGGTCATAATCTGCCGTCTGGATCATGCTCCAGGCGCTCTCGCCGTTCAGCGCCGTATGGATTTCTATGGACTTATCGGGTATCGTCTCCGGCGTTTCGCCGGTGGCCTGGCGCAGGGTTTCCGCGGTCAGAATTTTCTTGAACAGGACCAGGATGTTCTTTTCATCGTCAACTACCAGAATTCTTGCGTTCAATATGTTTCCTCAGGAATTGATGGTTAAGGGCAGTTCGATAGTGACGGTGGTTCCTTGCTGGAGCCGGCTGGCGATGCGGATTTCGCCCTGGTGTTCCTTTATAATCATTTGACTGATAGAAAGCCCCAGTCCGGTACCGGAACCGCTTTTGGTGGTGAAAAAGGGGTCAAACACGTTGTCCAGCAAAGCGTCGGGAATGCCGCATCCGTTGTCGCTGACATCGATGCGGATACGCGAGGCCGCAGTACACTGTACGTGAATATCAATCCGCGGATTTCCGTTCATGGATTCGATGGCGTTCAGTAAAATATTAATAAAAACCTGCTGGAGTTTGTTCGCGTCAACCAGGACGGGGGGCATTGCGTCGGGATAGGTTTCGTGCACTTCCACCCGGCGCTTACTAAGCAGATGGCGGAGGAGCGTCAGGCTGTTCTGAATGATTTCAGGCAGAACGGCGGCCTGCTTTTTCAGCGGGGCGGGCTTAGCGTAGTTCAGTAAATCCTGCACGATTTTGGCGCAGCGCTGGGTTTCCTGCTCGATGATCGCCATTTCCTCGTGCTGGGGCGTGCCGGCCGGTATTTCCTTCATCAGGGATTGTGTGAATCCCAGAATGATGCACAGGGGATTATTGATTTCATGCGCGACGCCGGTCGCCAACGTACCGATACTGGCCAGTTTGGAGGATTCCACTAAGCGCTCTTCCAGATTTTTTTTCTCGGTGATGTCTTTGATAATTTCGATAAATGCGTCGTTTGCACCGTGGGGATTTTCCACAGGGAAGATGCTGATTTGGTAATGCCGGTCCTTATGACGGATTTCGGTAAAATGCGAACGGTTCTCAGACAACGCAAGGGCTGCGGGACAAAACGGGCAGGGATCCGGTTCCTCAAAGAAAACGCGGTGGCACAATAATCCGCTGACTGCATTTTCGGTCTGATAACGAGCCTGATCGGATTGTAAAAAACGCCGGGCCGCAGACTGATTGTAGCTTTGAATGACGTAGCGGGTATCCTGCACGGAGATACTGTCCTGGATGCCGTTGAAAATGGACTGCAGGTGATTTTTCATAGCCTGCAATGACTGCTGCAGGCGCAGGTTTTCGAGTCGTACCGCCTGAAGGGTGAGGACGTTGGAAATGATATTGATGAGTTCCTTGAAACCGAACGGTTTAAGCAGGTATGCGCTCAGACCGCTTTTAAGCAGTTGTTCCTGCTCTTCCTCGTTATCGGTCTTGGCGGTGAGCATCACCACCGGTATATGGCGGAACGGCTCGTAGCGAGCGTCCCCCGTAATGGTATTGTACATCGCGACGCCGTCCATGCCGGGCATCATGTAATCCAGCAGGATCAGGTCGGGGCGCCATTCGGGTATGGCTTCCAGGGCCTCGCGGGCATTGGTCTGATAGCGGCCTTCCATACCGGCGGTACGCAGCATCATGCCTACCGTCTGCAGGACATTGGGATCGTCGTCCACCACCAGCACTTTTTTCCCTTTCAGTAATACCGAAGATAACACGGCTGCAGCTTCCTGTTAAAGGATGACGGATTTACGGATTTCATAATTCGTTCTGGAGCATCGTGATAGGCCGGTCTACGGGAAGCGTTACAGTGAATTCGGAGCCGGATCCTTCGGTGCTGGTTACGTCTAAGCGGCCGCCGTGTTTGTCGATGATTCCCGTGGTGATCGTGAGCCCTAAGCCGGAACCTTCGCCTTCTTTTTTTGTGGTGAAGCCGTATTCGAAAATGCGCGGCAGGAGTGCCGCCGGAATGCCTTGACCATTATCGCGGATGGCGATTTCAACATTTTCCCCGATTTCCCGCGTCCGAATCCAGATGTCGCCTTTTTCCGGTATCGCCTGGGCGGCGTTCTGTATAAGATTCAGAAATACCTGAGTCAACGGGCCGGGAAGTCCCGTTACCGGCGGGAGTTTGGAAAACTGTTTATGGAATTCAATGTTGTACTTATATTTGGTCTGCATCAGCTTTATGGCCCGCTCGATGATGGCGTGAATATCGAGTTTGATCCATTCGGAATCGTCCATACGCGCGATGCCCCGCAGGTCCTGAATAATTTCTTTGGCGTAATTCGAGGAATGATGTATGGTCTGTATAATCGCTTCAAATTCGGTAACCGTCTGCGGGATGTTATTTTCAGCCATCCAATTCCGCAGTAATTTCAGATCGTTGGTCGTGTGCGCCTGCTCCAGACGCTCTATAAGGGATTTTATCGGGCCCCATTCCATGGCCGCCAGCATGGCCGCATGGTTGATATTGGAAATGGGCGTTCCGAGTTCGTGGGAAACATTGCTCATCAGACGGCCGAGGATAGACATCCGCTCGGATTTGACCAACTGTTCCTGAGCGGCTTTGAGTTCATGATACGCTTTTTCAAAGGCTTTCCGGTGACAATAGTGTTCCACGGCCCGCATAAGAGTAATCCGGAGTTCATCAACTTCAAACGGTTTCAGAATGTATTTATACACGTTTCCCTTGTTGATTGAATCCATGATCAGTTCGACTTCGGAATAGGCCGTGACCATAATCCGGATGGTATCCGGATTAATGGCCAGACTTTGTTCGAAAAATTCGGTTCCGGTCATGCCGGGCATTTTCTGGTCGCTAAGAATAACTATAATGTCCGGATTGGCGCGGAGCAGTTCCAGACCGTCGCGCCCGTTTAGTGCCGTTAGCACATGATATTCTTCATTCAGGCTTTGTTCGAAGATATTCAGAATCGGCGGCTCGTCATCCACGCACAGTATTTTGGACCGGCCGGTTTGACGCGTAAAGTCGGACATGCTTCTGGTTTTCAGTTCATGGGGATGGGCTGACATACGAATCCTCTATGTATTTAAGGTAACATCGAAACGGGTGCCGCGATTGACTTGGCTTTCTACTGTAATGGTGCCCCCGTGGAGTTCGATAATGCTTTTGGTGATAGCCAGTCCGAGGCCGGTACCGCGTTCGCCGCTGGTCCCGGTCCGGCTCAGTTCGCTGAATTTGTCGAACACTTTATATAATTTATCGGGCGGGATGCCGCGTCCGGTATCTTCTACGGAAACCGTAACCTGACCGTTCGTCTTGTATAAAGTAACCTGGACCTGGCCACCCGGATCGGTGAATTTAATGGCATTACTGAGGAGGTTGTTTAGGGCCTGCCATATTTTTTCCTTATCAATCCGTGCGTAAAGATTCGGAACGGGGGTGGAGAAATCAATACGAATATTTTTTTCATTGGCGACAGGCCGGATGCTGTCGACCTGTTCGCGAATTAGCGCGGCCAGGTCACGCTGGTCCAGGTTCAGTGTGATTTTCCCGGATTCGATTTTGGCCAGATCCAGTAAATTATTAATCAATTCGAGCATGTGGTGGCTGGCGCGGTTGATGGATTCCACGTCATGCGTGAAATATTTGTCGATTTCATAGGAATGGGCCGCGTAATCCTCCAGCATCAGCCGGGTGGTGCACATGATGGAATTAAGCGGGTTCCGGAGGTCATGGGCAACGATATTCAGGAAGTCGTCCTTATACTTGTTGACCTCCCGCAGTTGCTGATTGCGTTCCTCCAGAGTCTGCGTACTTTCGCGGATGCGCTGTTGCAGTTCCAAATTCCTGGAACGGATCTGATAGGTACGCCACTGATACGCGGAATAAATCAGTACGGCCAGACCCAAAATCATCAGCGAACGGAACCACCATGATTCCCAGAAAGCCGGATGAACACGAAAAGATACGAAGGCTTCGGTGGCGCTCGGCACGCCGTCCGCATTACGGGCGCGTACCTTGAAGGTGTATATACCGTCCTGCAGATTGGTGTACCGCACTTCCCGTTTTTCCGTCCAGGCGGACCAGGCGTGGTCAAAACCTTCCAGCCGGTACTGATAACGGGCCTGTTTGGTATCGTAAAAAGTCAGCGCGCCGTATTCAAAATTCAGATTGTTCTGGTCATGCTGCAGCGTAAAAGAATTCTGGATAAGCGATGCAGCGGCCAGGCGTACCGGACGCTCGTTGCTTCCCCCGACGACGGATACGCCGGTAATATAAATCAGAGGCGGTACGGTGTTACGTACATCTTTGTCCGGATGATAAATGGTCAGCCCGTCAAATAGCCCGAACCAGATGTTGCCGGCATGATCCCGGAAAATGCTGTTGTGGGTAGTGAACTCGTCGCCGACAAGGCCGTTTCTTTTATTGAATTGCCGGACTAACTGTACCGGTGTAGGATGGTTCTCGGTCAGCCGGATCTGGGATACGCCTTTATCGCCGCAGATCCAGTAATGGTTATTCGTGTCTGCCAGGATAGTAGAAACCAGGTTATCAGCCAGCCCCTCCTTGATGGTGATATGATACAGAATTGAAAGTGTATCGGCGAGCGGATTCAGAACGACAGCGCCGGCATGCGTGGCTACCCACAGCCGTCCCTGGTCGTCACTGATAATTTTGCTGATTGTGTTGTTCGGGAAACCGTTTTGGGTGGTAAAGGCCTGAACGGCAATGACGTCTTCGGTTCGCGAAAGTACCCGGCAAAGCCCGCCTCCGCGCGTACCCAGCCAGATGTTTCCCTTAACGTCACGGCTAAGCGAACGGATATAGTCGGCCGGCAGTCCGTTCTCGGTTGTGTAATTGTATATTCGGTTGCTCAGCATATCCATCACGCTCAGGCCGAACTGCGTGGCAATCCAAAGGTTGCCTTTTCCGTCATCCATCAGGTCGCGGATATGATTATCGACCAGCCCTTTAGACTGCGTGATTTTTCTTAATATGCTGCCGTAAAAATTTACTCGTGCCACGCCGTTTTCCGTTCCGATCCAGAAGCTTCGGTTGGGCGCCGGGCGTATGACCCAGATGGAGTTGTCCATCAGCATCGGGCCCAGCACAAACGTCTTGAACGTCGCGCTGTCATAAATGGCCAATCCTTTGGAAGTGCCGATCCATATACGGTGCCGTTCATCCTCTGTAAATGAGCGGATGACTTTGGACGGCAGGCCTGAAGCCGGCGTATAGTTTGAGAATTTCTCCGTGACCAGATGATTAATTCCGGCTCCGTCCGTGGCAAACCATAATAAACGCTCGCGATCCTCATAAATGTAACGGATGAAATTATCCGTCAGTCCGTTTTCGGCACTCAGCCGGGTGAGGGTGCCGTCTTCAAATTTCCAGACGCCGTTATTAGTGGCAATCCAGTGCCGGTTATGGTAGTCACGAATGACATGATAGACCGGGTCCGAAAGATTGTTCAGCAAATGCAGCCGTTCAGGCCGAATGATCGAACGGGATTGCAGATCCAGAAAATTTAAACCGCCTGTAGTGCCAATCCAGAGCGTAAGCTGATCGTCTTTAAACGCCGTCAGCACGTCATTGGATTTGAGTCCCTGAGCACGCTGGAAAAGCTGGCAATGAAAGTTGATTTTATCAATGCTGTATAAGCCCCCGTCGCAGCAAACCCAGATATGGCCCAGGCCGTCGTCCACAAGTTTATAAATATTTTTTTTATCTAAACGTTCGGTTTGACCAACGGCATTAAGGGATGCGGCCAGGGCGGCGGTATCGCCTTTCAGGCTAATATCGAGAATGAAAAGTCCTTTGTTACGCGTACCGATCCACAGTTTCTGGTCTTCATCCAGGGACAGGGCTGTGACAGCCGCTTTTTCCAGAGCCCTGAGGTACGGAAAGGTTTCGATCGTCGGCTGTTTTTCAGTATATCCGGCGCCGGTGCGCTGCGGCAGCAGACAGTTGAGCCCGGCGTCAGTGCCAACCCATAATTGCCCGTGGCGGTCTTCCGCAATACTTATGGCCGCATTATGGCTTAACCCTTCGGCTATGGTAAAATTCATAAACCCGTATCCGTCAAAACGGCTTAATCCGCCCGTACAGGCAAACCATAAATAGCCGTTTTTATCCTGGAGGCACTGATAGGTTTGATTGGAGGCCAGCCCATCATCCGGTTTAAAGCTTTCGATAACATACCGCTGGGCGGTTAGCATGGATGCGCTCAGAACGAGCGTCAGCCAACAGCGTACAACGGTAAGAATCATGTTTGGCGTTGGGTTCATGGCATGATGCAGGACAGCCGGTTTAAATTCGGGCGGTTCATGGATGCGAAGGCCGGGCCGGTTTTGTTTTTTTAGTGGTATGGTAAGCGGCCGTTTTGTGGCGCCGCACGGCGATGCGATTTTTTTTGGCGGTTTTTTCTGTTTTGGATTTTAAAGAGCCGCTCGTCAGTGCCGCCGGGATCACCTCATCGACATGTTCCACAAAAATAAAAGAAAGGGATTGTTTTACATAATCGGGGACGTCGGTCAGGTCATTCGCGTTCAGTTTTGGAAGTATGATGGTCCGGATGCCCGCGCGCCGGGCTGCGACCACTTTCTCACGGATGCCGCCCACCGGCATCACCTTACCTCTCAGCGTGATTTCGCCGGTCATGGCTACATCGTGGCGCACGGGACGCCGGGTCAGAAGGGACGCGAGACAGGTAACGATCGTCACGCCGGCCGACGGCCCGTCCTTGGGTGTCGCGCCGGAAGGGATATGTATGTGGATGTCCATTTTGTTAAACAGCGAAGCGTCGATTTTTAATTCTTTGGCTTTGGAACGGATGTAGGACAGCGCGGCCTGTGCCGATTCTTTCATGACGTTGCCCAGCTGGCCGGTCAGTTGAAGACCGCGGTTGCCTTTCATGAGCCGGGATTCGATGAACAGGATTTCGCCGCCGTTCTGGGTCCAGGCCAGACCGGTAGCCACGCCGATTTCGTCCCGGCGGTGAGCGGTTTCGGGAAAAATCTTCTGAGGGCCGAGGAATTCACGGACGTCATCGGCTTGAAGCACCGTTTTGCCTTTGATGGTGCGTTCGGCCTTCCGGCGCGCGACCTTGCGGCAGATGTTGGCGATTTCACGCTCCAGATTGCGAACGCCCGATTCCCAGGTATACGCACTGATGACTTGCAGTACGGCTTCGTCTCGGAATTCCAGTTCTTTTGCCTGCAGGCCGTTTTCAAGAATCTGCCGCGGAATGATGTAGCGTTTGGCGATCTCCAGCTTTTCTTCCGTGATGTAACCCGGAAGCCGGAGCACTTCCATGCGATCCAGCAGAGCCGGCGGAATCGGCGACAGTTCATTGGCGGTGGCGATAAACATCACGTTGGAAAGGTTGAACGGAATGTCAATATAATGATCCACGAACGCCGCGTTCTGTTCCGGGTCCAGCACCTCGAGCAGCGCCGCCGCGGGATCGCCGCGGAAATCCTGCCCGATTTTATCTATTTCGTCGAGCATAAACACGGGGTTATTGCTCTGGCAGCGTCGGATTTCCTGGATGATTTTGCCCGGCAGCGCGCCGATATACGTCCGCCGGTGGCCGCGTATTTCCGCCTCATCCTTGACGCCGCCGAGGCTGAAACGAACAAATTTGCGCCCTACCGCCCGCGCAATCGACTTGCCGAGCGACGTCTTGCCCACGCCCGGCGGACCGAGAAAACACAGAATCGGACTCTTACTTTCCTTACGAAGTTTCCGGACGGCCAGGAATTCCAGAATGCGGTCCTTTACATCAGTCAGATCGTAGTGATCGGCGTCGAGTATCGCTTTGGCTTTTTTAATATTAATCATTTCTTTGGTTTTATCGTACCATGGGATCTCGATCAGCCAATCCAGGTAGGTTTTACTCACAGTATATTCCGCCGACGCCGGCGACATTTGCTGCAGCCGTCCGAGTTCTTTTTCGGCAACCTTACGGGCTTCAGCGGGCATCTTCTTGGACTCAATGGCCTGCGCCAGTTCCTCGAGTTCCACCGAATCATCCTCATCTTCGCCGAGCTCATGCTTGATGGCTTTCAACTGCTCCCGAAGAAAATATTCCCGCTGGGTCTTACTCAATTCCGCGTTGACTTCGGTCTGGATTTTATTGTTGAGTTCCAGCAACTGGATCTCACGGTGAACGGCGCTCATGACTTTCGTCAGCCGGGTCTTGATATCAATGGCCTCAAGGATGTCCTGTTTTTCTTTGAGGTCAATATTCAGGCTGGAAGCCACCATGTCGGCCAGCCGGTCCGGTTCCTTGATGTTGCTGATCACGACCTTCAGTTCATCCGGGAGTACCGGCGATTGTGTGACCATTTTCTGGAAATTTTCAATGACGCCGCGCATGAGCGCTTCGGTCTCCATGGTCATTTCATACGACACGCTGATTTCCTCAACCAGGCCGGTCATGTAGGGCTGTTCCCGGGTCAGATGCTCCAGACGGACGCGTGAAAGACCCTGTACCAGCAGGCGTATACTGCCGTCAGGCACCTGAAACATTTTCAGGATGCTGACCAGTGTGCCCACCTCATAAAGATCGTCGCGGGTTAGTAAGTCTTTTTCGGGATTTTTTACGGCAAATACGGCCATGGTCTTCGAACCGATTAACGCGTCGTTAACCAGCTTGACCAAATGTTTTTCGCTCACAATCAGCGGGAACACTACAAACGGGAACAGCACGTTGTCGCGCATGGGAAATACCGGTACCGTGCTGGCGGCGGCGTCCTGGGCTTCAAGGGTGGGATTGTAAACCGGTTCAGTCATGGGCAATCGTTTCGTAAAGTTTTAACACACGTTGGTGGTTGCGAACGGTTATTCAATCTGGATGTTCATCACTTTCGAGGGTCGGGCGGCGTCTTTTTTAAGGCGGATTATCAGGAATCCGTTATCGTAACAGGCCTTGATGGCATTGTCCGCAATACGCGCGCTGATTTTAATCCGCCGTTCGAACGGGCCGAAATCGATTTCCATTTTATGATAATGCCGTTTCTTGGAAATCTGCAGTTCCCGACGTATGCCCGACACCGTAAGCACGCCGTTCTCGTACGTCAGTTGGATGTCTTCCTGCCGCACGCTGGCGATATCCATGACGACCATATACTCCTCGTCGGTTTCCAGAACGTCGGTCGGCGGATGCCACCGCTTTTCCGAGGTTACCAGAATCGGGTACTTGGAATTGAAAAAATTTGAAAACAGGAACTCCATCTCTTCGTCATGATTGCGGAAACGGCCGCTCGTTATGCGCAAATTAGCTTCCATATATACGCTCCAGTCAATCGTTAGACTGCCGGCACCGGAAACCCGGCGTCCGTAAGGTTGCTTTAAATTAAATATACTTAAAGAAGCTAAATAAAAGCAAGTGTTTTAATTGCCGCCGGCCTAATTTTATGAATGAAACGATTCACCGATGGGCGTATTGTTTGACTGGTAAGGTTTGTGCAATGGCCATTCAGATTATGGGTATCGGGAGCCCTGCAAACATTTTTAACAAACATTTGATTAATTTATTTAACTCCGTTATATTCGCACCTAAAATAAAAAAAAGACAGGAGCGTTATGGCCGAAGACACGTCGATCAAAACCAAATTAGCCCGCGTCCTTGAAAGCAACGGCTTCATTGTTACGCTGGCGGTGCTTTCCATGGCGCTGAACATGCTCCCGCTGATTCATTACGTGCTGCTGCCCTTTGACTTTTTTACCACATTTGTACACGAGGGTTGTCATACGATAGCCAGCCTGCTCATGGGCGAAGAAGTGAAACGGATTGTGCTGAATCCCGACACCAGCGGCTACATGCAGCATACGGTAACCGGCGGCGCGCTGGCTAAGGGCTTGATTGCCAGCGCGGGTTATGTGGGATCGGCCATAGTGGGGGGCCTGCTGATTGTCTGGAGCGGCGTGCGGCAGTCCTCCAAAACCATCCTGATTACGCTGGCGGTAATACTCCTGCTGGCGATGGTGTTTTACGTACGCGATATGTTTACATTGATAGTATGCGGCCTTCTCGCGGCGGGATTTCTGGCCGTGGCGTTAAAAACCGGACCGATGTTTGCGTATTTTTTCGTGAATTTTCTCGCCGTACAATGTTCGCTCAATTCCATCGGGGATATGATCGCGCTGATTTTTATTTCGATGGGCGCGCCGCGAAGTCCGCATAGCCAGGGTCATTCCGATGCGGAAGCTATGGCGGAGTTATTCTGGTTGCCGGCTATCGTCTGGTCAATCCTTTGGATTGTATTTTCTGTCTTTATTTTATACCTTTCCATGAAAAAAAGCGCCGCTATTCGCGCGAAAGCCGGCAATCCGGTTTCCGAACCCAAGAAAGCAAGCACTTTTTAATTTATTTTTATAAGGATATCGAGATATGAGCGACTGTATTTTTTGTAAAATCATTGCCGGAGAAATCCCAACGCCGATGGTTTATCAGGATGAAGATCTGGTGGCATTTCCTGACATCAATCCCAAATCGCCGACCCACTTACTGGTCGTTCCCCGAAAACACATTCCCCGTCTGGCGGAACTGACCGAACAGGATACCGTGCTGGCCGGTAAGCTCATGCTGGCCATTGGTAACATCGCCCGGCAGGTCGGTATCGCGGAGCAGGGATTCCGCGTTATCACCAACAACGGCGGATTTGCCGGCCAGGACGTGCCGCACCTGCATTTTCACGTTCTCGGCGGCAAACCAATGGGCTGGAGCCCGGTCTGATACGCGTCGATATGGAACCCAAAGAAAAAAACGCCCTGGAAGAGCCGGGAGAACCAACCGTTTCCGCAAGGCCTTCCTGGCTTAAAGTCAAAGTACCTCTGGGTACGCGGTACAGTGAAATCAAAAAATTGATTACCTCGCAGTGTCTGCATACGGTTTGCGAGGAGGCCCGCTGTCCCAACGTCTCGGAATGCTGGAACCGCGGGACGGCGACGTTCATGATTCTTGGCGATATCTGCACGCGGGACTGCCGCTTCTGCGCGGTCACTTCAGGTAAACCGGCTCCGCCCGACTTGGCCGAGCCACGCCGTATCGCGGAATCCGTGAAAATCATGAAACTGCGTTATGCGGTGGTTACTTCCGTCACGCGCGACGACCTGCCCGACGGCGGCGCATCAGCGTTCGCAAACACGATACGGGCCATACGCGAACAGGTTCCCGGCTGCCGGGTTGAAGTGCTGATCCCCGATTTCCGCGGCGACGAAACCGCACTGGCAACCGTCCTCGATGCCCGCCCGGATATTCTCAATCACAACATCGAGACCGTTCCGGAATTGTATCCGGACGTGCGCCCCCAAGCCGATTATCGCCGCAGTCTCCGCGTGCTGGAATTTTCCAAACGGCGCGGCTTGACCACCAAAAGCGGGCTCATGCTCGGCCTCGGCGAAACCGGGACCGCCGTGCGCACCGTGATGCATGATTTAAGGGAAATCGGTACCGACATTCTGACACTGGGACAGTATCTACAGCCGACCAAAACGCATCGCCCCGTTCACCGGTATCTGACCCCGGAGGAATTTCTTGAGTTCAAATCATACGGATTGTCCATCGGTTTTAAACACGTCGAGTCGGCGCCGCTCGTGCGAAGTTCCTACCACGCGGACGAGCAAACCCTATAGTCGTCTTTTTTAAGAAAAACAGTAGCTCAGTTTCATGATTCCGTCTGTTTTGGAAAACAATTGACAGCTATATTTTAGCGGAAAAGGGCATTAACACAAAAACCCTGTTGTATGGGATGAAAAAAAACACGGAGAATCCATAAAAATTTTAAGGCAAGTATGAGAAAGATCATAACGATTTTGCTGGTTGTATTTTTGCCCGCCCTATCGCATGCTCAGACCAATCCGACAGCCGCCGTGCACGGTTTCGTTTACGATTTATCTAACGGCGAGGCGCTTATCGGCGCCAACGTGTTTCTGAGAGAAAATTTCCGCGGAAGCACCACGAACCTGAACGGCTATTTCACGATTCCCCGGCTGACGGCCGGTACCTACACGCTGACGTGCCAGTACATCGGCTATAAAACCTATACGCAGACGGTGACGGTAAAAGCCGGCGAGAAAAAATCCGTTGCGATTCGGCTGAGCCCCTCTACCATCGAGGGCGAGGAGATTGTCATTACCGCCGACTCGATCCCTAAAATCCAGCAATGGTTCGAAAAGCCGGTATCCAAAATTGAACTGTCAGGCAGGGAAATCAACCAGATCCCGTTTGTGGCGGAGTCCGATTTACTGCGGTCGCTCCAAACGCTGCCCGGGATCGTCCCGTTGTCGGATTTTTCTTCAGAGTTGTATGTCCGCGGCGGTACGCCTGACCAGAATCTTTATATGATTGACGGAACGGACGTATATAATCCGGAGCATATGTTTGGCCTTTTTTCCACGTTTAACACCGATGCGATCAAAAAAGTGGATATATCCAAGGGCGGTTTTGGCGCGGAGTACGGCGGCCGCATGTCGTCCATCCTGAACGTGACCAACCTCGACGGAAACCGCGAGCGCTTTGAAGGCAGCGCCTCGCTGGGACTGCTGGCCGCGCGCACCACGCTGCAAATGCCGGTCGGTTCTTTCGGTTCGGTGTCCGGCTCGATCCGCCGCACGTATTTCGATCAGACCATCGGCAAGGCCATTGACGAAATCCCGGATTATTATTTTTATGACGGCAACATCAAAGGATTTTTTGAAATCAACGAAAATAATAACCTTACCGTCAGCGGATACGGCGGCCGGGATGTGCTCAATTTTGTGTTTAACGAGAAATCGGACGATAAGGCCGGATTTGATTACAACTGGGGCAACCGTACCGGCAGTATCCGCTGGACGACCGTGCTGAATCCGCAATTATTCGCGAATTTCTGGGTAACCGGCAGCTACTTCGGCTCGGATTTTGAATTCAACGAGGGCTCCGAGCTGGAGGAACACAACACCCTTACCGATCTTACTTTCAAGGGCAACCTGGAGTATTATCATTCGAAGCATATTACCTACCGGTTCGGATTTGAACAGAAAAATCTTTACGGCCGCTACAAGCAGTCCTTTCCGGGCGCCCGCGTAGACGCCGGCGGAAGACGCGGGTTGTACGCGCTCTACGGACAAACAAACTGGAGCCCCTCTGAACCATGGGAGGTGGAGTCGGGCCTTCGCTACACGTATTTTGATTCCGATAAAAATTTCCAGAACCTTGACCCGCGGCTGACCCTCAAGTACCGGCTGTATGAGACGGTAAACCTCAAAGCGGCGTTCGGCCTGTATCATCAGTATCTGCACCGGATACCCCGTCCATTCTTTATCGGCATCTGGTCCAGTTCCGACCGGTATCAGAAAGTCTCCCGCGCGTACCATTACATCTTTGGCTATCAGCAGGATGTCGGCCATGCCGTGCAACTGGAAGTCGAGATGTATTATAAAAAGTACAACCGTCTTTACAGTCTCAACCAGAACATGATTGTTACAATCCGCCCAACCGGATACGATCCGGACGGCACGCCGGTGTACAGCAGCAGCGAGGGTATGTACAACGAAGGCAGCGGCAATTCCATGGGCATTGAGATATTGTTTAAAAAAGAAACCGGAGCCGTTACCGGTTGGCTGGGTTACGCCCTGGCGAAGACGGCATACCGCTTTCCCGAAATCAACCGAAACATGCCCTATCGTCCCCGCCATGACCGCACCGCAACCGTCAATCTGGTGTGCAATACCGATATCCGTAATCTGTTACGCGCCTTAAAGGGCAAGCCGCTGAAAAATCACCGAAGCCAATGGCTGCTGGGAACGAATTTCACTTATACCTCCGGTCAGCCGATTACAATGCCCGGTTCGCTCTATCATATAGCGCCCACACCCGACGGACCGCCTGCCACCGTGCTTTATCCGGACGAGATTAATGCCGCCCGTTTGCCCTATTACGCCCGTTTAGACTTAAGCCTGACATGGGAACGGCGTTTTACGCACTGGACCTTCGCTCCCTATGTTCAGGTCTTCAACGTCGGTAACCGAAAAAATGTATGGTTTGTCCAATATATGGAAAAAGATATTAACGATCCCGATGTGGTGGTGATGCATACCAAAACGACAGGGATGTTTCCCATCCTTCCTACACTGGGTATCAACGCCAAATTTTAATAGGAGGGTTATGAAAATAAATCAACTAAAGCTCTTTGGAGCAGCCATTCTGCTGGCTTTCGGCGTTTCATGCGGCGAAGGCGAAGTGGAACTTGACGGCAGTACCTATCATCCTAAAATCGTCATTCAGGGGTATGTCTTTCCGGGCCGCAAAGTGGAAAACATCGTCATTATGCGCAATATCCCGCTGGGCGGGCGCATTCGCTTAGTTCGCGACAGTCTGTTTCTGCCAAACGCCGAGGTGCTTATGACCGCTCCGCCTGATACCACGCGGTATGAGTTGACCTACAATCCTGCGATGAAAAGTTTTGAATACAATGGCAGCGACTTGATTATCGAGCACAACCGTGCCTATCGACTGTCCGTTAAAGCTGTTATTGACGGTGATTCGCTGGAAGCCGAAGCTGAAACCGTCACGCCGCAGGAAGGATTCGGCATCGTGGATTCCCTCACGCTCACCAGCCCGATGCATTACCGTGAAACGGATCCGAGCGGCGCTCTGAAATTTTTTACCATTCGATTCACCCGCTCACCGAACGTGGATTCCTATATCCTTTCATTTACGGCGCTTGATGGAGATTCCAGCACCTTTGTGTATTCACCGGTAAATCCTTTCGCCGATGTGGATACATCCGACGTAGTCAAGTACCTGCGAATGTTTAAATATACGAACGACTTAGCCCTGAACATGCCTATGAGTCCGGGAATTTCCGAGCATCAGGTGCTATGGTTTAACCTCTGGTTCTACGGCCATTATCAAGCCGTTGTGTACGCCTGCGACCGGAATTTCAAGGATTTTTACCTCACCCACGGCAGCGTTCAGGAAATGGACGGAAATTTTCACGAGCCGGTGATGTACATCCGCGGCGATGGTATCGGTGTGTTCGGCTCGGCAATAGCCGATACCGCATTTTTCACGATATTAAAATGAGCGGTTTTACAAATTATTATATTTTTTTAAATAGTTGATAATGAAATTTAGAATTCTTAAAATAAAACGTAAAGATGCACATGCAATAATTTATTAACGGAGACATCCATGAAACCTTTACTTTACCTTATGCTTGTTATCGGCGGTTTTATGAGAGGGTCAGGATGGGCGGTCAGCCCCGATGATATTATCGGAACGTGGTTAAATGAAGAAGGTACTGCTAAGATTGAAATCTTTAAAAAAGGGGATGAATATTTCGGAAAAATCATTTGGTTAAAGGAGCCGTACTACACACAAAATGACGTGGAGGAAAACGATCATCCTAATGTCAAGCTTGGCGCCGCCAAAGTTGATTTTAAAAATCCCGACGAGTCGAAACAGAACCAGCCTATTCTCGGCCTGATCATACTCCGCAATTTTAAGTACGATATTGACAATGAAGAATGGAGCGGCGGCCGCATTTATGATCCGAAAAAAGGCAGTGACTACAAGTCGTATATTCAGCTTGTGGATGCCAATAAATTAAAACTGCGCGGCTATATCGGCTTCTCGCTGATCGGGCGTACCAGTTACTGGACACGTCTGTAAAAACTCACAAACAAGAATATTCACCTAACTTTCACCTAAATTTTATACACTACGGCATAAGTTAAAATAATACTTGCTTTTATAGGGGATGTGATTTATATTGTAGTGTACAATATATACACTACACAGGAAAATCTCTATGTCCTT
>Ga0067045_1028079_pt1 | contig 43959 bp, 44 predicted proteins | sample TerdegcTABiofilm_FD_59184 | JGI IMG/M metagenome (GOLD analysis project Ga0067045, IMG submission 59184) | Combined Assembly of (Gp0054472, Gp0054536) Wastewater bioreactor microbial communities from Singapore -Terephthalate degrading...
CATGTGGACCCGGCTGCGGCTCCGGGAGCTCCTGGGCAGGGTGAAATCCCGCTTCGCCCGCACGGAACGGACGGTGCTCTTCTCGGGGTGGATCCCCGCGGACGCGGCGCAGGCCGTGGAGGAAGGAATCCGGAAAGCGACCGGAGGACGCTGTCATATCGAGTGGATCTCCGAGAAGGAAGTCCGGGAGCACAACCAGGAAGCCCCGGTCGACTTGAAGAATCCCCGGCTCCTCCGCCCCTTCGAGGCCCTGGTCCGGAATTACGCGGTCCCGGAATACGGCTCCGTGAATCCCGTGCCCTTCACGGCCGCGGCCTACCTTGTCATGTTCGGCCTCATGTTCGGGGACGCGGGCCACGGCCTCGTGCTGGCCCTCCTGGGAGGCGCCGGGGTCCTGGCCGCCCGGCGCTCTGAAAAGGACGACACCCTGGCCCGGCTGATCCTGTACTGCGGGTTCTCCGCGATCGTCGCGGGGATACTCTTCGGTTCCTACTTCGGAATGCCCTGGCTGCCTCCGGTTTGGTTCAATTACCACGGGATCGTTACGGGCCGGGAGGCCGGCGAGGGATCCGTGCGCACGGTCTACGACATCCTGGGCATCACCATCAAGTTCGGGCTGGCGGTCCTCGGGACCGGGCTTGTCCTGAACTGGATCAACCTGATCCGCCGAAAACGGTGGCTGACCTTGGCCCTGGACAAGGGCGGGCTTCTGGGCGGATGGATCTACGGGGCCGGCGCCTGGGCGGCCTTCCTGTTCGTCGGAAGCGGCTACAGGACGCTCCCGGACCCGGATCTCCTCTTCTGGATCCTGGGCCTTCCGACCCTGATCCTGGCCCTCAAGGGCCCCGCGGAATACTTCCTTCACCCTCCGGAACACAGGAAGCCCTTCGGAGCCTTGACGATCGTGGACTTTTTCATGGAGTGGATCGTCGAGGTCCTGGAGATCTATTCGGGCTACCTGGCCAACACCCTGTCCTTCATGCGTGTCGCGGGTCTGGGCATAGCCCACGTGAGCCTGATGACGGCGTTCTTCCAAATAGCCCGGATGCTGAACCCCTCGGGGGGCTTTTCCGCGGCCGCCGTCGCGGTCCTGGCCCTGGGGAATATCCTGGTCATAGCCCTGGAGGGCCTCTCCGCGGGCATCCAGTCCCTGAGGCTCAACTACTACGAGTTTTTCTCCAAATACTTCAACGGGACCGGCCGGGCTTTCCGGCCGATCTCCCTGGGGACCCGAGAATGAAACGGCGGATTCCGTTTTCCGGATCTCACCACGGAGGTCACGGAGAAAACCCGGGCCTGGAACCACAGATCCGACAGGATCAACAGTATACGGGATGGATGGACAAGAAAATTGGAAGGATCGAACAGGGATGTTTCCATCCTGTCCATCCGTATCCCATCCTGTTCATCCTGTCTGATGTATTCGTAAACTTCTCCGTGCTCTCCGTGGTTGAGTCCAAATAAGTGCTCACTTTGTAAGGAGTAAGATATGCAGGATCCAAAGAAACTGTTCGCGGGCCGTGTTCGCTTGAGCGTCGTCGTCTTGCTGGCCTTCCTGGGCATATTCAGCCTGGTGTCCGTGGGCGGCGCGAGCGCCCAAGCTCAGGAATCCGGCGCCCCCCAGGTCACCCGGGAGCAGGCGGACATCCAGAAATTCGGCCTCATCGCCGCGGCCATCGCCTTCGGGTTCGGGGCGATCGGAGCGGGCATCGCCATAGCGAACGTCGGAGCGGCCGCCATGGGGGCCATCGGGGAAAAACCGGAGATCGCCAGCCAGGCCCTCATCTTCATCGCCTTGGCGGAAGGACTCGTGGTGTTCGGGTTCATCACGGCCCTGATGATCCTGGGGAAATTCTAGGACCGGGATGAAGTACTACGTGATCGGGGACGAGGACGCCGTTCTGGGCTTCGGCCTGGCCGGCGTCCGGGGCCGACGGGTCCGTACCCGGGAAGAGGCCTCCGAAGCCTTCCGGGAGGCTCTGGAAGACCGGGAGAACGCGATCATCCTGGTCACCGAGCGGATCGCCGAGCTGATACGGCCCCAGGTGGACCGCTACGTATTCAAGGAAGACTTTCCCCTGATCGTCGAGATCCCCGACTGGGAAGGCAAGCTGAGCACCCGCCCGCCCCTGCGGGAGACGGTGAACGCGGCCATCGGAATCAAGCTGTGAGGCGATAGACATGGAAACGGAACGACCGGAAGACCGGGACCTCCTTTCGGGCATCGAACGGGAAGCGGCGGAGACGGCCCGTCAGATTGCCCAGGAGGCGGCGGTCTACGCCCGGGACCGGGTAGAAACGGCCCGGGCCCAGGCCCGGGAGACGATCCGGAAGGCCGAGGAATCCGCGGAGATCCAGGCCCGGACCGTCCTGCGCAACGCCGAGGTCCGGGCCGCGGTGGAGGCCCGCAAGGCCTTCCTGCGCGGCCGGGACGGCCTCATCCGGGAAACCTTGGAGGAAGCCCGCCGCCTCGTCGCGGAGGCCGCGGAGGCCCCGGGATACGAGGATGTCCTGTTCGGGTGGATCGTCGAGGCCGCGGTGGGGCTGTCCGAGCCGGAGGCCCGGGTCAACGCCTCCCGGGAGGAACTGCCCAGGATCACCGAGGATCTCCTGCGCAGGGCCGAGCAGGCGGTCCTGGAGTTCACCGGAAAGCCGGTCGGTCTTTCAAAAGTGGAGGGGGATCCCCTCCCCGCCCAGGGAGTGGTGTTGACCGCGGAGGGCGGACGGCTGGCCTTCAACAACCAGGTCTCCGTGCGGTTCCTCCGAGCCCAATCGGAACTACGAAAGCATATTTACGCCGTCCTCTTCGAGGAAGGCGTCTAAGGTAGGTCTATGAAGGATCGCATCATCGGCCGGGTCCGGAGGGTGAACGGCCCCGTGATCGAAGCCGACGGCATCACGGACGCCCGGATGTTGGAACTCGTCCAGGTGGGCGAGTCCCGCCTGGTGGGAGAGGTCCTGAAGCTCTCGGGAGACCGGGCAATAATCCAGGTCTACGAGGACACCACGGGACTCGCGCCCCGGGACAACGTCTACGGCGCGGGCATGCCCCTGTCCCTGGAACTGGGGCCGGGCCTCATCGGCTCCATCTACGACGGAATCCAGCGGCCCCTGGAACGCTTGCGCGCTCTTTCGGGCGACTTCATCGAGAGCGGCATCACCGCGGAACCCCTGGACCGGAGCCGGACCTGGCGCTTCGTCCCGAACCCGGATCTCAAGCAGGGAGCCTCGGCCGCGGGCGGCCAGGTCCTGGGCACCGTCCAGGAGACCTCCCGGGTGGAGCACCGGATCCTGGTCTCTCCGGAGCTTTCCGGAACCCTGGAATCCCTCGTCCCCGAGGGAGACTACCCCGTGGATCATCCGGTGGCCGTGGTCCGCACGGACTCGGGTCCCCGGGAGCTGCCCCTCTTCCATCGCTGGCCTATACGGACGCCCCGGCCGGTGCGCAGGCGGCTTCCCCTGTCCATCCCCCTGATCACGGGACAGCGGGTCATCGACACCCTGTTCCCCCTGGCCAAGGGCGGTACCGTGGCCATTCCCGGGGGCTTCGGGACCGGCAAGACCATGACCCAGCACGCGATCGCAAAGTGGTGCGACGCGGACATCATCGTCTACATCGGCTGCGGGGAGCGGGGCAACGAGATGACCGACGTGCTCACGGAGTTCCCCAAGCTGGTGGACCCCCGGACCGGCCGGAGCCTCATGGAGCGGACGATCCTGATCGCCAACACATCGAACATGCCCGTGTCCGCCCGGGAGGCCAGCGTGTACACCGGGGTAACCTTGGCGGAATACTACCGGGACCAGGGTTACCACGTGGCCGTGATGGCGGACTCCACCTCCCGCTGGGCGGAAGCCCTGCGGGAGCTTTCGGGCCGCATGGAGGAGATGCCCGCGGAGGAGGGCTTCCCCGCCTACCTGCCCACCCGGATCGCGGAATTCTACGAGCGGGCGGGGTACATGGATACCCTGTGCGGCCGGGAGGGCTCGGTCTCCATCATCGGGGCCGTGAGCCCCCCGGGGGGCGACTTCTCGGAGCCCGTGACCCAGCACACCCGCCGCTTCGTCCGCTGTTTCTGGGGCCTGGACCGCCAGCTGGCGAACGCCCGGCACTACCCCGCCATCTCCTGGCTGGACAGTTACTCGGAGTACCTGGACGACGTCACCCCCTGGTGGGAGGAACACGCCGGCGCCTCCTGGGCCGCGGAGAGGCGGGAGATCCTGGAGCTTCTCCAGCGGGAAGTGCGGCTTCAGCAGGTGGTCAAGCTGGTGGGACCGGACGCCCTGCCCGATTCCCAGCGCTTCGTCCTGGAGGTCTGCTCCCTGTTCAAGAACGCCTTCCTCCAGCAGAACGCCTTCGACGACGTGGACCGGTATTCCTCGGTGGACAAGCAGCTGCGGATGCTCTCCCTGATCCTGGTCTACTGGAGAAGGGGCTCCGCCGCGATCAAGCGAGGGGTCACCCTGGTCAAGCTGAAGCAGATGAAGGTCCTGTCGGACATCGTCAAAATGAAGTTCAACATCCGGGACGAGGGGGCCGCGGAGTTCGACAAGCTCCAAGCCCGGTTGGAGCGGTCCCTGGATCAACTGGAGTCCATCTATGCCTGACGCGGAAACCGGAAACGAGACCCGCCGCCGGCTCATGTCCGGACGGGAATATGTCGGAGCGGACCGCATCGACGGCCCCCTTGTCTTCATCCGGAAGACCCACCCGGTGGGATACCGCGAGCTGGTGGAGTGCGTGGATCGGGAAGGGCGCACCCGGCTGGGCATGGTGCTGGACACCAGCGACGACGCGGTGGTGGTTCAGGTCTTCGAGGGCACCCAGGGCTTGACCATGCCGGAAACCAAGGTCCGGTTCCGCGGCCGCCCCCTGACCCTGGGGGTCAGCGATACGATGTTGGGTCGGGTCTTCGACGGCCTCGGGCGCCCCATCGACGGGGGTCCCGCTCCCTTGGCGGAGTCGGAGATCGACGTCAACGGCCGGCCCATCAACCCGACCTCCCGGGAATACCCTCGGGACTTCATCCAGACGGGGATCTCCGCCATCGACGGGATGAACACCCTGATCCGGGGACAGAAACTCCCGATCTTTTCGGGGAACGGACTGCCCCACAACGAGCTGGCCGCCCAGATCGCCCGGCAGGCCAAGATCCGGGGAGGCGCCGGGGACTTCGCGGTGGTCTTCGCGGCCATGGGGGTCAAGCACGACGTGGCCCGGTACTTTACCCGGTCCTTCGAGGAGACGGGGGTCCTTGAGAACGTGGCCCTATTTTTGTCCCTGGCGGACGACCCCTCCATCGAGCGGATCATCACCCCCCGGACGGCCCTTACCCTGGCGGAGCACCTGGCCTACGAGAAGGGGCTACACGTCCTGGTGATCCTCACGGACATGTCCAACTACTGCGAGTCCCTCAGGGAGATCTCCACCATACGGGGGGAGATTCCCTCCCGAAAGGGTTACCCGGGCTACCTCTATTCGGACCTGGCGGAGATCTACGAGCGGTCCGGAATGATCCGGGGCTCCGCGGGCTCCATCACCCAGCTGCCCATCCTGACCATGCCCAGCGACGACATCTCCCACCCCATCCCGGACCTGACCGGGTACATCACGGAGGGGCAGATCGTCTTCGAGCGGGAGATGGCCGGCCGGGGGATCTACCCGCCCGTGGCGGGTCTGCCGTCCCTCTCCCGGCTCATGAAGGACGGCATCGGCGAAGGCATGACCCGGGAGGACCATCCCCATCTGGCCAGCCAGCTCTTCGCGGCCTATAGCTACGTGAAGGACGTGCGGAACCTGGCCTCGGTCATCGGGGAGGAGGAGCTGACCCCCCTGGACCACCAGTACCTGGAATTCGGGGAGTTTTTCGAGCGCAGGTTCGTCAGCCAAGGGAAGGACGAGGACCGTCCCATCGAGCAAACCTTGGACCTCGGCTGGGAAGCCCTGAGGCTCCTGCCCTCGGAGGAGCTCCACCGGGTAACGGACGAGGAGATCGAGAAGTACTACCTGGGGGCGGGCTAGACCATGCGCGCCGTAGCTCCCACCAAGACCAGCCTCTTGAAGCTTCGGGAGGAGCTGAAGTTCGCCCGCCTGGGCCACGAACTCCTGGACCAGAAGCGAAACATCCTGGTCGTGGAACTGCTGACCCTGGTGGACCAGGCCGCGGAGTACGAAAAGAAGGTGGAAGCCGCCCTGGAAACCGCCTACCGGTCCCTGCAGGAGGCCGCCCTGGGGATGGGAAAGCTCAGGGTCTCCTCGGCCGCCGCGGCGGTGAACCTGGAACCCTCGGTGACCCTGCGCCAGCGCAAGGTGATGGGCGTCATCCTGCCGGTGGTGGAAACCTCCTTCCAGGAGAAGGCTCCCCACTACAGCGCCCTGGGAACCAGCGTATGGATGGACAAGTCCGTGCAGGATTTCCAGGAAGCCCTTAAGCTGATGGGGCGTTTCGCGGAGCTCAAGGCGTCCATCATGCGCCTGGCCGCGGAAGTCCGGAAGACCATCCGCAAGGTGAACGCCCTGGAAAAGATCGCCATTCCCGACCTGGAGGAATCGGTGCATTATATACAGGGCCGATTGGAAGAGAACGAGAGGGACATGTTCACCCTCATGAAGATGGTGAAGAACCGGTTGACCCGGGAAGAGGCGGAGGCGGCGATGCCATGACAAAACCCATCCGGAGGATCCTCGCGTACGTGGACGGCACGGAACAATCCGTGACCGCCGCGCAGTACGCCATCGTCCTGGCCAAGAGCCTGGGCGCGGAGCTCTACGCCCTGTACGTCATCAACACCCGCGCCCTCTCGGAGCTGGTCAAGGCCCATATCTTCCTGGATTCCGAACAGGAGGAATACCACCGGGACCTGGACGAGGACGCCGAGCGCTACCTGAACCACGTCCGAAACCTGGCCCGGTCCAAGGGGATCGCCGTCACCGCGGAACGGTCCAGCGGGGCGGTCCACCAGGAAATCCTGGCCAAGGTCCGGGAGCACGGAATCGACCTTCTGGTCCTGGGCGAGATCTCCCAGATCCGCAGCCGCCGGGACGAGCTGTACAACGAGACCGAGCGGGCGATGCGCAGCGTGTCCTGCTCCGTCCTGATCGCCAAGAACGAGGAGCGCATCGCCGAGCTCTTCGACGAACTCGACTGAGAAGCGGAGGGAACTACATGGCATTGATCGACCTGATCCGGGAGGACGTCGTCCGGGTGCCCCTGGCCGCGGGATCCAAGGAAGGGATCATCCGAGAGCTGATCCAGACCCTGGCCGCGGCGGGCAAGGTTTCCGACCCCGAGGCCGCCGCCCGGGCGGTGCTGGACCGGGAGGCCAAGGGAAGCACCGGGCTGGAGGAGGGAGTGGCGGTTCCCCACGGCAAGACCCCCGCGGTGCAGAGTCTGGCCATCGCCGTGGGCGTGGCGCCCCGGGGGGTGGACTTTGCGGCCCTGGACGGCAAGCCCTCCCACCTTTTCTTCCTGATCCTGGCCCCTCCGGACCAGTCGGGCCCCCACATCGAGGCCCTGGCGGAGATCGCCCGCCTGTGCCGGTCCAAGGCCTTCTGCAGAACCCTGATCTCGTCCCGGGACCCCAAGGAAGTGGTGGAGCTCTTCCAGGATTGACCTTCCCGTCCCCGTCCCGGGCGACAGGATGCTCCACCCTGCCGCCTCGGCCCCCTGGTTCCCTAAAAAACCTAGCCAAAGGGGACGAAGCGGCGTATCATAGTCGGAAATAAGATAAAGGAGGATCGAATGCCTGGTTTCTCGACCGAAGGGGCCGTCTGGTGGCCCTTCGACATCACCGAACGCTTCATGGTGGACGTGTTCAAGGGGTACGGGGTTCCCGCGGGGGACGCCGAGGTTTGTGCGGAGGTCCTGATCACCGCGGACAAGCGGGGGATCGACTCCCACGGAGTCGGCCGCCTCAAGCCCATCTACATCGACCGGATCAAGGACGGGCAGATCAATCCCGTCACCAAGGTGGACCTGATCAAGGAAGGCCCCACGACCGCGGTCCTGGACGCCAACAACGGCATGGGCCAGGTGGTGTCCAAGAAGGCCATGCTCATGGCCATCGAGAAGGCCCGGAAGTACGGGATGGGCATGGTGGTCGTGCGGAACTCCAACCACTACGGGATCGCGGGGTACTATACCGGCTTGGCGGCGGACCACGGGATGATCGGCTTTTCCGGCACCAACGCCCGTCCCTCCATAGCCCCGACCTTCGGTGTGGAGAACATGCTGGGCACGAACCCCCTCTGCTTCGCCATGCCCACGGATGAACCCTTCCATTTCAACATCGACTGCGCAACCTCCATCTCCCAGCGGGGCAAGATCGAGGTGTACGCCCGGCAGAAGAAGGACATCCCGCCGGGTTGGGTCATCGGGGCGGACGGGACGACCAAGGTTGATTCCATCGCGGTCCTGGACGACCTGGTCAAGGGGACCGCGGCCCTGACCCCGGTCGGAGGGATCGGGGAGGAAGGGGGCGGACATAAGGGATACGGCTGGGCCACCACCGTGGAGATCCTCTCCTCCGCCCTCCAGCAGGGTGCCTTCATGAAGAGCCTTTTGGGTTTCGAAAACGGAAAGAAAGTTCCGTATAAGCTGGGACACTTCTTCATGGCCGTAAACATCGAGGCCTTCACGGACCTCGCCGCCTTCAAGAAGACCGCCGGGGACATCTGCCGGGCCCTGCGGAATTCCAAGAAGGCCCCGGGCCAGGACCGGATCTGGACCGCCGGGGAGCCCGAGTGGGACGCCTGGCTGGAGCGCAAGGACAAGGGAGTCCCCCTGGACGAGGTGGAGCGGGCCCAGTTCGACCAGATGAAGGCGGAGCTCAAGCTGACCCAGTACAAGTTCCCGTGGGAAGCGTAATCCGAACGTGAAGCAACCGTGGAGGAACCCATGAAATCCAAGACCCTCTCCCTGTCCGACATAGACGGCCTCTTTCCCGCGGATCTTTCCCCGGACAAGAAAGCCCAGGCCAAGACCCTGTTCCTCAAGAAGCTGTCCCTGGAGGCCCACCGCTTCTACGGCGGCAAGATGCAGACCGTGCCCAAGTGCGGCATCTACGGATTCAACTGGTTCAACGTCTGGTACACCCCCGGGGTGTCCAAGATCTCTACTTCCATCCGGGACGACAACGACATCTCCTTCGAGACCACCTGCCGGGGCAACCTGGTGGCGGTGGTCAGCGACTCCACCCGGGTCCTGGGGGACGGGGACTGCACCCCCCCGGGCGGCCTGGGGGTCATGGAGGGCAAGTCCCTGCTCATGAAGTACCTGGGAGGGGTGGACGCCGTGCCCCTCTGCGTGGACTCCCGGAACGAAGCGGGCAAGCACGACCCCGCCAAGATCATCGAGTTCGTAAAGATGTGCCAGCACTCCTTCGGGGCGATCAACCTGGAGGACATCAGCCAGCCCAACTGCTTCCGGGTCCTGGACGAGCTAAGGGACGCCTGCGACATCCCGGTCTGGCACGACGACGCCCAGGGCACCGCCTGCGTCACCCTGGCGGGCCTGATCAACGCGGTCCACCTGGCGGGCAAGAAGATGGGGGACGTCAAGATCGTCCTCCTGGGCGCCGGGGCGTCCAACACCACCATCGCCCGGCTGCTCATGGCCGACGGCGCCAAGGGCGAGAACATCGTGATGTTCGACACCAAGGGCAGTCTCCACAAGGGGCGTAAGGACATCGAGGCCAGCCCCGAGAACTACCGCAAGTGGGAGCTCTGCCGGTCCACGAACCCCACGGGCATCCTGACCATGGAGGACGCCTTCCGGGGCGCCGACGCACTGGTGGCCCTGTCCACCCCGGGCCCGGACGTGGTCAAGCCCGAGTGGGTCTCCTCCATGGCCCCCAAGGCCATCGTCTTCGCCTGCGCGAACCCGGTGCCGGAGATCTGGCCCCATAAAGCCAAGGAGGCCGGGGCCTTCATCGTGGCCACCGGCCGGGGGGATTTCCCCAACCAGGTGAACAACTCCATCTGCTTCCCCGGGATCCTGAAGGGCGCCTTGGCGGTCCGGGCCCGGAAGATCTCCGACGGCATGGCCATCCGCTGCGCCCACTCCCTGGCGGACTTCGCCAAGGCCCGGGGGATCCACCCGGACAACATCGTCCCGAACATGGACGAGAGCGACGTCTTCTCCGTGGAAGCCGCGGACGTGGCGGAGCAGGCGGTCAAGGAGGGTCTGGCCCGGGTCCCGAAGTCCCGGGAGGAGGTCTACGCCTGGGCAAAGCGGGAGATCGCCGCGGCCCGGAAAACCTTCGAGACCATGATGGAGCGGGGGGACATTCCAGAACCGGAGGAGGCCATGATCCTGGCCGCCCGGGACTGGGCGCTGACCCAGGTGTAAGTCTTACAGGACTTCACCAGGGAGGACACGGAGAAAGAACCTGGAACCATAGATCCGAACAAGATTTCCAAGATGGATCAAGATCACCAAGATGGAATCGGTGTTCTAAGTGTGAGTATGGGACATCTTGTTCATCCTGTGGGACCTGTGGTTCCACGGCCCGCTTTCTCCGTGACCTCCGTGCGCTCCGTGGTGAGTCATGAGGATCCCATGGACAACAGCGCCCGGGCGCAGTCCGTGTCCGTAACCAAGGCGGAGCAGATTCCGCTTCGGAGCATGGCCCGAAGGGGCTCCGCCTTGGCCGAACCGGCCGCAGCGATGGCCACAGTGGGGACCTTTCTGAGGTCGTCCAGGGGCAGGAAGACCATGCGGTCCGAAACCGCCGTGGGCACCATCCGTCCCTGCCCGTCGAAGACCACGAAGTTGCTGATACACTCGCCCCCGGCCTCCCGCATGGCCGCCAGGTCCGCCTCGGAAAAAATCCCGCTCCGGCACATGGAGCTGTCCACGGTCAGGGCGCTGACCCCTAGGAAGGCCATGTCCAGTCGGCTCCAGAGATCCCGGACGGGCCGGAAATTGCTGTCCTCCATCAGGGCTTTCCGAGTTCCCGGATCGTCCACGAAGGCCGGGGTGTTCACCAGGAAGGAGTCGCCCCCCATCTTCTGCGCAAAGGTCCGGGCTATGCTGTTGGGATAGATCCCGGTCTCGACCCAGCCCAGGGCGCCGATGACGGGTATCACATCCGCCCGTACCCCGGGCATCCGTGGCAGGCTCTCCCCGATCGCGCGCAAGGTATCCCCCCAGCTTACTCCCAGGGCGGCTCCCGGCTTGAGGGTGCGGGAAAGCAGGTCCGCGGCGGCGGCGGCCATACCCTGGAAGGTATGCTCGATGCGACCGTAGCTGGGGACCACGAGGCATTCGGACAGCCGGAAGGACCGCTCGATCTCGATCTCCAGCTGGGAAAAATCGTCCTCCCCCCCCTGGATCGAGATGGATACGATCTTGAGCTCCCGGGCGCGGGCCAGGGCTCGGGACACGCTGGCCACGGACATGCGGGTTTTCTGGGCGATCTCCCTCTGGCTGAGATTTTCTATATAGTATAAATGCGCTATTTTATATAAAAGTGTGTGTGAGGATTCCGGCCGCCCTTCCGGAGTCGGGACCGTTCCTTCGGAGTCTTGTTCCGCGGCGCTTCCCATCCCGCAGGATCCTCCCTTCGTCCGGGCTCGCCTTGACAAGCCCTCGGGCTCAAGACTATCCTGGCTGCGGATTTTTTTTCAAGCTCTGCAAATTTTTTCAGGCGCTCAGCGCGAGGAAGCCTGCATGATAGCTTTGCAACCCGAGAACTCGACCGAAGCGGCCTCCGCCTCGGCCCCTTCCGCCGGCCCTCGTCCGGGATACCCGGAACCCCTGCTCGAGGACCTGTACCGCCGCATGCTCCGGATCCGCTTGTTTGAAGAGGAAATACAATATCACATGTCCCGGGGCCGCATCCACGGCACGACCCATCTTTATGTGGGAGAAGAAGCCGTGGCCGCAGGGGCGGCGGCCAACCTCTCGGACCTGGATTACATAACCAGCACCCATCGTTGTCATGGTCACGCGATCGCCAAAGGCTCGGATCTTGCGAGCCTGGCGGCGGAGATGTTCGGAAAACGGAGCGGGGTCTGCGGAGGCAAGGGAGGGTCCATGCACCTGGCGGATCCGGCCCGGGGCAACCTGGGAGGTACGGGCATCGTGGGGGGGGGCATTCCCATCGCGGTAGGCGCCGCCCTCTCGATACGCCGACTCGGACAGGACCGTGCGGTGGTATGCTTCTTCGGGGACGGGGCCATGAACGAGGGGACCTTCCACGAGTCCGTAAACCTGGCCGCGGTCTGGAAGCTCCCCGTGCTTTTCCTCTGCGAGAACAACCTCTACGGCGTTTCCACCCACGTTCGCCGCTCCACGAACGTCCAGGACCTCAGCCTCCGGGCCGCGGCCTACGGCATACCGGGCCGGAACGTGGACGGGATGGACGTCCTCGAGGTGTACCGGGCCGTGGGGGAAGCCCTCTCCCACGTCAAGAAGAAGGGCCCCCTTCTATTGGTCGCCCAGACCTATCGCTTCCTGGGGCATTCCCGGAGCGATTCCAATGTCTACAGGACCCAGGAGGAGATCGACGTCTGGAAGAAAAAAGACCCGATCCTCCGATTCCGCCGCCTCCTGATCGCCCGTGGAGACCTTTCCGAGGGCCGGATCTCCGAAATCGACGAGGAAGTCCGGGACGAGGTGGACTCCGCCTTCCGCTACGCCCAGGCCTGCGAGGAACCCGGGTTGGAAGACCTCCTGAGGGACGTCTATGCGGACTGACTCGGGAACCGGCGCCCGAAGGATCCGGGAGATAAGCTACGCGGAAGCGATCCGGGAAGCCCTTCGGGAGGAACTCCTGCGGGATCCCCGGGTCTTCCTGATGGGTGAGGATGTCGGGATCTACGGAGGCACCTTCGGCGTGTCCGCGGGCCTCTTCCGGGAATTCGGCCCGGACCGGATCCTGGACACCCCCATCTCCGAAGCCGCCATAGCCGGGGCCGCCGCGGGAGCCGCGCTCACCGGAACCCGCCCCATCGTGGAAATCCCCTTCAGCGATTTTTTGTCCCTGGCCCTCGATCAGATCGGCAACCAGGCCGCCAAGATGCGCTACATGTTCGGCGGAACCGTCCGAGTGCCCCTGGTGGTCCGCAGTCCCGCCGGCTCGGGCACGGGAGCCGGGGCCCAGCATTCCCAGAGCCAGGAGGCCGTGTTCTGCCACTTTCCCGGGCTCAAGGTGGTCGTGCCATCCACGCCCTACGACGCCAAGGGACTTCTCAAGACCGCGGTCCGGGACGACAATCCCGTCGTATTCCTGGAGCAGAAACTCCTGTACAAGGATACCGGCCCGGTTCCGGAGGAGGAATACCTCATCCCCTTCGGGAAGGCGGAGGTGAAGCGCGCCGGCTCGGACCTGACCATCGTGGCCTGGGGCCGCATGGTCGGAATGTGCCTGGACGTCGCGGAGCGTCTGGACGCGGAGGGGATCTCCGTGGAGGTCGTGGATCCCCGGACCCTGGTTCCCCTGGATGCCCGGACCATCACAGCCAGCGCGGCCAAGACCGGCCGCCTGGTCATCGTCCACGAGGCCGTCAAAACCGGAGGCTTCGGCGGAGAGATCGCCGCCCTGGTAGCGGACAGCGAAGCCTTCCCGCTCCTTAAGGCGCCGATCCGACGGGTCGCGGGCTTCGATATCCCCGTCCCGTACAGCCCCAACCTGGAGCGGAACGCCGTGCCCACTCCGGAGCGGATCGAGCAAGCCGTGCGGGACCTGCTGTCCCCCAGGGAGAAGCTCGCCGGGAGCATCGCAGGACAGTCCCGATGAGAGCCCCGTCCCTGGCCGTGCTCATCACCGCCGCCGGCCGCGGGGAACGGTTCGGCCGCAAGAAGGAGACCGAGGACCTGGGCGGCCGAGCCGTGCTGGACCGAGCCGTTTCCGCCTTCAGCCGGCTCCCGGGTCTGTCCGCCCTGGTGATAACGGTTCCGGAGGGCCAGGAAATCCCCATGCGGGGAGCCCTGGCCCCACAGACCCTGTCGAGCCTGGAGAACCGCTTGGGATCCCGGTTCCGGATCGTCCACGGGGGGCCGACCCGCCGGGATTCGGTCCGCCTGGGCCTGGAAGCCCTTGCGCGGACGCTTTCGCCCTCCCGGGAACCCGAGGAATCCGGGGTCGTCCTGCCGGAGACCGTCCAGGATATGGTGGTCCTGGTGCACGACGGGGCCCGCCCCTGGCTCAGCCAAGGCCTGGCCGAGAGAGTGGCCGCCGTGGCGGCCCGGGTCGGAGCCTGCGTGCCCGTAACGGAGCTTGTGGAGACCCCCAAGGAGATCTCCCCCGACGGTTTGGTCCTGCGCCACCCTCCCCGGGCCGCCCTCGCCACCGCGCAGACTCCCCAGGGCTTCCGGCTGGGACCTCTCCTGGAGGCCCACCGCAGGGCGGAGGCGGACAGGACGGAGGCTACGGACGACGCGGAGCTCTGGGCCCGCTATGTCGGCCCCGTGGCTTGGACGGAGGGCGAGCGGAGCAACCGGAAGATCACCTACCGGGAGGACCTGGAGTTCCGCCCGGACCCTCGGGATCCGGAAGATCCGAGAATTCCTCAAGAGGGATGGGAACCGGAGCCGGGCCGGGCGCCTGCCGGTCGGTCGACCACGCTGCCCGCCGCCCCGCCCTTCCGGATCGGCGAGGGCTGGGATATCCACAAGCTGACCCCCGGACGCAGGCTGATGCTGGGCGGGGTCGAGATTCCCTCGGACCGCGGGGAGGAAGGCTACTCGGACGGGGATGTCCTGCTCCATGCGGTGATCGACGCCCTCCTGGGCTCCGCGGCTCTCGGGGACATAGGACTTCATTTCCCTCCGGGCGACCCGGAATGGAAAGACGCGGACTCCCGATTTCTGGTCCGGAAAACCCGGGATCTGGTCCGCCGCTCCGGCTGGAAGCCGGTCAACCTGGACTGCACCGTCATCCTGGAGAGGCCCAAGCTGGCCCCCTATCGGGAGGCTATACGTTCCAGCCTGGCGGAGCTCCTGGACATGGATCCGAAAGCGGTATCCTTCAAGGCCAAGACCATGGAGGGCTTGGGACCTGTCGGGGAAGGTCGGGCCGTGGAAGCCCGGGCCGTGCTCCTGGCCGCCCGATCCTGAGACTCCCCGCCTCCGGGGTCTAGACGGAGCAGACGTCCACCCAGGCCCGGGCCGCCGAATACTCCTCCAGCTGGGCTAGGGTGCACCGAAGGGCGGAGTTGCCGCTCCCGCAGGCGGGGTAGACGTGGTCGAATCTCCGAAGGGACTCGTCCAGATAGACATCCAGGTCCGTAGCCAGGCCGAAGGGGCATATCCCCCCTACGGGATGCCCTGTGCGTTCGAGGGCTTCCTCCGGAGAGAGCATGGAGGCCTTCAGACCGAAGGCCGCCTTGAATTTCTTGTTGTCGATCCGGGCGTCCCCGGCGGCCACGACGAGCATCGGGCGCTCCCGTCCGCGGAAGGACAGGGTCTTGGCGATGCGGCCCGGTTCGACCCCCAGGGCCCGGGCGGCCAGCCCCACCGTGGCGCTGGACTGGTCGAATTCCAGGACATCTCCGTCCCGGTTCCAACGCTTCAGATACGCCCGCGCTTCCTCGATGCCCATGATCCCTCCTAGCTCGCGGTATTCGTGACGGGCAAGAGTATTCCCGGAAGGCCGGAAAAACGCAAGCGCGGCGGCGCCCCGGGAAACTCCAGCGCTTCCCAAAAACCGAATCCCCGTCAGGGGACGCGGTATCGCAGGGAAACCGCGAGTTCCCAGGTTGCGGGAGCTCCGTCCCGCGTCCAGGTCCCGGTTCCGGCCCGGGCGGTCCAGGCGCCCCGGGCTCCCGGGATTTCCATAGCCGCGGCCGCCTTCCAATACGGACCTTCCGTCGTCCACCTCCGCGCCCCCTCCAGTCGGAGGTTCGGACTCCCGGGGGTTCCCAGAACCCAGGACGAGGAGAGTTCCGTGCGGGTAAGGCCCGCGCCCTCGGATACCCAGGAAGCCCGGAGGGAGGTCCGGACGGCCTGCCCGTCCCGGCCCACCCAGACGGAGGGGTCAAGGCGAACCGGCGGATCCCGGGACGAGTCGCAGCCGCCCAGTTCCGCCCCCCAACGCCAAGTCCTGCCTTCCCGGAATATCCGGATCAGGGTCTCCCAGTCCGGAATCCCGTCCGCATCCCGGCCGACCCGAAGGCGGCCTTCCAGCCTCAGCCTGGATTCTATCGACCAGGAAGCGTCCGCACGCGCCTCCCAGAGATCCGCCCGGGTCCCTGCAAGCCCCCTCCAGCCCGCGGAGGCGCCGGAAAACCGGCCGCTTGCCCGAAACCTTCGGCCTCCGTATTCCCCTTCGGCGCGGAAGGCCCAACCCAGGCCGCCACGGTCCTCCTCGGAGACAGCCGCCGCGGCGACCAAGCCTCCCGTCGGGAGTCCGATCCCCGCCCAGGCCATGCCGGCGGCCAAAAGTCGTTCGGGCGCGGGGGGCTCTTCCTCGAACCAGGAATCGTAGCCTCCGGTTTCCGGCAGGCAAGACAACGCGGCCGCGGCTCCGAAATAGAGCCCCTCCTCCCCCTCCTTGCCCGCCCAGACGCCCATTCGCGGAACGGCCGCGTCCTGGTACCAGACTCCCGCGGCGCTTCCCGCGAAGGCTCCGTAATACGGGGAATCGAAATCCAGGACCAGGGGCCGCATCCAGGACCCGGTGAAGAGGTACGAGTCCGCGCAGGGATCGGCCAGGACGCGGGCCGTCCCCGAATGCCGGACAGGCCCCGCCACCCAGAGGACGCCCGACGTACCCGCCTTCGCCTCCGGGGCCTTGCCGGACTCCCCGGAGAGACGGAACGAAAACCGGGCGGTTCCGGCGGAAAGATCCAGGGCCGAGGCCCATCCGTCCAGGGAGGATGCCTGTGCCCGGAGGGCCGCGGATGGCCGGGCAGAGGGAGGACGCCCCGGGGAACCGGGAATCGGGACCTCGGTGCCGACAGCGGCGATGGACAGGAACTGAAGGAAGGCCGCGAATCCGAGGAACCGTAAGCGCTCCAGGATATGATACGCCATACCCTCCACACCGCCCGGAACGGGCTCGGACGCTTGCGGTATTCGAAAACTTGCCTCCGGGATGTTGCATTTTTCCTTCCCCTTCGCCATTATTCAGCCAGCCCCGCATCGTCCGGCTACATCGGAGGGAAACGAAACGAATTGAAGGGAAGCGACGTCCAAATCCAGGGCGTTTCCAAGAGCTTCGGTGCCTTCACCGCGCTCCGGGACGTCAGCATGGTTATCCGGAAGGGCGAGTTCTTCTCGCTCCTGGGTCCTTCGGGTTGCGGAAAGACGACGCTCCTCCGCATCATAGCCGGATTCGACGATCCTGACGGCGGAGACGTCTCCCTGGACGGGTTTTCGGTGCTCAACTTCCCGCCGAACGAGCGCCACGTCAACACGGTGTTCCAGAACTACGCACTCTTTCCCCACCTTACGGTGTTCGAGAACGTGGCCTTTCCCCTGCGCTTAAAGAAGACGCCCAACGCAGCGGTGCGCTCCCGGGTCGGGGACTACCTGGAGCTGGTCCAGCTTTCCGCCCACGCGGAAAAGATGCCCGCCCAGCTTTCGGGAGGCCAGAAACAACGTGTGGCCGTCGCCCGAGCCCTGATCAACGAACCCAACGTCCTCCTCCTGGACGAGCCACTCTCGGCCCTGGACGCGAAGCTCCGGCAGCACATGCTCATCGAGCTGGACTCCATCCACGACAAGATCGGCATCACCTTCATCTACGTGACCCACGACCAGCAGGAAGCATTGTCCGTCTCGGACCGCATCGCGGTCATGAATGCCGGACAGGTCCTGCAGATCGGAACCCCCCACGAGATCTACGAGAGTCCGGCCACGGGCTTCGTGGCCGCGTTCATCGGGGAGACGAACATGCTCGAAGGGACCGTGGAGTCCGTGGACGGAACCATGGTGGCCGTATCCGTCCCGGGCCTGGGACGGATTCTGGTGACCGAGGACGAGCCCCCTGCGCCGGGTTCCAAGGCCTCCGTGGTCGTGCGGCCCGAGAAGATCCGCATCGACACCGAGCGGCCCGCGCCGGCCAAGCGCATGGACATCAACTTCCTGGAAGGCACCGTGGACGAGCCCATCTATTCCGGCTCGAGCACCAAGTACTATGTGAGGCACCAGTCGGGGACGATCCTCAAGGTGATCAAACAGCACTCCAACTGGTCGGACGAGGGGCCCGAGATCGAATGGAAGGACAGGGTCTACCTCTCCTGGAGCGCCGACGACGCCTACCTCCTTGGAGCTTCCTGATGGCGCCCATGGCGGTCCGGTCCCACCGGAGCAAGGGTCCGGGCAGGGTCCGAAATTACGGCCCTGCCTACGCGGGTCCCGCGGGAATCTGGCTGACCGTATTCTTCGTGGCTCCCCTCCTGGTCATCGTGGCCTACAGCTTCCTGGAGAAGGGGCTGTACGGCGGGGTGGAACCCCGGTTTTCCCTGGAGGCCTACCGATCCCTGGCCAACTCGGTTTTCCTCCGGGTATCCTTGAACACCCTGGGTATATCCATGGTGACCACCCTCCTCGCCATCCTGATCGCACTGCCCTGCGGATACTACATGGCCCGGTCCAACCACAAGACCTTCCTGCTCATGCTGGTGATCATCCCCTTCTGGACCAATTTCCTGATCCGCATATACGCGTGGATCGCCATCCTGGGCAACAACGGCTTCTTGAACGCCCTGCTCCTCCGGGCGGGCTGGATTGCCTCGCCCGTGCAGTTCCTATACAACCAAGTGGCCGTCACCGTAGTCCTGGTCTATACCTACCTTCCCTACGCGATCCTGCCCCTGTACTCCACGATCGAGAAGTTCGACTTCTCCCTTCTGGAGGCGGCCCGGGACCTGGGATGCACCCGCCGGGGAGCGATCTTCCGGGTGCTTCTGCCGAACATCCGGGCGGGCATCATCACCGCCGTGCTCTTCGTCTTCATTCCGACCTTCGGGGCCTACGCCGTCCCCCTGCTCGTGGGGGGTAAAGAATCCTACATGCTGGGCAACTTCGTCGCGGAGGAACTTACCCGGACGAGGAATTGGCCCCTGGCCTCCGCGATCTCCATGGTCATCACCCTGGTCACGACCCTGGGCCTATGGCTCATGTTCAAACTCCAGGGCAAGGCCCCACAGGCCAAGGATCCCGGCCGGACCACCGGGGAACGGAGGGCGCCGTGAGGGTCGTGAAAGGCATGGGGTTCTCCCGGACGGTCTTCCTGCTGACCATGGGATTTCTCTTCCTGCCCCTGGTCGTGCTGGTCGTGTACTCCTTCAACTCCGCGAAGAGCATGAGCTGGGGGGGATTTTCCCTGGTCTGGTACGAACGGCTCTTCCTCAAGGAGCGGAACGTCTGGACCGCCTTCGAGAATTCCCTCATCATAGCCGTGTCCAGCGCCGCGGTCGCCACCTGCCTGGGCACCCTGGGGGCCATCGGGGTGAACTGGTACAAGTTCCGGTTCAAGAAGTACATCCAGGCAATCGCCTTCCTTCCTCTCATCATGCCCGAGATCATCATCGGGGTGTCCCTGCTGATCTTCTTCGCGGGCCTCCAGATGAAGCTGGGGCTGTTCACGATCTTCATAGCCCACACATCCTTCAACCTGCCCTTCGTCTTCCTCATGGTCCTGGCCCGGCTGGACGAGTTCGACTACTCCATCATCGAGGCCTCCCGGGACCTGGGGGCCACGGAGCGCCAGACCCTGATGAAGGTGATCCTGCCCGTGTCCGTCCCGGGCATCATCTCGGGCTTCCTGACGGCGGTGACTCTGTCCCTGGAGGACTTCGTCATCACCTTCTTCGTCTCGGGCCCGGGGTCCACCACCCTGCCCCTCTACGTGTACTCCATGATCCGTTTCGGAGTCTCCCCGGTGATCAACGCCCTTTCGGTGGTGCTTATCGCGGGGACCGTGCTGATCACGATCCTGGCGCGGAATTTCCTGAAGTACATAGCCCAAAAGTGACGCGGCACGGTAGCCGGGTTTCCGGATCTCACCACGGAGATCACGGAGGACACGGAGAGGACGGCCTTGGAATCATAAGAAGGACAGGATCGACCGGATGAGGACAGGATGAACAGGATGGGATCAAGGAGAGGGAAGATCTGAAATCTGCTGCCTTCGAACCCGGGCCTGTTCATCCTGTCCATCCCGCAGGATCCCGACCGGCCTTGACGAAGCGTCCGCAATATATTAATTTTCATATATAAACACTTTCAGGAGGCCCCCATGGCTGTGACTCTATACTCAACCCCTAGTTGCTCCTACTGCCGCCTTGCCAAGGACTGGCTCCGACAGCGGAATATACGGTTCGAGGAGTACAACGTCGCCGCGGATCCCCGTCGGGCCGAGGAGATGGTTCGGAAGTCCGGACAGATGGGCGTTCCGGTCCTGGACGTGAACGGCCGGATCATCCTGGGCTTCAACACGGCGGAGATGGAGCGGGCCTTGAAATAGGCCTTGGAACTATAATTCCAACAGGATCAACAAGATAGGACAAGTTTAGCAAGATATTAATATTAAAAACATTTTTCTAGCCCAATCTTGTTCATCTGTTCTTCATCTTGTCCATCCTGTTGGATCTATCAGATGAACCGCTTCACTCGGCTTGCCCTCCGAGGGCCGGACGGCTAGAATCCGTGCCCGGGGGGTACGGCCATGAACAGCGACCGGGTCAAGGAAATCCTCCTGACCGTAGAGGAACCTAAGACAGAGTTCTCCGTCGTTTTTTCCGGCAAGAAGAGCTCCCTGGTGAACGGGCTCTACAAGCCCGCCACCCGGGAGATCGTGCTTCACAACCGTAACTTCGACGACGACCTCCAGCTTGTCTACACGGCTCTCCACGAATACGCCCACCACCTCCACTGCGAGCGCAAGGGCTTCGTATACACCGGCCGGGCCCATACCAACGAGTACTGGTCCATATTTCACGAGCTCCTTGAAAAGGCCGAGGGTCTGGGGCTTTACCGCAACGTCTTCGAGGATTCCCCGGAATTCGCGGAGCTGACGGCGAAGATCAAGACCGCCTGCGTGGCCGAGAACGGCCGGGTCATGCTGGAGTTCGGCCGGCTCATGATCGAGGCGGAGCGCCTATGCCGAACCCACAAGGTCCGGTTCGAGGATTATGTAGACCGGGTTCTCGGGCTGCCCCGGATGACCGCCACCGCCGCCATGAAGGCCGCCTCGTACCACGTTCCCACCGAAATCGGGTGGGACGCCATGAAGCTGGTGGCGGGCATCAAGGATCCGGACCGGCGCCACGCCGCGGAGGAGGCCTTCCGGGCCGGCAAAAGCCCAGAGACCGTGAAGGCCCTGATCCGGACGGCCCCGCCCGGGTTGGACCCGGGGGAGCGGCTGGCGAAGGAGCGGGAGCGCATCGAACGCACCATCGCCCGGCTCCAGGACCGCTTGGCCCAGGTGGAGGCGGAGCTCCGGAGAATGGGGGCGGGATAGGCCGCCGACCGAACATGAGTCCGGGAATCCAGCCTCGGACTGTCCAGGAAGGCGGCTTCGTCCGCGCCTAGCCGCCCAATCCGAACAGGAACGGGACCAGGACGGGCACGGACAGGGACAGCAGGGCCCCGCTGGCGAAGCTGGCGGGAACGCTCTCGGGCCCCACGCACTGCTCGATCAGGGGCAGGGTCACGTCCATGGCCGTGGCCCCCCCTGCCCCGATGGCCAGGTAGGGCCGGGCCGTTCGGGCCAGCAGGGGAATGGTCAGAAAAGCCAGGGACTCCCGGAAGAGGTTGGCCAGGAAGGCCGCGGATCCCAGGACGGGGTTCCCGAGGTTCGCGATCAGGACCCCCGATAGGCTATACCAGCCGAACCCGGCGGTCAGGGACATGGCATGACCCGCCGGCAGGCGGAAGAGGGGCCCCAGGACGAGGCCTCCCAGGATGGAACCGACCGCGGTGGCGACGGGGATCATGAGGGTGTCGGGCCGGAGGAAGACCGCCTTGAAGGAAATCCCCGACTGGGCAAACTGCATTCCGACGAAGAACAGCAGGGCGTTGAGCACCCACCCGGTGATCCTCCCGAGGTCGATACCCTCGAGGGGCGGGAGAATCGCCCCCGCGATTCCCCCCGCGGCCACCACCGACAGGAGAAGAAGGGAAGTCCGCAGCTGGGAGCCCGACCCGGGGGCGCTCCCCGTTTCGGCTCGGTCTTCCGGGAGTGAGCGCCTGCCTGTCTTCGGAACCCCCCTACGGATCAGCCCCAGGAACGCGTACCCCGCCAGGATCGCGGCCAGGGTTCCCGCCAGGGATACGGCCGCTGCGGCAGCCCCGACGATGCCGATCTGCCCGATCCGGGAGGCCACCTCGGGATCGTTCCCGGTCCGGAAGCCCATGACGAAGAGCAGGGCCCAAAGGGCGATCTTGATGAAGATATCCGTGACCTTGGGAGGTGGAGACAGCCTGAATGGTACGCAGAGGGCGCCTCCTGCCAGAAAGGCCGTGAGAACAAGGATTTGAAGGATGCTGTCCATGGCGGCAGTATAGCGGTGGACGGTGGCCGGTGGACAGTGGTCGGTGGACAGGTCGGACGTGATTCCGGACCAGCGGCCGCATCCCATCCAAATTCCTGATAATTGCCACGAGTCGTCTTCAAACCTGTTTATTGAGGCTTTTTCAAAACACAGGGAGTTTTGAAAAAGCTACCTTGAAATCCGCGATTGCTCGCAGCGGTTGCAACGCAACCGCTGCGAGCAATCGCAAAGCCAATTTCAAAAGTTACCGACTTTTGAAATTGGCTCTACTGTTTACTATCCACCGTTTCCCGCTATACTCCCCCCATGCGCCGATTCGACGCCCCCATCCTGGAAAACCGCGAGCTCTCCCGGGACTACCGCCGGATCGAGGTGGAATGGCCCCCGGACTCGGGAGTTCCCCGCCCCGGAGCCTTCCTGACCGTCGGTGTTTCGGGAACGACGGATCCCCTGCTTCGCAGGCCCTTCGCCGTTTCGGGTTTCGATCCCCGCCTCGGCCGGGCTTCCTTCATCTTTCAGATACGAGGCCCCGCCACACGGCTCCTGGCCGAACGAAGGCCCGGGACCTCGTTGGATGTTCTGGGCCCCCTGGGGAAGGGGTTTCCGGATCCCCCCCGGGGCTCCCGCCCCATCCTGACGGGAGGGGGCATAGGCTTGGGTCCTATGCTGTTCGCGGCCCGGGATTTCCGGAACCGCGCCGCCTCGGGCGGATGGGAGGCTCCCGTCCTGGTCCTGGGATTCCGCACCGCGGCCCAGGTTCCGGACCTCGACTTCCCCGAGGGCACGATGATCTGTACCGACGACGGAAGCACCGGAATGAAAGGCACCGCGGTGGAGGCGGCGGATTGGGCGGCGGCGGGCGGCCGGTACGGACCGGAGGCCCCGCCCTCCTACTACGCCTGCGGTCCCGCGCCCATGATGGCCGCCCTGGATCGCCTGGCGGCCTCCCGGAACGCCCCCTACTGGGCCGCGGTCGAGCAGTGGATGGCCTGCGGGGTGGGGGCCTGCATGGGCTGCGCGGTCCGGCTCAAGGACGGCTCCTTCGCCCGGGCCTGCGCGGACGGGCCCGTCTTCGACGGCTCCCGAGTCGATTGGGGGTCGATGTGAATCCGGACCTCTCCGTGCGGATCGGGGACCTTGTCCTTCCGAACCCCGTGGGAGTCGCCAGCGGGACCTTCGGGTACGGCTCGGAGTACGAATCCCTGATGGACCTGGACTCCCTGGGCGCCCTGTACACCAAGGCGGTCACCCCGGAACCCCGCCCCGGAAACGAGGTTCCCCGGATCGTGGAAACCCCCTCGGGGATGCTCAACTCCATCGGCCTGGCCAATCCGGGTCTGGACGCCTTCGTTCGGGACAAGCTGCCGGAGCTCCGAAGCCGGCGCTGTCCGGTCATCGTCAACGTGGCGGGGGCCTCCGAGGGCGACTACCTCCGGGTTCTGGAGCGTCTGGAAGACGAGGTCGGGATCGCTGGCTACGAGATCAACGTAAGCTGCCCCAACGTCTCCCACGGGGGCTTGGCCTTCGGGACGGATACCGCCCTGGTGGAGCGGCTCACGGCCCGGCTGCGCGGGACCCTCCGGAGCGAGCGGCCCCTGATCGTGAAGCTCTCCCCGAACGTGACGGACATCGCCGAGGTCGCCCGGGCCGCCCAGGCCGGTGGGGCGGACGCGGTGTCCTGCGTCAACACCCTAGTGGGCATGGTCATCGACGTGGACCGCCGCCGTCCCCGGCTGGCCCGGGGCACCGGGGGCCTGTCGGGCCCGGCGATCCGGCCCGTGGGGGTGGCCTGCGTCTTCCGGGTCTCCCGGGCCGTGACGATACCGGTCATCGGGATCGGAGGCATCCTGGAAGCCCGGGACGCCCTGGAGTACCTTTTGGCCGGAGCTTCCGCGGTCCAGGTCGGGACCGGGCTGTTCCGAAGCCCGGATACTCCGGCACGGGTGCTTTCCGGAATTCGGGACTGGATGGTACGCCATCAGGCATCCCGGGTCGCGGACATTCCGGGCATGTTGGAAACCTAGCCGGCCCGTTGAATCGGCACGGATTCCGACCCCGGATCCAGGTTCAGCAGGATGAAGGACATATCGTCCTGCTGAGGAGCGGCGCCCCGGTGCCGTTCGAGGGCAGCCGGGAGGGTCTCGCGAAGAGAACGCCCGCGCCGCAGGATTCCCAGGACCAGCCCGGCCAGGCGACGCTCACCGAGTTCCGATCCCTCTGGATTCTCCTGTTCCGGTATTCCGTCGCTGTACACGAAGAGAGCGTCCCCCCGCTTCAGCCTCCATCGTTGAAGGACCGGATCTATAGCCTGCTCCACGCCGATCGGCAGGTTCCTCCCATTGGCACCCGGTTTGCGGGCCTGGCCTTCCCGGAAGACGAGCGCATGGGCGTGGCCCATGTCGGCGGCTTCCAGAACACCCGTATTCGGGTCGTAGATCCCGAAAAATCCGGTCAGGTACTTTTCGAGATGGAAGGTTGCCACGAGGGCCTCGTTCAGGGATACCAGGAGGCAGGACAGTCCCTTCCGGAAATCGTACATCCGGAGCATGCCCCAAACCAGGGATACGACAAGGGAGGCGGCGACCCCCTTGCCGGAAACGTCGCAAAGGGCGAAGAAAATCTCTCCGCCTTGAAGCTTCTTGGTAAACCAAAAGTCTCCGCCCACCCCCTTGGCCGGCCGGGACCAGGCCTCGAACTTGTATTGTTCCCCCTGGAGAACCTCGTTCCCCGATTCCAGTCTCTCCTGTATCCTCCCCGCCAGCTCGATATCCTCCTCCGTAATCCTGGAGAGGTGCTCGTTCAGGTCCCGAGTCGAAAGTACGGCGCGGAACCGCCCCTCGGAATCCACAAGGATTCGATAGGGAACCGTTGCCGCCCCGTCCCGCGTCCCGGCGGAAAAGATGCTGGTATGCCAATCCAGCACGGGAGCCTGAACCGCCAGCTCCCAGGCTTGGGTCCGTCCAAGCACCTCCCGGCCGAAGGGCTTGCCTAACAATGCGAAAAGCCCCTCCCGGGTTATAAGACCGACGGGCCGATGATCGGATTCCAGGAGGGCCAATACCTCGACATCGGGACGCTCACCCAGCTCGTCCGCGAGAGCCGCGGCGGTTATTTCCTTTGAGGCGTAGTGCCGATGCCGAGCCGCCTTGAGGACCGTTGTGCCGTAGTCCCGGGTCGCTTCCGCTTCCAAGACCAAGAATCGTCGTTCTTCGTTCCTGCTCATGGGCCGAACTATGGTTCTCTTCGGTTAGTCAACAATTAGGGTCGAATGATTTATCCATTTTCTAATATCTCGCAAATCCAAGCTTTATCCTGATAATCCAGTGTCGGGCTGCGATACGACGCCGGGAGGGAATGCATGGAATGGACTGTAGTATCGGGGGATCCCGCCAAGGGAGTCGAGATACATCTTAAGGGTGATTTCGACTTATACAATGCGCCGCGGTTCAGCATTTTCGTGCTTCAAAAGATTGAGAGCGGATGGTCGAACGTGCTGTTGGATCTCCAAGGAGTACCCTACCTCGACTCCACGGGTGCCGGGTCCATCATCCGGATCGCCCAAGCGCTCCGGAAAAAGGGGAGACGCCTCCGATATCGGGGTCTGTCCGGTTCTCCCCGCAGGGTATTGGAGATGTCCAACATCCTCCCGCTTCTGGAAGAAAGCCGCTAGGAGAGCCCGATGGGACAACTGATCGTGCGCAAGCTGATCGTGGACGAGAGGAACGAACTATTCGACGCCCAAGGGATGCGGAAAATCGTACTCCCCAGCGACTTCGGCAGGATTCGAGACTATTCCTCCGAAGTACTGAAAGATTGCCCGGAGGTTTTCCGGGAAGGCAATCTGCTGGAGCAACAGCTCTCGGAGATCATCAAGAACGGAATCAAACACGGAAACCGCTGTGATCCGTCCAAGCGGCTCACCATATGGTATGACTTTCGGAAGAGGGTCCGGTTTATCGTAGAGGACGAAGGAGAAGGCTTCACAAACCTGGAAGCCTGGAATGATTTCTATAGGAAACGGCAGGAAGCCCTTCACGCCCAGGACTTCGACTCATTCCTGTCTTTGGCGAGCTACCGGGGACCTAGAAGCGACGAAACCGACGGGGGAAACAGCCTGATCGCGGCCCTGGAGTATTGGAACGGCGGCATGATCTACAACAACGCCCGGAACAAGGTCGGCGTCGTCCGATGGTATTCGGGGGGCGCGGAAGTATCGGTGGCAGCCGCACGCCCGAGCGCGGGCGGTTTCTCCGAATCCTAACACACGTCTCACACGTTGATCATCGGGAGCTGATCCAATACAGCCATGAAATTCACGGAATTCCTGTCCTCGTATTCCTTGTTCCTCTCTGCCTGTACCCGTGAAGAGATCTCCAAGGACGCCCGATTCGTCTTTTTGAGCGATCTGCACATGGGGGACGGCGGTTCTCGGGACGACCTGGCCCCCAACAGAGAGTTGCTTAAGGATCTCCTGGCCCGGTACTACTTGGACAGGGGATACTCCCTTGTCCTGAACGGGGATATCGAGGATCTATCAAAGTTCAATTACTCGAAGATACGCCCCGCATGGGCGGATCTGTACGAGATCTTTGACGCCTTCCATAAGCTCGGGGGACTGCGAAAAATCGTCGGAAACCACGATCTAGGGCTTCTGAAAATCCAGGACTACGCCTACCCGTTGACCCACGGATTACTTCTAAAACGGGGACCGGATCGCCTTTTCGCGTTCCACGGCCATCAGGCGTCCCGGTTGTTCACCAAGCACGATTACATCTCCCATTTCGTGGTGCGCTATCTGGCAAAACCTCTGGCCCTCAAGAACACCAGCGTCAGCGATCATCGGAAACGGCGCTTCCGGCTGGAGCAAAGAATCTACCGGGCTTCGAAAGCTCTCGGCTTGGCGGCGATCATCGGCCACACCCACAGGCCCCTGTTCGAATCCAGATCCAAGTATGACAATCTACGCTGGTCCATCGAGGAGCTGGTGGCCGAGTACCCCGGGGCGCCGGTGGAACGAAAAACGGCGATCGAGGAACTCGTGGGTCTTTATAGAAGAGAGCTGTCCCGGCTGAGCGGGCGAGAAAAGGATCGATCCGCAAGCCGTTACGACCCGGAGCGCCTTCTGGTCCCCTGTTTGTTCAACTCCGGGTGCGCGACGGGCCGTCACGGGATCACGGCACTGGAACTGGACCGAGGTTCCCTGTCCTTGGTCCAATGGGCCGGCCGAGAAGGCCCAAAACCCTACATTCTCCGGGAAGCGCTTGAACAAGAGGCCGTGGAGGGAACTTCGAGCGTTCGGTTTCTTCTGCGCCGAACCGAGCTCGAGCACATCTTCGCGCGGATCCGCCTGCTCGGGGGAACCGGGAGACCTGAATGATCGAACTCGGCCCTGCTTGGATGCGGATTATCCCTAGCTTGACCCACGTTTTCCAGCCCATCGTCCGCTTCGCGGACGGAAGCCTCTTCGGGTTCGAAGCCCTGCTCCGGGGCTGGGAAGAAGCGGGCTTTAGAAATCTCTCCGAGGTCTTTGATCGGGCCTGGGAGGATAGGGAGCTCTACGCCCTCGACTTGGCCCTGCGCGCCAAGGCCTTCCGGCGACTCGCGGAGGCCCGACACGCACGGGCAAAGCTCTTCTACAACGTGGACAATCGGCCCTTGGAAAGACCGGAATACGTCCTGGGAACCACCCCGCGCCTGACCGCGCAAGCGGGTCTCTCGGCCTCCCGTATCGTCTTCGAGGTGTCCGAGAAGCACGATCCCGGCGACGGATCGGAGTTCGACGGAGTGCTCGAGTTCTATAAACGACGGGGCTTTCGAGTGGCCTTGGACGATTTCGGATCGGGATACTCGGGGTTCAAGCTTTTGTACCGAGCGGACCCGAATTATGTGAAGATCGACCGATATTTCATCGCCGGGTCCGCGGAGGATCCCCGCAAGGCGACGTTCCTGCAGAAGATCGTGGATATGGCCCATATCATGGGGATCGAGGTAGTGGCGGAAGGGGAACTCATGGAGGCCCGGGACCAGAACCCCCTGACCCGGCTTCCCGGGAATCTGCGCATAACCTCGGTTTGTTCGGAGAGGCTGGCGGATCCGGGAGAGGGTGTGGTTTTCGCCTATTACGACTTCGACAACTTCAAGCCCTTCAACGATCGGTACGGCTTCCGCAGCGGAGACCGGGTGATCATGCTCTTCGCGGACATCCTTCGCTCCATGGTCAAGACTCCGCGGGACTTCGTGGGGCACCTCGGGGGCGACGACTTTTTCGCCTGCCTGGAAGCCCCGGACGCCGAGGGAGGCTTCGGTCGGCTGGTCGAGACGGCCCGACGATTCTCCCGGGACGTACGCTCCTTCTACAGCGCGGAGGACAGAGAACGGGGTTGGATCATCGGGAAGGATGAATCCCGGACCGAGCGTCCAATGGGCTTTCTGACCGTCAGCGCGGCGGCCGTTCATGTCGGGCCCGGTGCGGACATGGATGCCGAGGAGCTCTCGGACTTGTTCGCGGATCTGAAGCGAAGGGCCAAGCTGTCTCCGGAAGGGACGGCCTTCCTCCGCAGGGGCCCGGCCCCGTCCCGTCCCTCGGCTTCGGGAACCTCTACGGAACCGGAGGGGACCAAGGTTCCCGTAGTCCGATCCAGGCGCGAATCCGCCCGGTCCGGCACGAATCCGGCTGGGGCAATTTAACCATATCCTGACAGTTCCCCCGTCAACGCCTAATGTTTCGCCTGTATGGTAGCTTCGGGTTCGATAGGACCCGAAGAATTCCACGGGAGGAAACGAATGAAGAAGAGAATCGCGATCGCCGCCCTGGTCCTCGCGGCCGTCGGCGCCTACGCGCAGGGAATGTTCACCTGGGTCGACAAGGTGAGCGACGACAAGGACAAGATCCTGCCGGGAGTCAAGCCCTCCGCCGTGACCGGCACCATCATCACCGCCGGTTCGTCCACGGTCTTCCCCCTCTCCGAAGCCATCGCCGAACAGTTCAAGAAAGACGGGTTCAAGGGACAGATCACCATCGACTCCATCGGATCCGGCGCTGGGTTCGAGCGCTTCACCAAGACCGGGGAGACGGACATTTCCAACGCCTCCCGGGCCATCAAGTCCAGCGAGGTGGATCAGGCCAAGGCCATCGGCCGCAACCCCATCGGCTTCATCATCGGCACGGACGCCCTGGCGGTCGTAGTATCCCGGAAGAACACGTTCGTCACCGACGTGACCGCCGAGGAGCTGGCCAAGATCTTCTCCACCGCCGTGCTATGGTCCGACGTCCGCCCCGAGTGGCCCAAGCGGGAGATCAAGCGCTTCTCCCCGGGAACCGACTCCGGCACCTTCGACTATTTCGTGGAGCATGTCCTGAACAAGAAGAAGGAGCTCCTCCTGGGCGCCAAGAATGTCCAGCTCTCGGAGGACGACAACGTCCTGGTCCGGGGCGTAAAGGATGATCCGTACGCCGTCGGCTACTTCGGCGCCGCCTACCTCGAGGAGAACAAGCGGACCCTGAAGGGCGTGGCCGTCAACGGCGCGACCCCGACGGAAGCGAACGCCCTCTCCGGCAAGTACGTGCTCGCCCGCCCGCTCTTCCTCTACTCGGACGCCAAGATCATCAACGACAAACCCCAGGTGGCCGCCTTCCTGACCTACTACCTCACCTACGTGAACACGGTGATCAAGAAGGTCGGGTACTTCCCCGCCAAGCCCGAGGATCTCAAGAAATCCAAGCAGGCCCTGGCGGACGCCATGAAGGGCCGGTTCTAGGACCGGTTTCCGCCCGGGCGGACTCTTGATCCGCCCGGCTCTCTCTCACCTCGTCCGGGGCCGGCAGGTCCCGGACGAGTCATGAACGGAAACGAGGCGGTCCCGGAAGCGGCGCGTCCCTTCCGCCGTCCTTGAAAGCCAACGAGATGCCATTGATGCAGCACGGACAGTATCGCGAGGAGATGACCGGCGTCCTTTCCCTGGCGCGCAGGTCCCGGCCCTGGGAGCAGACGATCCAGGCCTTTCTCTTTTTCTGCGCCGCCGTCTCCATATTCACGACCCTGGGAATCATCATCACCCTGGGCACCGAATCCTGGACCTTCTTCAACCATGTCAGCCCCCTGGAATTCCTGTTCACCACGGAATGGCAGCCCACCATCGACCAATTCGGCATCCTGCCCCTGTTCACCTCCACCCTGATGACCAGCCTGGCCGCCATGCTGGTCGCCCTTCCCATGGGACTGGGCGTGGCCATTTACCTATCCGAATACGCTCCCGACCCGGTACGGGAAACCCTTAAGCCCATCCTGGAAGTCCTGGCGGGAATCCCTACGGTCGTGTACGGCTACTTCGCCCTGACGGTGGTCACCCCGCTACTTCGGAACGCCTTCGGACAGGACCGGGTGGACGTCTACAACACCCTGAGCGCGGGCTTGGTCATGGGCATCCTGATCCTGCCCTTGATCAGCTCCATGTGCGAGGACGCTCTGTCCTCGGTGCCGAACTCCCTGCGGGAGGCGGCCTACGCCATGGGTGCGACGAAACTTGAAGTATCCCTGGACGTGATGGTTCCCTCCGCCTTCTCCGGAATCGCCGCCGCCTTCATCCTGGGGCTTTCCCGGGCGGTGGGGGAGACCATGATCGTGGCCCTGGCGGCCGGCGCGGGACCCAACCTGACCTTGAACCCCTTCAAGGCCGCGGAAACCATGACGGGGCACATCGTCCGGATATCCGGTGGGGATATCGGGTACGACACGATCGACTACCAGAGCCTCTTCGCCATCGCCCTGCTGTTGTTCCTGATCACCCTGGGGCTGAACGTGCTGTCCCGCAGGATCGTCAAGAAGTACGGGGAGGTCTACGAATGACGGAACCAAGGGGCTCGACGGATTCTATCCCCGCCTTCCTCCCGCGCCTGGACGAGCGAACCCGGAAAGGGGAACGCTGGAAGGTGATCTTCCTGATCTCCACCCTGTTGGGCGTCTTTTTCCTGGCGACCCTGCTGTGGTCCGTGGTAAACGACTCCTTCGGATACGTCATCCTGGTGAACGAGACGGATCCCGCCACCCTGTCCCGGGACGGGGTTCCCCTGGAAAACCTGGGCTCCCGGGGACTGCTGGCGGTACTGGAGGAGAACCTGCCCGGCCGCAGGCTCCGATCGCTGGCCGAGGAAAGGCCCTTGGAGGAGCGCAGCTCGGAGGAACTGCTTGCCGTGATCGAGGATGAAATCATCAATCCGGAGATCATGGAAACCTACGACCTGTCGGAATCCCTCTTCGGGAAGGCCCGGATCCTGCGACACCTGGAAGAGGACTACCCGGACGGGGCCCTGGTCTTCCGGTCCTGGATCAACCGCAGGTTCCTGACCGCGGCCCAATCCAGCGTGGCCCTGCACGCGGGCATACGAGGGGCCTTCCTGGGAACCCTGATGACAATCCTCATCACCATCTTGACCGCCTTTCCCGTCGGGATAGCGGGAGCGATCTGGCTGGAGGAGTACGCGAAGGACAATCGGCTCAACCGGTTCATCCGTATCAACATCTACAACCTCGCCGGAGTACCCTCCATCATCTACGGGATGCTCGGACTTGCCCTCTTCGTCCGGGCGGCGGAGCCCCTGACATCCGGAACCCTGTTCGGAGCCGCTGCGGATCCGACCACGGCCAACGGCCGTACCGTCCTGTCCGCGGGCTTGACCCTGGCCCTGTTGATCCTGCCGGTGATCATCATCAACGCCCAGGAGGCCCTGCGGGCCGTCCCGGGCATCCTACGGCAATCCAGCCTGGCCGTCGGCGCGACCAAGTGGCAGACCGTATGGCACCACGTCCTGCCGGCCTCCTTCGATCGGATCCTCACCGGGACCGTGCTGGCCGTGTCCCGGGCCATCGGGGAGACCGCCCCCCTGGTCGTGGTGGGAGCCTCCACCTTCCTCTCCCAGGATCCCACTTCCATCTTCTCCAAGTTCACGACCTTGCCCATCCAGATCTACCAGTGGACGGCCCGACCCCAGGAGGAGTTTCGACGGATCGCGGCAGCGGCCATCCTGGTCCTGTTGATCCTGATGCTCTCCCTGAACGCCGTCGCTGTTTTGCTGAGAAATCGAATCCGAGCCAAGAAGAGGCAGAGCCGATGAAGAAGAACCAGAAACCCTCCGACAACCCCTTCGAGGTCGTCATAGCCCGGGAAGAAGAGGGAGGGAAGGGATCTCCCTACGCCCTGGAAGTCCGGAACCTGGAAATCCGGTACGGGGATTTCCCGGCCGTGAAGGACGTCACCATGGCCTTCGACAAACGGCAGGTCACCGCCATCATCGGGCCTTCGGGCTGCGGGAAGAGCACGGCCCTCCGGGCCTTCAACCGGATGAACGAGCTCATCCCCTCCTGCTCGACCTCGGGGGAGGTCCTCTTCCACGGGATCAACGTCTACGATCCCGGGGTGGACGCGGTCCAAGTCCGCCGATGGATCGGGATGGTCTTCCAAAAGCCCAACCCCTTCCCCAAGACCATCCACGAGAACATAGCCTGGGGAGCCCGGATCAACGGCTATACCGGGGACATGGACGAGTTGGTGGAGTCCACCCTGCAGCAGGTGGCCCTCTGGGACGAGGTCAAGGACAAGCTCAAGCAGAGCGCCCTGGCCCTCTCCGGAGGCCAGCAGCAGCGCCTCTGCATCGCCCGGGCCATCGCAGTCAAGCCCGAGATCCTTCTCATGGACGAGCCCACCAGCGCCCTGGACCCTATATCGACGGCAAAAATCGAGAGCCTCCTTGACGATCTCAAGAAGCGGTATACGATAATCATCGTGACCCACAACATGCAGCAGGCCGGTCGAGTCTCGGACAAGACCGCCTTCTTCCTCCAGGGGGATCTCGTGGAATACGCGCCGACCAAGGACCTCTTCTTCAACCCCAAGGACGAGCGTACGGAAAACTACATCTCCGGGAGGTTCGGCTGATGAACACGCGCATACAGTTCATGGAGGAGTTGACCCGCCTGCACCACGACATCCTGGCCATGGGCACCCGGGTGGAGGAGGACCTGCGCCGGGCCCTGGAGGCCCTGCGGACGGGAAACCTGGACCTCGTCCAGGAGGTGAAGGCCGGGGACGAGGTGATCAACGCCCTGCAGATCAAGATCGAGGACCAGACCGCGATCCTGATCGCCACCCAACAGCCCGTGGCCCGGGATCTCCGGGAACTGGTCACGGTCTTCAAGGTCACGGACAACCTGGAGCGGATCGGGGACCACGCGGTCCACCTGGCCAAGACGGCACGACGCCTCTCGGAGGAGCCCTACGGCCAATCCCTGGAGCGGCTGGAGCGGATGGCGGAAACCGGCTGCTCCATGGTTCGGGACGCGGTGACCGCCTTCCTGAACAAGGACGCGGCCCTGGCCCGGACAACGGCCCGTAAGGATGACGAGATAGACACGGACCACAAGGCCTTCGTCAAGGAGGTCCTCGAGTTCCTGACCAGGAACCCGGACCGGGCCGCCCAGGCCACCAAGCTGGTCGCGACCTCCAGCTTCCTGGAACGACTGGGGGACCATGTCACGAACCTCTGCGAGGCGGTGGTCTTCATGGTCGAAGGCTCCCACGTGGAACTGAACGAGTAGCGTATGGCCAAGGCATCCATCCTGATCATCGAGGACGACCCGGAGATCCGGGAACTCGTGGGATTCCACCTGGGCCGGGACGGCTACACGGTGCTCCAGGCGAGTACCGGGGAGGAGGGTCTCAAGCTGGCGGGCCAGTCCAACCCGGATGTTATCATCCTGGACGTGATGCTCCCGGGCATGGACGGCTTCGAGGTCCTGCGCCGCCTCAAGGCCGATTCCGCCGTACGGCGCATCCCGGTCATCCTGACCACCGCCAAGGGGGAGGATTCGGACGTGGTCACAGGGCTGGAGCTGGGGGCGGACGACTACGTCACCAAGCCCTTCAGCCCCAAGGTCCTGATCGCCCGGGTACGGACGGCCCTCCGCCGGACCGTGGACCTGACCACCCACCCCTTCGGCAAGGAGACCCTGGTCTCCCTGCACGGCATCGTCCTGGACTCCGCCCGCCACGAGGTGACCTGCGGAGGAAAACGGGTGAACCTCTCGGCCACGGAGTTCGCCTTGCTGGAATTCTTCCTGCGCAACCCGGGCTGGGTCTTTTCCCGATCCCAGATCCTGGACGCCGTCAAGGGCCGGGATTACCCCGTGACGGACCGGGCCGTGGACGTGCAGATCCTCTCCCTGCGGAAGAAGCTCGAGGAATTCGGCGAGCTCATCGAGACCGTGCGGGGAGTGGGGTACCGTATGAAGGACGCCGGTTCGTGAGGCGCGGAAGCCTCTTCCTCCGCGTCCTGCCCCTCCTGCTGGCGGTGTCCGTCCTGACCCTTGCCGGGATTTCCGTCGTGGGCTTCCTGGCCCTCCGGTCCCTCTACTACGACACCAACCGCTTCGCCCTGACCGAGACCGTCCGGGCCCTGGCCAATGGCCTTCCCGAGGGTATCCTGGAGGATCGAGCGGATGCGCAGGGATTTTGCGTCCGGACTTCCCGGGACACGTCCTTTCGGATCACCCTGATCGCCCGGGACGGGACCGTTCTGGGGGATTCCCGGGGGGATCCCGTGGAGATGGACAACCACGGGGACCGGCCCGAGGTCCGGGCCGCGGTGGAGGGAAGGACGGCTTTCTCCCTGCGGAGGTCCGCCACGGTCGGGGTCGACATGCTCTACGTGGCCGTCCCGGTCCTCCGGGACGGGGAAACCCGGGGAATCCTCCGGCTCGCCCTGGCCGTGCCGGAGCTGCGGGAGCGCCTGGCCCCCATCTACGGCTCCGCCGGGGTCGGCGCCTTGTTCTTGCTGGGCGCCGTGGCCCTCGTGAGCGTACAGCTCGGCCGGCGCGTGTCCCGCCCCATCGCCAGCCTGGCGGAGGCGGCCCGGTCCTGGGCGCGGGGGGATTTCAGCCGACGGGTGGGGAGGCTGGAACCCGACGAACTGGATCGGCTGGGCGCGACCATGAACACCATGGCCGCCGAGCTCGCCCGGCGGATTTACCTGGACGCCGAGCGGAACCGGGAGCTGGCCGCCATCCTGGACAGCATCGGGGAGGCGGTCGTCGCGGTGGATTCGGAGTATCGGATCCGGCGGGCGAACCCCTCGGCCCGGGTTCTCTCGGTCCTGGAGCCGGGACAACTCCTGGAAGGGCTCTCTTTGCTGGAAGGGTTCCGGAGCTCCGAGATCCAGGCCGCCACGGAGCGCAGCGTCTCCGCGCGGGAACGGGTCGAGGCGGAGATCACCCTGTACCGGGACAGCCCTCGCTTTTTCTTCCTCTGCGCGGCGCCCATCTCCTCGGGGCCCGAAGACCCCGCCCCGGGGGCCGTACTTGTCCTGAACGACATCACGCCCCTGCGGCGGCTCGAACAGGTACGAAAGGATTTTGTGGCCAACGTCTCCCACGAGCTCAAGACCCCCATCACCCTGATCAAGGGCTTCGCGGAGACCCTCCAGGACCCGGAAGTGCGGACCTCCCCGGATGCGGACCGCTTCCTGGGCATCCTCCATCGCAACGCCGAGCGCATGGACGCCCTGGTGGACGACCTTCTGACCCTGGCCCGGTTGGAGAGATCGGACGCCCCTCCCCTGCGAAAGGAAATCGCCGAGATCCGGCCCTTGCTGGAGAACGTAGCGGCTTCTCTGGAGCGCCGGCGAGCAGAGCGGAATTCCCGACTGGAGGTCCTTTGTCCTGAGGGACTTTCAGCCCCGGTCAACGAGGGGCTCCTGGAGCAGGCGGTCCTAAACCTGGCGGACAACGCCTTGAAATACTCCGGCGATGGCGCCCGGGTGGAGATATCCGCGGAGGAGTCGGGGGGATTCCTGGAGATCCGGGTACGGGACGACGGCCCCGGGATTCCCGCCCGCCATCTGCCCAGGATTTTCGAGAGGTTCTACCGGGTGGACAAGGCCCGGAGCCGGGAAGCGGGCGGCACGGGCCTGGGACTGGCCATCGTCCGCCACATAGCCCTGGCCCATGGAGGCGAGGCGGATGTGGAGAGCCGGGAGGGCGCGGGAAGCACCTTCCGGATCCGGGTGCCCATGGGGTGGTCGGCGGACGGTGGACGGTGAACGGAAACGCCCCCAGAGTCCCGGTCGAATACCACGCCTCAGCGTAGAGATCCGCCGCGACCTGCCACCACTCCCGTCCAATGTCCACTATTCAATGTCCACTGTTCACGGTCCACTGTCCACCTTCACCACCCACACCGCCGCCCCGCCCTCGTCCACCTCCACCGACACCCGTCCCCAGTCCGCGTACCACCTGTGCACCCCCGGAGGCAGCGACGCCGCGGCCTGCCCCTCTTCGTCCGGAACCAGTCCCGGGCCGAAAGGGCTTTCGGAGGCCGCGGGCCCCGGAAGGCCGCCGACCGAGGCCGCGAAGAGCTTCGGCGGGTCCAGCCAGGTAACCCGGAACGTCTCCGCGGCAAGGCTCTCCGCGAAGTCCGCGGGGGGCCGGAGCCAGGGGTCCCCGAGACGGGCGAGGGCCTCCCGGGCGAAGCGATCCAGGTCGAAGCGGCCCGGATCGACCCCGGCGCGGATCAGGACCCGGGCGGCCTCGGCCCGGTAGCCCCCCTCCCAGGAGAGGGCGAGGGCCCCCTCCCCGTCGGAGGGATACAGGGCTCCCGCGGGCCGGAGCTCGCGGCCGGCCCGGATCGGGTACGCCAGCACCGCGGCCCGCTCGCCCCGGGGCAGGAGGAGGGAGGCCCGGCCGCCGGACCCGGCCACGGACACGGACCGGCCGCCGAACCAGAAGGCCCGGACTTCCCAGTCGGGTGACAAGCCGCACCCGGACCAGGCCGCGGGCGGTTCCGGCAGGCGTACGGTGACGTCTTCCCATTCGGGGAAGAGGCGGCAGGCCGCCGCGGTACAGAAGAGCAGGGCCGTCGAAAGGACCGGAAGCGCCGCTAGGCGGCCTGGGGCGGAAGTCACCCGGGAGGGCCGAGAGGAGAATATCGGCTTCATGCCGCCATATCCGCCCGGCCCTAGGTCGCCCGCTTGCGTCGGGCCCGAAAAATCTCCCTCATCCGCGTCAGGGACTCGGCGTATTCGGGGGTGCGGTAATCCGGGTAGGTCCAGGGCAGGGGCTTCCATCCGCCCTTTTCGTACAGAAGGGTCAGTTCCGCGAAGATCCCGTCCCGAAGGGGGATCCGGTGCGCCCGGTCCTTGGTGGTGGCCAGGATCAGACGGCTCGGGAAGAGGAGGCCCGGGTCCAGGTTCACCCTTCGGCGACCTTCCCGGGCAAGGTCGGTTTCCACTTGATTGGTGAAAATTTTCGTCTCCGCGAGGCCGGAGGGATCCACGGGCTCCCGGAAGCACCTCAGGGAGCGCAAGATGGGGGCCCCCATCTCCGCGTCGTAATAGGAGGACCAGGTGAAGGGTATCTCGGGGCTCCGCAGGCCTTCGGGCCCCCAGCGGCCGGCACAACGGCTCCAGGCCTCCTCGGCGGCCCCGGATTCCGCGGCGGGGTAGAGCAATCCCATGAACAGGAGCGCCGGCTCGAAGTTCCCAGTCCTTCCCATGCTTGCCTTCAAGGGCATTTTAGACCATACTGCTGAGCTATGGAAGGGAACGGCGACTACGAACGCATCCTGGAGGAACGGCTGCTCGCCAAGGCGGAGAGCCTGGACCGGGAGGAGCTGCCGAAGCTCAAGGATGCCTTCAAGCTCTTCCAGACCGCCTTCCAGGGCATCCATACGGTCCTGCTCAGAAAGGGCGTCATCCAGAAGGATCCCTACAAATTCGACCTCAAGATATCGGAAGTCCAGACTCCCCCGGAAAGCCCCTTTGCGGAATCCGAGAAGAACGAGCAGATCAGCATCCGGCTTTCACAGTTCGATTCCTACCTGGACTTCCTGAACGGATACTACCAGTTCAGCGTGGATTTCCTGACCATGGGAAGGGTCAAGCGCCTTATAAACCTTACCAAGTATTTCAACTTCCTGCAGTTTTCGGAAGCCAGCAACCAGCTCAACACCCGGTGTTTCGCCGAGGTCGTGGGCCTCGTGCGGAAGGGTACGGATCCCCTGTCCACGGGTATCCTCGGGGAAGGGCTCCTGAGCTTGGAAAGGACGTCCCGGGAGATCTTCCAGATCCTGAAGAGCCTGACCCTGTACCACAAGGAACGGTACAAGCTCGACGTCCGCCAGCTGGTCCTGGCGGGTCTCACCCTGGACCGGGAACGGGTGATCACCCACCGGGACGAGGTTCTCCGGACGATCAAGCGGAAGTTCGTGGAGACCATGGGGGATCGTCCGTTCTACACGGAGCTCGTGGAGGAGATCTTGGCGGAAGATTACTCCTCCGACGGTCCGAACCTGAGGGACGACATCCTCGCCCAGCTCCAGGTCAAGGAGACGAGGAAGGCGGAGACGGCCCAGGCCAGGAATTTCAAGGCGATCATCCTGGACGGTGCCCGGGTGCTGGCCGGAGCGGGATACCAGCTGGAGGAAGCGATCCGCAAGCTCCGGGAAAACTCGATCCTCCTGGAAAACCAGAACCGGACCTTCCTGGGGCAGATGCGCAAGATGGTCCGCCGCCTGTTCAATCCCGCGGAGGACAAAGTGGTGTACCATGTGGAATACTCCGACCCAATCACCGCGGAGCACCGGCGGGAGGACATTGACTTCACGAGCCTTTCCGAGGAGGTCGCCCGCCGGGCGCGCGTCTTCTCTTCCATGATGGCCCGGAATTCCCAATCCTGGCAGAGGCTCGCATCCGCCCAGGAGGAGCAAGCCTACAGCTTCCTCGTAAAAGGTCTGGAGGAGCTCCAGCGCTACTACCGCCGACTGGCCGCCCTGGACGAGCACTTCAAGAACGAGATCACCGACCCGGAGCTCGCACCGAGGATCCGGGGCATCAAGGTCGAGCTGTCGACCCTGAAAACCTCCATCATCAAGGCCAACCAAAAGAAGCATGAATACGTGGCCCAGAAGGAAGAGATCGAGCAGATGCGCCGTCTGGGCATCCGCACGGACGCTCCCTAGCGGTTCGAAAGGAGTCTCCCCGATGAATCGGTATTTCTGCCTATCCCGGTCGATCCTCGCGACCGCGGTTTTCCTGTCCATCCTTGCTTCTCCGGCCCAGGGCCAGCCCGCGGAGGAGAAGGAGCTTGTCCTGGCGCTTTCTTCCCTGGATTTGGAGATCCACCCCCACCATTCCATCTACGCCCAGGAAGCCCAGATCCTCTCGGGCCTCTACGAGGGCTTGTTCAGCTATAACCCCGCGACCCTGGAACCCGTACGGGCCGTGGCTCGAAGCTTCAACCGCTCCCGGGACGGCAAGACCTACACCTTCTATCTCCGGGAGACCGCGCGCTGGTCCAACGGTGACCGGGTCACTGCCGCCCATTTCCGGGACGCGTGGCTTCGTATGATGGATCCCAAGGTGAAGGCGGAGTACGGATCTTTCTTCGACATCATCGCGGGAGCCCGGGACTACCGTTCCGGCAAAACCCGGGACGCTTCGCAGGTCGGAATATCCGTCATAGCCGAGGACGTCCTCCAGGTGACCCTGGAAGCCCCGGCTCCTTGGTTCACGAAGCTTCTATGCCACCACTCCTTCTCTCCGGTCCACCCGTCCATGCTGGAAGTCCGGGATTGGACGGCCCGGGCGGCCGCGGTGCCCTGCAACGGGGCCTTCCGGATAGAGTCCGCCGGGCCGAAGGGCCTCACCCTCCGGAAGAACGAGGCTTACTGGGACGCCGCTACCGTCCGCCTTCCGGGAATCCGGGTCGTCGCCCCGGAATCGCCCGAGGAGGCTTCCCGGCTTTTCAACAACGGGGATATCCAATGGTTGGCCGGGGACGTGGACCTGGAGAGCATACTGTACCGGGACGCGATCCAGGTGAATCCCATGTTCGCCACCCACTACTGGTTCTTCTCCTGCCGAAGCGCCCCCTGGTCGAACCCCGCGGTCCGGCGGGCCCTGGCCCTTCTGGCCCCCTGGGATGAAATACGCAGCCGGCAATTCTACCTGATTCCCGCCACGAGCCTTGTCCTCCCCGTGGAGGGGTACGAGGCTCCCGAGGGCATCCGAAAGCCGGACGCGGATAGAGCCCGGACCCTTCTCTCGGAAGCGGGTTTCCCGAACGGCCGGGGTCTGCCGACCCTGAGGATCCTGCTCCCCGAAGGGGAGGGAGCTGCCCGGGTGGTCGACCTGTTCAGCAAGGCCTGGAAGGAAGCCCTGGGCCTGGATGTTGTCGTCAAAACCCTGCCGGCCTCCCGCTTCTACGGAAGCCTCCGGAGCGCGGATTGGGACCTGACCCTGAACACCTGGATCGGCGACTTCGCGGATCCCCTGGCCTTCCTCCAGATGTGGACATCCGATTCCTCGTTGAACGACGCGGGGTACTCGGATCCCGAGTACGACCGCCGTATTTCGGAGTCCTCGCGCCTGGAGGGAGAGGATCGATTCAAAGCCCTCTCCGCCGCGGAAGGGGTCCTGCTGGATTCCGGGACCGTCCTGCCCATCTACCACAGCCTGGCGGTCAACATATTGGACATGGACATCCTGGAGGGCTGGTACCCGAACGCCCTGGACATACACCCCTTCAAGTACATGCGCGTAGGATCCCCCAAGGCCCTGCCCAACCTGGTGCTCGCGGACTAGCAAGGAGCCGACCATGAGAAGACTGCTCGCCCTGGCCCTGTACCTATTCATCGGGCTTCCGGCCATCCTGGGAACCCTCTTCCTGGTCCCCCTGCGAGGTTGGGTATTGGACCGGGATTTCTACAAATCCTTCGTCTCCGGACCGGAAGCCCGGGAGGTCCTGGAATCCCCGGCCCTCTACGAGCGCATGGAGGGCCCGATCCGCGTCGGAGACGACCTTGTCCTCTCCGGCCGCGCCGCGGGGAAGGCCTTGAAGGCGTCCCTTCCGGTCCAGGAACTCCTGTCCGCGGCGGAAACGGCGGTGGATTCCGCCTTCGACTCCCTGGAACGCGGACGGAACGCGGACCGGCTTACCGTGAACCTGATACCATTGAAACGAGCCTTGGACAGGGGGATCCCCGAGTTCGCCCGGGTCTATGCCGCGGAGGCTCCCGCCCGGGTGGACGGCTCACCCGGGTCCGACCTTGTCCTCCCCGGCCAGGGATCCCCGCGGGATCTTTCCGTCCGGCCGGCCTCCCTTTCGGAGACGGAATTCCGGGAGCTTCTGCGGACGGCCTTGTCGGAGGCGGTCTCCGCGGTTCCGGACACCGCGGAGACCGAGAAACCCCTCCCGGGACCCGGCGACGCCTTCCTGTCCGGGGCCGCCACCCCTCGGGACGCCCTGAACCGCGCGGCCCTGTGGATGGCCTTGCTGGCGGGAGGAGTCTGGGTGGCCGGGGCCTTCGTGGCCTCCGATTCCTTGGCCCGTCGACTGCGGTGGCTGGGAGGAACCCTGCTGGCCCCGGGCATCGTCGTGCTCGCTTCCGGCATCGTCCTTCGCCTGGCCGCGGATCCCCTGGTCCTCCGCTTCGTCCAGGATCCCGAGCTTCAGCGCGCCTTGGCGGATCCCGCGCTCAAGGTGGTCCGCGATTGGATCCGGCGCCCCCTATGGACCGTATCCGCGGGCTTCCTTGTGTCCGGATCCGTGGCCGTCATCCTGGGAGGCGGGCTTTCCGCATCCCGCAGAGCCCTGCGGTACCGGGATTTCTAGAACCCCACGATCATGGCGCACGTCGATTCCGACAACGAACGCTTCCTGCGGAGCCTGGGTTTCCCGTCCCTCCGGGTCCACGACTCCTTCAACCACTTCGACTTCACCAAGGCCGGACGCAGGATCCTGGTGATCGGACCCATGGGTTCCGGCAAGACCGAGTTCTCCGCCCGGATCTGGCGGGACTCCAAGGTCGCACTCAAGAAGGGCGACGCCGTGGCCCGGGCTACTTCCACCCGGGGCGCGGATCGGCGCCGGCTCTTCTTCGTCCGTTCCAGCCTGGACCGGGCGCGCTTTCCGGACTACCCCGAGGACGCCCTGGCCTACCGGGGCGGGTTCGAGCGCTGCGGGGACCAGATCGCGGCGGTCCGGGATTCCTTCGATCTGGAGAGCCTTTTAGCCTGCAACCCCGAGACGGGAACCTGGATCGTGGACGAGGCGGCCTTCTACGACGAGCGGGTCGCCTACCTCATGCGGGACGAGTCCGAAAAACGAGGCCTCTTGTTCGTCTGCCCGACCCTGGTCCTGAACTTCCGAAGGGAGATTTTCAACCAGACCGCCCGGCTCCTTCTGGAAACCGCCACGGACGTGTTCCCCCTAACCGCCTACTGTGAACACCCGAACTGTATCGCCGACTCCCTGTACACGTACCGGTACTACTCGGTGGACGGAATCGAGTGTCCGGCCCCCTACTTCGACCCCCTCATCATCATCGGGGGCGACCGCCCCAAAAACGACCCCCGGGAGCCCAACTACTGCACCCGCTGCGACCGGCACCACTTCCTTCCGGGCAAGGAATACACCTACTTCACCCTGAAGCCCCTGGGAGAAGCGGCGTCCCGGGGGGATCTCAAGCCGCTTATGATCGAGCTGTCCGCCCTGGCCGGAAACGTGGAAGGTTCCCGTCTGGCCGCCTCCCTCCGGAAGCGGCACCTTGAGCGGGAAGATCCGGAACCCGAGAACATGGAAACCCTCCGGGTTCCCTGCCTGGCGGAACGCGCCCTCGTCTTTCTCTACGCCGAGGCGAACCTGTTATCCCTGGAACAGTTGCGCAAGGTGGCCTCGGACCTGGGTCTGGACGTCCGGTACCTGGCCGAGCGGCTTTCGGACAACCGCAGGCCCGTGGAATTCTAGCGGGGTTCGGCGGCCGCCGCTACCGTGTTCGGGAATCCGCCAAGTGCAGGATCGCCAGCCGGGGATGGCGGAACAACATCCGCGGCCCCGCCCAGCGCATGACTTCCCGGATCCGGGCCCGCATGTCCGCCCGGTAGCAGTGGGTTCGGCACCGGGAGCAGACCGGCTTGGTCTCCCCGTAACGGCAGGATCGCAGCCTCTCCCGGGCGTACTCCAGGAGGACCCCGCACTCCCCGCAGGCGTCGCCTCCCCGGTTCCCGTGGCGGCGGCGGCAGTACATCCCGATCATGACTCCCAGCGTATGAAATTCCCGTTCGATGCGATTCAATCGATTTCCCTTTCTGCAGTCGGGTCGGAGCCGGACGGCGGCGCCGCGGTCCGGGATACGGAACCGGGGACCCCGAAAACCGCGCCTTGCCCTAGCCAGCCAAAACCGCCCGGGCGGCTTCCAGGAAGGCTTTCAGGGAAGCCTCGTCGGGAAACTGGGCCTGGAATTGGGCGGCGCCTCCCCCGCCCTTCCCCCCGAAGCCGGCCAGCAGGGGCTTGAGCCGCTCACCCAGGCGGGCGGAGCCGTCGGGGGCCGCGACCACCGCCCGCAGAGCCGTCCGGGAGGCGGCCGCGGCCGTCCGGCCGGAGACGGCGGCGACGGCCTTGGCGGCCTCCAGGATCTCGTCGTAGGTCCGGTCCGAAAGGGGCAGGACCAGGGGCCCCGACGCGGGC
>Ga0067045_1002955_pt1 | contig 43932 bp, 40 predicted proteins | sample TerdegcTABiofilm_FD_59184 | JGI IMG/M metagenome (GOLD analysis project Ga0067045, IMG submission 59184) | Combined Assembly of (Gp0054472, Gp0054536) Wastewater bioreactor microbial communities from Singapore -Terephthalate degrading...
AAGAGATAAAACCCAAAACCGGAATATCCTTTTTAGCCAAACAAACAAAAGCCCGGATAGTGCCTACAAAAATAGTTAATGTAAAAAACGGCTCAAAATTAGGTAAAATAATAATAGTATTCGATAAACCTATCGATACTGAGAAGTATGATTTCACAGACCGTAGAACCTTTGAAGAATTTCCGGAAATAATAATGAACAGGATTTATTCGATTAAAATAAAGGAGTAATTATGGAAATAAACGATAATTCTAAAGAAACGCTCAATAACGAAAAAGATTTCGAGGAAAACCATACGGAGGAGAAGGATATGAGCGAAATAGAATTGGAACAAACGGAAAAAGAAATTACCGAACAAATAGCTCAGGACAGCGAATCTAACGATAACTCCATAGACGAAAACGAAATAAGCATGGAAGAACTTTTAAAAGCCGAGGATAATCTTTCCGAAAAGCTTTACAAAAACGAGCTCGTATACGTAAAAGTGGTCGCCGTAAACAACGAATTCGTATACGTAGACATCGGCGAAAAAAACGAAGGGATAATACCGATAAAAGATTTCGAAGGTTTTAAGCTTCCCAATGTCGGCACAAAAATAATAGCGGTGCTCGAAAGAAAAGGTTCGGGAGAAAGAAATACGGTTCTGTCTTACAGAAAAGCCAAAGAAGCGGTAACCCTTAAGTGGCTTGAAAAAGCTTTTCAAGAAAAGCAAAGAATAAAAGGAAGAATAGCCCAGCAAATAAAAGGCGGATACATAGTCAGCATAAACGGAGCCAACGCTTTTATGCCCCTTTCTTTATCGGAATTAGGAGGAGCTCCGAGGCATTATCTGCCGGTAAACGCAAAGGTTAAATTTTACCTGATAGATTTCGATCCGAAAAACAAAAAGATAATAGTATCGAGAAGAGCGGTTTTGGAAGAAGACGAAAAAGCCAGAAGAGAAAAAATACTTTCCGAGACCAACGAAGGCGATTATACCAGAGTGGTGGTCGCCAAGATAATAGACAGCGGAATGTTTGTAAGATACCAGGGAATGGAAGGGTTTGTAAAACTCGAAGACGTGGACTGGAAAAATCCAAAGCAGGCGTTGTCCGAGTATAAAAGAGGACAAAGGATAAAAGTGAAGATACTTTCCATAGACAGGGAAAAACAGCGAATAAACTTCGGAATAAAACAAACAAAACCCAACCCCATAGATATTTTAAGAAGGAAATTCCCCGTCAGATCTTCCGTTAAAGGGAAAGTGGTGGAAATAGGAGACAAATGGGTTAAACTGCATATAGCGGAAGATATCTACGGAATAATAAACGAGGAAGATTACAGCTACGAAGGCGCCCCTGAAAAAGACAGCGTGGTTGACGCCGCCGTAGTGGGCGTTAACCCGGAAACATACGAGTTGAAATTATCCATAAAGAGATACGAGCAGATAGAAAACAGAAAAAGAATAGAGCAGTATTCTAAACAAAGTCCTAAGATAACTTTAGGGCAACTTTTAAAAGATAGCGAGAATAACTAATTTAAACGTTTAAAAGTGAAAATTCTCAAAAAGCTACAAATATTCGTTTATCACTTTCTTTTTTTATCCAATATTTTATCGGCGGCTTACCAGGATCCCCCAAAAACGGTATGGGAAGCGATAATGAAAGAACAAAGCAGGCTTAATCTTTCAAGAGGAATATCCCATATGTCGGAAGAGGAATATTCCAAAGCTTCGATAGAATTTCTAAAAGCCATAGAAAAAGATCCGTCGTCGATGGCCTATACGATGTATGCGGCCTCTCTTTACTGGATGGGAGACAACGAAGGCGCTTTGAAAAATTACGAAAAAGCCCTCGATTTAGACCCCAAAAACGATATAGCGTGGCAGTTAAAAGGCATATCCATGGCCAAAGACGGCAAGATAAAAGAGGCGCTTGAGTGTTTTAAAAAATCAGAATCTATTAACCCTTTAAGAAGCGACGTTTTGATGAATATCGGCTCGGTTTATTTTTCTCTGGGCAACATAACCGAAGCGGTAAAATATTTGAAGAAGGCGATAAAGTCGGACGAGAGAAATCCTTTATATTACTATCAATTGGGGCTCGTTTATTTCTCTACGGAAGATTTTGCCAATGCTATTAAAAATTTCGAAACCGCCCGTTCTTTAAAAGCGGATTACGAAGAGGCGATATTGTGGCTCGGGATATCTTATGAAAAAACGGGAGAGACAAAAAAAGCGCTCAGCGCTTATAAAAAAGCGATTAACATAAAACCTTACGATTATTTCGCAAGATATAAATTGGCGGGAATTACAAAAGATTTAAAAGAAATAATACCTTGCTTTGAGCTCACCCCTCAAAACAACAACTCCTCCATACCCATTCAAATATCTTATTCTCAAAATAATTTTAAAAAAACCGCGCATGGAGCAAATCCCATTACAAAAGCGCTTTACGACAATTTGATGGCGGTAAAAGAAGACGAAATTGCCCATTTGAGCGTAGACATAATAGAGATGGAAAACATTACCTTGGAAAAGAAAAAAGAAGGGGAACTGGAGAAAAAACTTTCTCAAAAATTTAAGCCGGTTTCGTACAGAATAACCACCAAAAACTATACACTTGAAGGAACCGATTCAAAATCCAAAGAAATCGAAAAAATAATAGAAGACATAGAAAAAACGCTGTCGGACAAATCCAATTATAGAGTAAACTTCGACATTAAGACGACCAAGACGAACAAAAAAACGGCTCAATCTTTGACATACATACCGAGAAACATAGGAAACGACATGGGACTCTGGATAATAGGCAATCCCTGGATAGCTTTGATAGAAGAAGATTTGGAAGGTTTTGAGGAAGAAAAAAATCCGACCGAAACGGCCATAAACGCTTTGGGAATGCTTTTGATAGGCGAAATAGACAAATCCGAAAAAGAATTTTTAAAAATACAAAAAACAATACCCGAGGTATCGGAACTGGCTATCGGCGTAATAGATTATCTTAACGGCAAAAAGGAAGAAGCCGTAAAGAGATTTGAAAACGCGTTAAAAATAAATCCCAAAAACAAAACGGCTCAAAAAAACATAAGGTGGATAAATGGAAATAAATAAATTAGGAATAACATTCGTATCTCACAAACAAAAACAAATGTTGCTCGAGACAACCGTCCTTCCTTATAGAAATTTTATCGAAGGATATTATTCGGTAGAGTTAAGAGAAAAAAACAAGCTCATCGGATACGACATAAATTTTATAAACGACAAAAAGATGGAATTCGCGCATAAGGATTTCATCGGAGAATTAACCTTCGGGAAATATGCGATAAAAAGCAAAGCCCTTGAAAAGATAAGCCAGAAGATTTTAAAATACTCGGAAATTCCGCATAAAATAATAATGATAGAATTAGGCTCTATTTTCATATTAAACCCCCAATTTACCCAAAACCTTTTAAAACTTTTTTCCACCGACAAGAAAATAATCATACTTACCCCGAAAAACAAAGAAATAACTCAAACGATAAAGAACTTAGACGACTCGTTTATGATAGAGCTCAACAAAAAAGAAACGCACGCAGTAAAAAAAGCCATAGACAAATGGCTTGGAGAACTTGTAAGCAGGATGGAGATAAACGAATAAAATGAAAAAAATATATTTCATAGGGATAGGCGGGATAGGGATGAGCGGACTCGCCGTAATAGCGAAGGAAAAAGGTTATTCAGTGTCGGGCTCGGACATAGCGGAAAACTACATAACGGAAAAATTAAAAAAGGAAGGGATTAAAATTTTTTTAAAACACGATCCTAAAAACATAACGAAGGACATAGACCTCGTCGTAATAAGCTCGGCGATAAAAGACGATAACCCGGAACTTATAAAAGCCTGGAGATATAACATACCGGTGGTTAAGAGAGCGAAGTTTCTGTCTATGTTGTGCGAAAACTCTAAAACCGTAGCCGTAGCCGGAACTCACGGCAAAACCACGACGACCGGTATGATATCCTCTATATTTGAAACAAAAAAAGAAAATTACACCGCGGTTATTGGCGGAATATCCAAGCACATAGGTTCCAATGTAAAATTTAAAAGCGGAGAATATTTCATAATAGAAGCGGACGAATCGGACGGAAGTTTCCTTTATTACTCTCCTCTAATAGCGGCTGTAACGAATATAGACGACGACCATTTAGATTTTTATAAAAACATAGAAAATATCAAAAAAACTTTCGTAAATTTCATAAACAAAATACCTTTTTACGGCAAAGCGGTTCTTTGCGGAGACGACAAAAACATAAAATCGGTTTTAAACCTCATAACCTCGCCTTATTACACTTATGGATTTGGAGACAAAAACGATTGGAAGATAAAAAACACAGAAAACTCAAGCGATGGGATATCTTACGATGTCTATTATAAAGAAAAGAAAGAGGATAAAATAAAACTTAAAGTATTCGGGCCTCACAACGCTTTAAACTCATTAGCCGCCTACGTAACCGCAAGATATCTTGGGATGGAGAAAAAAACGATACTCGAAGGATTATATAATTTCAAAGGAATGAAAAGAAGATTGGATTTGATTTCAAAAGTCGGAGAAGTTTGTTTCTACGACGACTACGCTCACCATCCGACCGAAATAAAAACCACCCTGTCTTCTTTGAAATCTTTCTATCCTCGCAATAGAATTATCGCCATATTTCAACCGCATAGATACACGAGAACCGCTTTTCTATACAAAGAATTTTCAAAATCCTTCGACGACGCAAGCGCGGTTTACCTGACCGATATATATCCCGCCGGAGAAAAACCGATAAAAGGCGTATCCTCGGAATTAATAATCAACGAAATAAACAAAAGAGAAAAAAAGGCTTTTAAATTTAAAAGCGCTTTGGATTTAGCCAAATCGATAAAAGATAAAGACATAGTAATAGGAGTCGGCGCCGGAGACATATATAAAATTTTAAACGAAATAAAGTTTAAATACGAGACAATAATAAAATAATGAGAAGAAAATACAGCCAGATATTTCTAAAAGATACCCATATAGCCAAAAAAATAACCGATGTTTTTGCGGAAATAGCAAAAGATAATAGAGTGGCGGAAATAGGTCCGGGGAAAGGCGTTTTAACCGATTTTTTGTTTAAAAAATACAAAGACAACTTAACCGTAATAGACATAGACCCCGAGATGATAGAATGGATAAAGTTAAAATATCCGGGGATAAAATTTATAAATTCCGATTTTCTAAAGATTAGCCTCCAGGAACTAAATACGAGCTATTTTATAGGAAATCTTCCATACCATATATCCACCGCCATAATAGAAAAATTGATAACCTACCCGAATTTTAAAGCCGGAGTTTTTATGCTGCAAAAAGAGGTATGCAAAAAAATAACGGCCGACGAAAAAAGCCCGGATTACGGATACCTTTCGGCACTTGTAAATTTAATATGCCGGACCGGTTATTTATTCGACGTTTACAGAGAAAGTTTCTCCCCCTCTCCGAATGTGGATTCCGGTATAGTATCGATAGAAAAAACAAAAGATCAAATTACCGACGAAGATTTTAAAAAATACTCCCGATTTATAGGATATGCGTTCAGGCATAAAAGGAAAACTCTCGTAAATTCAATAAACCTTTCCATAGGATATCCGAAAGACAAATTATCGGAAATACTTTTATCCAAATCCATATCTCCGAACGTAAGGGCCCAAGAGCTCCCGCCCGAAAAACTTTTAGAGATTTCGAAACTCGTAATATAAATTAACTATTTAGTATAATTATCTTAGAACGGGAGGAATTATGGAAAACATTCATAAAATCAGAACCGCGGACGCCCAAAAGAAACTAAAAAAAGAAAAGATAGACGGGATTTTAATATCTTCTTTAAAAGAGGTTTTCTTCATATCCGGCTTTCATCAAGATAGAACCATACTTCTTCTTACTCAAAACGAATTATACGCTTTCCTTCCGAAAATGTTTGTAGACCATTTTAAGCATACCTGCCCATGGGGAGAGATAGTTATCTACGAAAACCTTTACGCCGACATAGAGAAAAAGATCAAAGATTTAAAACTTAAAAAAACGGTATTCGATTCTTCTCTTTCATACTACGACGAAGCCAAAAAATTTGAGGATATGGGAATTAAAAAACTCAACGGATTTTTCAAGGAATTCAGGATGATAAAAAAAGGAGAAGAATTTGAAAACATAAAAAAATCTTCGGAAATAGCCGCAAAAGCTTTTAACATAATAAAACCGAAAATAAAAGCCGGCGTAAAAGAAATAGAGATAGCGAGGGAACTGGAATATACGATGCAAAAATTGGGGGCTTCCACAAGGTCTTTCGAAACCATAATAGCCTTCGGGCCAAACGCCGCTCTGCCCCATCATGAGACATCCGAAAGAAAACTCAAAAAAAACGAGGTCGTTTTAATGGATTTCGGATGCGTATATAAAAGATACTGCTCGGATATCACGAGAACCTTTTTTTACGGCAAACCGACCGAAGAGTTCTTAAAGGTTTATTCGATAGTAGACAAGGCTCAAAAAGCCGGAGTAAAAAACGCAAAAGAAGGAGTTTTGACAAACGAAGTCGATAAAATATGCAGGGATATAATATCGGAAAGCGGCTACGGTCAGTATTTTACTCACGGTACCGGGCACGGAGTAGGTCTTGAAATACACGAGGAACCATATCTTAATACGAGGATGTCGGTAAAACTATCCGAAGGCATGACGGTAACGGTGGAACCGGGGATATATCTTTTCGGAAAATTCGGAGTAAGAATAGAGGATACCGTATACATAACCAAAAAAGAGCCCATAGTATTAACCAAATAATAAAGAAAAATTATGTATAATTTTAGAAGATAAGGAGGGTTTATGACGATAATAGCGATAATAGTCGCGGTTTTGATATTCTGGGTAATCTTTTCATTCAACAAACTGGTTTCTTTAAGAAATCAGGTAAAAAACGCTTTTACTCAAATAGACATACAGCTTAAGAGAAGACACGACCTGATCCCCAATTTGATAAATTCGGTCAAGGGCGCGATGAAATTCGAACAGGAAACCCTTACCAAAGTTATGGAGGCAAGAGCAAAGGCGATTAACGCTTTCCAGCAAGGCAACATAAAAGAAGGATTTCAAAACGAAAACATAATAACTCAGGCTTTGGGAAAACTCTTCGCGTTAAAAGAAGCGTATCCCGAATTAAAATCGAACCAGCAGGTTTCTCAATTAATGGAAGAGCTTACCGGTACGGAAAACAAGATAACATTCGCAAGACAATTCTATAACGACATAACCACAAAATACAATACTCAAATAGAACTCTTCCCCACAAATTTAATAGCCTCCATGTTGGGGTTTAAAGCTTTCGACTTATTCGAACTGCCGAAGGAATCAGCGGAAAGAGAAACTCCAAAAGTGGATTTAACGATAAGCTAATCTTTAAATCTTAGATTTTAAAACCTATTCCGCCGTATGAACATATACGAACAGCAGTCCAAAAACAAAAAACTTACTTGGATAATGCTTTTCGTTTTTATAATATTTTTTATCGCCATAGGAGCGGGTTTCGATTATTTTTATCTGGGCTATACGAAAACAAAGTATGTAAACGACACAATAACGACGCAAAAGGAGTTTGTGCCTTTCGCCACAATATCCTCTTTAATTATTTCCATAATACTGATAATAACATCATTCTCAAACGGGATAAAAATGATAGTATCCGCCACGGGAGCAAGGCCCGCAAACTTTGAAGACTTAAAAGAAAAACAGTTTGTAAACGTAGTCGAAGAAATGTCCATAGCGGCCGGGATACCCAAACCCGCATGCTACATAGTTCCCGACAACGACTTAAACGCATTTGCGACGGGTTTTTCCCCGGACAAATCCTACGTCTTTATAACTCAAGGGCTTTTAGAGCAACTAAACAGGGAAGAACTTCAAGCCGTAATAGCCCATGAGATAAGCCACATAAGATTTTACGACATAAGACTTATGACCGTAACCGCGATACTGATGAACGCGATAGCCATGATATCCGATATGATGGCAAGAAGCTTGAGAAGAAATTCTTATTCTTCATCTTCTTCTTCGAGAAACAGAAATAGCGGAGGAGGAATTCTATTTTTAATATGGATAATACTCGTAATACTCGCCCCGATAATATCGAGAATGCTTGCTATGGCCATATCCAGACAAAGAGAATATTTAGCGGACGCCGGGGCTGCCGAGCTTACCAGAAACCCAAAAGCTTTGATATCGGCGCTTGAGAAAATAAGGAAATCGGTTCAACCGACGAAAAACATAAAAGAATCGGTGGCCCATATGTGCATAACCGATCCCAGGGGAAGCTTAATAGAAGAAAAATCGGGCTTTATAGCCGACCTTTTCGCCACTCATCCGCCTATGGAAAAAAGAATACTCGCGCTGAAAGTCATGGCTTATGAACAGAGCAAAGCTAAGGCATAAAATATGTCTTATTATAAAAGATTAAAAAAGGACCTTAAAGAATGCGCCGAAAAAGGAATAATAACCGACTTACAGGCGCAAGAATCTTATAACTTTATTTATTCAAAAAAGAAAAAATTTTATTTATACCTTAACAAAATACTAAGAGACAAAACTTTGGGCATAATAGATTTAATCGAAACTCAATAAAAACTTATCCCATATTTTAATAATTTAATAGAATATTTCTATGGATTTTCAAAAGCTCGACTTGTTAATACGCCAAAAAAAATTAAAAATAGGCGTAATAGGTTTCGGATATGTCGGAATGCCGTTGGGGATAGAATTTGCGAAAAAAGGTTTTAAAGTAACCGCCTTTGAAACGGANAAAGAAAAAATAAAAAAANTTAACAATGGAAAATCNTACATAACCGACNTAAAGGATAGCGAGATATATAACGCGGTTAAAAANAATTTATTAAAAGCCACCGACGATTTTTCTTATCTAAAAGAACAAGACCTGATAATAATATGCGTTCCGACTCCATTAAGTAAGACCAAAGAACCGGATATTTCATACATTATATCGGCTTGCCAAAAAATTTCCCAAAATTTAAACAAAGGGACCGTAATAATACTCGAAAGCACGACATATCCGACCACAACTTCCAAAATCGTAAAACCAATACTGGAAAAAAACGGATTTAAAGCCGGTAAAGATTTTTATTTGGCTTTTTCGCCAGAAAGAATAGATCCGGGGAATAAAAAATTTAACATAAAAAATACCCCCAAGATAGTCGGCGGAATAGACGAAACTTCGGGGAAGATCGCTCAAAAAATATATTCTTTAATAATAAAAAAGGTGGTTAGAGTTTCAAACTCTAACGTTGCGGAAACGGCAAAACTCCTTGAAAACACTTTTAGAGCGGTAAACATAGCAATGATTAATGAATTTGCTTTGATATGCGACAAACTGGGAATCGACATATGGGAAGTAATAGATGCCGCCAAAACAAAACCTTTCGGATTTATGCCTTTTTATCCCGGCCCCGGTATAGGCGGACACTGCATACCTTTAGATCCGATGTATCTAAGGTGGAAAATGAAGAAGATGAATTTTAAAACGAAATTCATCGAACTTGCGGATGAAATAAATTCTAAAATGCCCGAATATGCGATCCAAAAACTAAAAAAACGATTAAAACTAAAAAGTTTGAAAGGATTAAAAATACTTGTAGTCGGGATAACTTATAAACCGGATATAAACGACACCAGACAATCCCCGTCTATAGATATAATATCCATCCTTTTTAAAGAACACGCGAAAGTTTTTTATTACGACCCGTATGTAAAAGAAATAGAGATATGCGGGAAAAAAATGAAAAGCATAGATTTTAAAAATCTATCCTCATACGATTGCGTCATTTTGGCGACGAACCATTCCGGGATAAACTACAAAAAAATATTAAAAGAATCCCGGAAAGTATTCGATACGAAAAACGCTTTAAAAGGATTAAAATCGGAGAAAATAATAACTCTTTAACGGCTTGACAATACAAGTGCCTTTGGAATCATCTGTCAATGGTAATATTTTAATTGAAAACTTGCCGATATTAAATTAAATTTTAATTATGAGAACGATTTTGTCCGTTTTAACATTTTTGATTTCAATCAACCTTTCAATCTTCGCTCAATTTGAAAATTTCAAAAGTTTATCCAAAAACGCCGTTACTCCCGAGCCCAAAATAAAAGAATGGACCATTGCCGTTTACATAAACGGAAGAAATAACGTGGATATGTTCGCTTATAAGGATTTTAACAGGATAGAATCGGTAGGCTCAAGCGAAGATGTCAATTTGGTGGCGGAGCTTGGAAGAGCTCAGGGTTTTATGCCGGACGAATCGACCCCGGAGGTCTGGAACGGGGTTAAAAGATTTTATATTACAAAAGACAACGATTTAAATAAAATAACCTCCCCCGTTATAGAAGATAGAAAAAATGCCGATATGGGCAACTGGGAAGAGGCCGCGGATTTTTTAAGGTGGGCCAAGAAGAATTATCCTTCAAAAAAGGTTATGTTTATAATATGGGACCACGGATGGGGATGGATAGACCCTGTAAAAGAAAACACAAATTTAGCCGGCTCCAAATCGATTTCTCACGACTTTGTTACGGGCAACTACATAAAAACTACGGAAATAAAAAAGATATTCGAAAAAGCCGGAAAGGCGGACATTTACGCTTCTATGGCCTGTTTTATGCAAATGGCGGAAGTGGTAACCGAAATTAGAAATTACGCGAAAGTAGTAGTCGGTTCCGAAGAAGTGATACAACTGCCGAGTTTTAACTGGGAAGATTTTCTATCGCTCGTATTAAAATATCCCTGGTCGAACGAAGAACAGTTAGGCGTTTTTCTCGTAGATACATTTAAAGAAATGTATTCAAGACCGGAGTATTTCCAACTTTTAATAGACGGAAAATACGGAACACAGCTATCGGCTATAAGAACATCAAAAATCGATAACTTTTTAATGGTTATCAAAGAAATCTCAAATATAATGCCGAAATTAAAAGACAAAAACGCGATATCCAAAGCAAAAAGAGAAGTTTTAAGGTTTGAGGTGGGGGAGTTAGATACCGACCCGAATAAGCTCGTATCCTTCTACGCCGATCCCTATCATTTTTTCGAACTTATAGAACAAAACTATTCGGACAAATCGGATCCGGTTTATTTGGATTTTAAAAGCAAAGTCTCTCGGTTTAAAAACATAATTACCAAAGAAATGATAATAAAAAACGTTTATCTCTACAAAGACAGAACCGACAAGGATTTCTCAAACGCCCATGGGATATCCATGCACATTCCGGGAACCAAAGGACATCTTGTAGATTATTATCAAACCTACAACGAACTTGAATTCGACAAAATAACTCGATGGTCTAATGCGATAAAATTCTTAGAAGAAATTGAATAATACCGTGATACCCAACTCACAAGTAAAACCAATTCTATACGCCATACTTAAAAATAAAAGTTTTTATTAAATAAGCCGCAAATTAAAAGGGGCTTATCCAAAAAGATAAGCCCCCTGTTTATTGCCGATAACTATTATTTATTTGCCGGCGGGTTTGGTTTCGGCCGGTTTTGTCTCGGCGGGTTTGGTTTCCGCTTTCTTCTCTTCTTTTTTCATTTCCATTTTTTTATGTTCGTTCTTTTTAACTTCTTTTATTTCTTCTATTTTACCATCCATAAGCTTAACTTTAACATTTTCTCCGACTTTAAGCTTTGCGATCTCCTTCGGATCTAACGGAAACACTTTCTCTTCTTTTTTTATTTTAAGAGTTACTTCGTTTTTCTCGTTATTTATATTAACCACTTCCGCTTTTACATACTCCGCTTTTTTAACTTCTTTTTTGGTCTCTTTTTTAACCTCGGCCGGTTTTGTAGCCTCGGCTTTGTTTTCCATTTTTACAGCCTGAACCTGAGGCTGGGTTGTGGGCTGTTGTGTCGGGGTATTGTTCTGAGCATATACCGCGACGCTTATCATAAGCGAAGATATGCTTAACAATGTTATTTTTTTCATACTATCCTCCTGTAAAAATATTTTATAACATTAAGATTAAAGGAAGATTAAAACAAGATTAAAAAATTTTAATCTTTTTTGGGAATTATTATTTTAAAAACGGAACCTTTATTCGGCTCGCTTTCTATGGTTATTTTTCCGCCTATATTTTCTACGGCCGCTTTTGCTATGGAAAGCCCCAAACCGAACCCTTCGTTATTAGAAGAGTTACCCCCTCTGTAAAATCTCTCGAATATACGACCGATATCCTCTTTCGAAATCCCTATCCCCTCGTCTTTAATTTCCACGCAAAAAAAGGAATCTTCTTTATAAAGGCGCACAAAAACGTTTTTATCTTTATCCGAATACTTTACGGCGTTTTCCATTATGTTGGATATCGCTTTTATCAAACTAAACTCGTCGGCTTTTACGAAGAAATTTTCCGAAACATTATCCGTTTTAAGATTTAATTTTACGCTCTTCAATTCCGCATATTTTTTCACTAAATCCGCAGATTTTTTTACCGCATTCAACAAATCGGCTTTTTTTGCCGAAGAATATTTGTTTTCAAGATTTGAAAAACGGGCAAGTACGATCAAATTTTCTATAAGTTCGGATATCCTGTTAATTTCATCATAAACGCTTTTAATAATTTCTTTATATTCCTTCTCGGTCCTTTCTTTTTTTAAAGAAACTTCAATTTCTCCCTTAATTACCGTTATCGGGGTTTTTAGCTGATGGGCCAGGTCCTGAATAAATGTTTTTTGATTTAGAAAATATTTTTCTATCCTATCGAGCATCTCGTTTAAAAAGTTAGCCACATCCCATATCTCGTCTCTATTTTTGGGCAAAGAAATTCTAAGATGAAGATTTTCGTCGGTTATTTGTTTTGCGGTCCTTGTTATGTTATTTATCGGATTAAGCGTCATTTTAACCATAACCATTCCCAAAAACGCCGTTAGCAAAACGGTTAAGGGAATGGCGATGATTATGTTTATAAGCGTAGTTTTAAGAGCCAGGTTAATCGTGCTCATCGTTCTAATCGCCTGTATTATATAAGTTTTATCGTATATCTTGACCGGCGCTGAGTAAATTCTATAAATAATCTCCTCGTCTTTTTGTTTTACCGACAAACCGTCGTAAACAGAAACGCCTTTTAGCAAATCATGCAAAGAATCTTTTAACACGAAATCGATTTCCGGAGAGTTAACGGACCTTAAAACATAATTTCCCTCTTTATCCAGAATACTCAACGAGATGAGATTGAGATTCGGGTCTTTTATATCCGAATTTATAATATGAGAAACGAAATCCGCAAATCTTTTATCGCAATTAAAAAAATCCGCGCAGGAGGAGGACAACGGGTATTCTTCTATAAAATTCAATATCGAATCTCTAACCGATTCGGCTTTCAAAAAAAGCATGTCGTCAACGCTATCGTATAAAGAAGTTTTTAATTTGCTATATAAATAAAAGCTAAACAAAGAAAGGATAACAAAAAGGGTAACCGAATACCATAAAGTTATTCTGAATCTTACCGATTTTATCATCTGTTTCCAAAGGCGTCTTCTTCTTGAAGCATATACCCTTTTCCTCTAATCGTATGAATTAATTTTTTGGAACCGTTCCCGTCTATCTTTTTTCTTAAATAATTGACAAAAACATCTATTACGTTTGTTTCGGTATCGAAACCGATATCCCATACGTTTTGATAAATCATCGTTCTCGTAACTATTTTGCCTTTATTTCTTAAAAGATACTCAAGAAGAGCGTATTCTTTGGAAGTAAGGATAATTTCTTTACCCCCTCTTTTGACTTTATGGGATATCAAATCCATCTCAAGGTCGTCGATTTTAAGTATCGTTTTTTCAACTATATTTCTTTTCCTTAATAACGCCCTAATTCTGGCAAGCAGTTCCTCAAACGCAAAAGGTTTTGTAAGATAATCGTCGGCTCCGCTATCAAGCCCCTTCACCTTGTCCTCCACGCTGTCTCGTACGGTAAGCATTAAAATCGGCGTATTTACTCCGCTTTCTCTAAGTTTTTTGCACAAATCGAATCCGTTTATATAAGGAAGCATCAAATCCATTATTATCAAATCGTAAGGGGCGGAAACGGCGATTTCAAAACCGTCTTTACCGTTAAAAGCGGTATCCACTAAGTAATTTTCTTCTTCCAGTCCCTTTTTTATGAAATTCGATATTTTTTTCTCATCCTCGATAAGCAGTATTTTCATAGTTTAGATACTTATATTATAGAATATTATTATGAACCTTAAATATAAAAAATCAAGCTTCTCAACCGCTTTTTTCTTTTTAAAAAAAGAACAAAAAGAAGCTCTTTCGGTTGTGTATGAATTTTCAAGGATGGCGGACGACGCGGCGGATGATGATGGCGAAAGAGAAGAAAAAATAAAAAAAATAGAATACTTAAAAGAGAAAACAAAAGAAATATATGCCGGAAAAAGCCAGAAGGAAGAGATATTTTCGAATTTATCCGAAATTGTAAAAAAATACGACATACAGGAATATGTTTTTTCAAAACTTTTATCGGCTATGGAAAAAGACGTAAACGGAGTAGATATAAAAGATAGAGCGGAGCTTGAAGATTACATGTTTTCGGTTGCCGGAGTTATAGGAATAGCCGTATTAAAAATATCCGAATATAAAGGGAAAAATCTTGAAGAAATCTCCATAAATACCGGAAACGCGGTCCAGATGACGAATATTTTAAGAGATATAAAAGAAGATTTGAATTTAAAAAGAATATACATACCATTAAACGAACGGATGGAATTTTTAAAAACGGATCGGATAGATTTTGATTCCCCCGGTTTTAAAGATCTATTTAGATACGAGAAAAATACGGCTATCGATTATTATATGAAAGCGGACGAGCTTTTCAAAAAAAACAAATCTCCGAAATTATTCGTAGCATCGGTTATGAAAAATACCTACAAAGAATTATTGAGAGAGATAGATTTTGATAATATTCAAAAAAATCATAAAATATCTAATTATAAAAAGATTAAAGCCGTTTTAAAAAGTTTAATGGAAGTTTTTTAGGAGGAAAAATGTTGAAATCCGACAAATGGATAAGAGAGATGTGTTTAAAGAATAAAATGATAACCCCTTTCGTTGAAGATTTGATAACAAAAGGTAAAATTTCTTACGGACTTTCTTCTTACGGTTACGACATAAGAGTAGCGGACGAATACAAGATATTTACGGATGTTTATAACACAGTGGTAGATCCGAAAGAATTTTCGCCAAAGGCTTTTGTCGACGTCAAAGCCCCGTATTGCATAGTTCCGCCTAACTCCTTCGCTCTTGCCAGGTCCATAGAGTACTTTAAGATACCGAGAGGCGTAATAGGGCTTTGCATAGGGAAAAGCACATACGCAAGATGCGGGATAGTCGTAAACATAACTCCCCTGGAACCGGAGTGGGAAGGGCATCTCACAATAGAAATTTCAAACACCACCCCGATACCCGCAAAAATTTATTCGAACGAAGGAATAGCTCAATTGATATTTTTAGGCTCGGACCAAATATGCGAAACCTCTTATAAAGACAGAAAAGGGAAATATCAGTCTCAAAGGGGCGTAACGCTTCCCAAGGTAATAAAAGGCAAATAAAAACTAAAAAGGGGAAAAAAGGTGGAAATAAAACTCCGTATCTTGTTTGTCTTATCTTTTTCTTTATGCTTTTTAAATTTCGATTTAACCGGCTCTTGCGTTAAAACGGATCTGCCGGACGAGTCGAACGTCTCCTGCATAAACCTTTTAACCGACATAAAAGACCTAAAAAACGAAACCATAACGATATGTTCGGATATGGCAAAATCCGAAAAATGGGTCGGTTATCTATGTCTTTGCAGAATAAATACGCTCAAAAAAAATTTCGGCACCGCTCAGGCGGCATGCTTTAAAGCCAAAGAGAAAAATCCTTTTTCCCCTCATGTATACACCGAGATAGCAAATCTCTACATTTCAATGGGCAAAAACGACGAAGCGTTAACCGAGTCGGAGTTCGCTTTAAACCTTTCTACCGGAGATTTTAACGCAAACTTCATTTCGGCGAAACTTTTGGAAACCAAAAAACCGGAGGTCGCGCTAAAACTTTACAAAAGAGCGCTTGAAACGGCCGAAAAATCCAACTCAATCTACGTTTTCGGCAAAAAATCTTTAATAGAAGAAAGAATAAAAAATTTGGAAAAAGAAATTAAATCTTTAGAAAAAAAGAAAAAAGAGACCGAGTATTCAAACTGCGTTTCGCGGTATAAAGCCGAAAAAGACAAAGAAAAAGCTCTTCAAACTCTCGAAAGGTGCTTAAAGCTAAATAAAACAAACGACCCCGTTTTAAACTTTGAATACATAGAGCTTTTATACTCAAATTCCAGGTACGGCGAAACGATAAAAAATAAATCTTTGATAATAGAAAACAATCTTAAAGAAGGCCAAAAAGAAAGATTTTATTTCATTCTTGCCGATTCCTACGAAAAAACGGGAGATATAAAAAAAGCTCTAACCTATTATTCCAAAATATACCAAACTACTAACGACCCCAAAATACTAAAAAAATACGCCGAGGCTTTGGAAAAAGATAACAACAAAATAATAGCCGTAGAAGTTTATTCCAAATTATATTCCATAGCGCCGAACAAAAATTTATATGAAAAGATAGAAACTCTTAAATTGGAATCGATGTCGAGCGAAGAAATACTTTCCGACATGAAATCGAGAGGTTTCATAGAAAAAGAAAAAGTGGTTTTATCCCCCGAGGACAAAAAACTTTATTATTCCGTAAGGCTTTCCGAAAGAAAAGGGGCGGTAGAGTGGGTCAACTCGTCTTATCCGGGATATGCCAATATAACGCTAAAAAACTCAAAAGGCGAGTATGTTCTTATGCGAGACGGCTATAATTTGTATTTGAAATATGTTTCCCAACAAGCGATAAAACATCTTCAGAAAAACAAGGTAATACCCAATTTTCTTTTTAAACTTAGAGACGAAAACGGCGATATGATATTCGATCAAAAAGGAAGGCTTACATACGAAGGTCTTAAAGCTTATTATAAGGCGGTAGAAACCAATCAAAAAACATGGTACTATTCCACCGAGGTCCCCAAAAAAGACCTGGAATTAAAAACATCTTACGAAAACAAAGAAAAAAAAGAAAAAGCTTTACAGGAAGAAAAAAAACTCGCCAAAGCCGGGTATGAAGAAATAGCCGAAACGGAGTATCTGTGGCTTATGAAGGTTACAACCTGTCCCGAAGAGGTACTATTAAATCCACCCTGCAATTTGAAGAAATTGGATTACGGAGACAGCGTAAAGTATTTCATATGCTCCAAAAATGAAATTTCCTGCGGCTCTACCCCTATGACGCTTTTCTCATACATCGTATCATACAGAGCCGGAAATACCGACGTCATAGACACCAAACAATCGACCGCTTTTTTTGGAACCGGAGCGGTAAAAAAACACAGATTTTGCGAAGACGGCAAAATCTGGACCGGGAAATAAAACTAACGAATAGGAAGTGGTTATGAAGATTAACTTATCAAAAAATCAATACATGAATCTTATAAAACTAATTAATATAGGAAACTGGGTAATAAATTCAATAAGGAATAAAGACGAAATAATTAAAGATTTTGAAGAATTAGAACAACACATATACTCATATCATACATCCGCTGATTACAATGGAATAGAATACGATGAAAATCTTAAATCTTTTTTCCCATCAGAAGAACTTCTTTCAGAATTAGAAGTATATATTCAGGATTACGATAATGAAATTTTCTGGAATGAATTAATATCAAGGATGGTAGAAAAAGAACTATTAGAAAATTATACAGAGGAAGAGTTAGAAAAAATGAACGATAAAGAGTTTTATGATAAAAAATTTAAGCTTATGGACAAATATGAAGACGAGTTTGAAAAATATGGAATTAAAAGATTAAAAATAGATAACAAAGAATAACCAATCTGTTCACTATCTGCATGCCCACCTACAGCGAATAATTGACATAAATCTTTTTTTTTTTTTACAATTTAATAAGATATAGGGAGGTAGTATATGAAAATATTCATATTGATATATGGTGTTCTTTTATAATATGGTTTTTTCTCAAAACAATGATTTTGACTTTGATGGAAAATCTTTTAAAAAGCAAATAGTTTTTGATGATATAAATTTTATAAAAACAGAAAAACAACTGGAATTACCAAAATATTGGAAGCCAGAGAAAAAATGGGAAGTTAGAACAAGTACAATAACAGAATGGACAGAAATCTTACCTACTAAAGTAACCGGTCCGACATTATACTATGAAATTGAATATGATCAAGTTAAGGAAATTAGATGCATAGTAACTGTCAACTGGTATGATTCACCTTGCCCTGATTGTTTCTGGGAAATAACTATGGGATATACAGATGAACCGGAATTAGCAGGTCATAATCATAAGGACCCTCTTCCACCAGCAATTAAATCTTTATCCAATGATGATATAACAAAACCTATAGAAAGCGGTAGATTAAAATCTGGTCAAAAATTTACATTTGGATTTAAACGCCCAATTTATAGCACAAGAATTAAATGGAATGGTTTCTGGCTTATTCTTGGAGGGAGACAATATTTTACTACAGATGTAATTGATATAAAAGTAAAAAATTTAGTTGAGCTATCAACCGGCACAGGATATTCTTTAGTTGGTCAAACCAATACTCATCCTTCAAATCATTGGGTAATTTCTGAGTTTAAAACTGACCTTGAAAATATAGGCAAATTATGGAAACAGGGATGTCCCAAGTCAGATGTTCTTTATTATAATGATGCGAGTCTTAAATGGGGAGGATTATTTGACATAAAAGGTAACTGGACATCGCCTCATGATGGTCACGATGTTGGGGTTCATATTGATATATCAAAAAAACGGATAAGAAAAGGTAACAGGGAAAAGGCATTAAAAACAATATGTGAAAAAGCGATAGTTTATTCTGAGGGTGATGATCCTAAAAAAGATGAGGTTCCACATTACCATGTAATTTACAGAAATAGTCCCAATGAAGTAATAAAAAAATTAGAAAATGATTATAGGTACATACCCTGCTGTTTTCCAAATATACCTCAAAAATGTATTGATTTAGAGTCAGGGGGACAGCCCATAGAAGAGGTCGTGCCTACAGAAAGTGATTGTTTATGAAATTGAAAATAGTTTTATTACTAATTATATTTAACTTTCATTTAAACCTCAACATTTATTGTGAAGAAAATACATCATTTAATCTTTCATTTGAAAATAATAGGACATTTTTCCCTTCAAAAAGCTCAACCTGGATGAAGGTTAATTTATCACCTGAAGAAAAAGAGAGGAGATTTAGATATGAAATTACTCTCAGGGACTCATGGGGAAACATATTATATCAACCACAAATACCGATTACATTTTTAAAAAAAGGAGGAACCACTTATATACTTTATGAAATCAATTTATCCACTGAGATAAAAAAATTACTTTATGAATATGACCCTGATTTTCAAATTCTTAACTACGATGATTATTCGGAAAAACTTGTTTCACTTTTTCCAACAACTCCTTATAATACCCCATCAGTTGTAATTGGTGATTTCAACGGGGATAATAGAGAAGATATTTTAATGGTAGGCAAAAAATTCATAAACAATAAACATATAGAAAAAGAAATTATAATTATTTCAACAAATTCTGCGACTAATTACACTATTTTAAAACTAAGAGAAGGAGAATATTTCCCACAAAAAAGAGACGACATAAATCCAATAACCTATTCCCATGTTAGAATGGGGAAGAAAAAAATTGCATATCTTTTTCAGCCGAGAGGAAGCAAGTATATATGTGGTGGGGATTATGGCAAAGATTTTAAAACTCTTACAAGAGACGGATATGCTATGGTTGAAATAAATGAAGACAAATTATATCTTAATGTTATATATCAATGGGATGATACTACAAAAAAATTTGAATTCTATTGCGTTGATATGTGGGGTTATTATTATATTCCTGCCTATGTATCTTTAAGAGAAAATTATTACGAATATTACCAGGAAAACTCTAATAAACCCAATAATAAACAATAGAAACTACTACCGCTCAAAAACATAAAAAATGATTATATTTTATACACTTTTTATGTGGATATCACTGTTATATGGCAACACATAACTAACGGTGAAAAAGTTCTAATCCAGCCACATATCTCACGCAAACTAAATACTAAAGATATTGACTTAATTTATTGGTAGGCAAATTCCGTCCACCTACCCCTAAACCCAATGGGATTTGAACTCATTTAATTTGAATGCAAACATAAAATGTTATATTTGCAGTTTTATGTTTATATGCAAATATATAAAGTTGTATTTGCAGTTTCATTAAAAATATGTTAATATAAAAGTATGATAAAACTAAGTCAATTTAAAGCAGGAACATATATACAGAGATATCAGTATAAAAGCTTTGAACCATCTTTCATAAATGACCAATGGTTAATAGACAATGAAGATATTATAATTCTTTTAAGCAGCTCTGATAAAAAATTAGGAGAGTTAAATGCATATTCTCAATTAATACCTGATGTTGATTTTTTTATTAAGATGCATATTGCAAAAGAAAGCACATTAAGTAGCCGCATAGAAGGCACACAAACTAATATTGAGGAAGCAATACAGTCAAAAAAATTTATTTCTCCAGAAAAAAGGGATGATTGGCAGGAGGTTCAAAATTATATAGAGGCAATGAATTATGCAATAAAAAGGCTAAATGAATTGCCATTAAGCAATAGACTTCTAAAAGAAACGCATAAGATATTACTCACAGGTGTTAGAGGCGAACATAAACAACCAGGGGAATTTAGAAAAAGTCAAAACTGGATAGGAGGAGCAACCTTAAATGATGCAGTTTTCATTCCGCCACATCATGAAAATTTAGATGAATTAATGTCTGACTTTGAAAAATTTCTTCATAATGAAAATACGAAATTACCACATTTAGTAAAAATAGCAATAGCGCATTATCAATTTGAAACAATCCATCCTTTTTTAGATGGAAATGGTAGAATAGGAAGACTTCTTATAACACTATATCTTGTAAGCAATAATCTTTTAACAAAACCTACGCTTTATTTATCCGACTTTTTTGAAAAAAATAAAAACTTATATTATGACAATTTAAACAATGTTAGACTGAACAATAATTTAACACAATGGATCAAATTTTTCCTTGAAGGTGTTAGAATAACATCAGAAAACAGCATAAATACATTTAGGAAGATAATTAAATTAAAATCAGAGATAGAAAATGAGTTAATAAAATTAGGAAGGAAACAAAGAATTGCAAAACAGCTTATAAATTATCTTTATGGCAAGCCTATAATAAACATAGAAGAAGCAGCCGATGTATTAAATGTAAACTTTTCTACAGCATCAAGACTAATAAGAGATATGACTAAAAACGGGATACTGATTGAAAAAACCGGCTTTGCAAGAAATAGGATTTTTGTTTTTGATAAGTATTTAAGGTTATTTTAACTGAATAAATAAACTTTTAAAAATAAGAAAATCTTTAAAATCAATCACGTCCACCTACCCCTAAACCCAATGGGATTTGAACTCAAAAAACAAAAATAGGAAGCAATATTTCCTGAAACTAAAAGGAGAAGCAGTTACTAATGTAAAAGTAAAGATGTGGCAACTAATATTTATTTCTTTATAGCTTTAGCGAAAAAGAATCAGCGCAAGAATGTATTGGTTGAAGAAAAGAAAACTATAATTTTTTCTCCACAAATTTTATACCATATCTATAGCAAAAATTTTTAAGCTCCTTTGGGATATTCCAAGCTACTAAAAATGATTCCACATTTTTTGAGTCTATGTTTTCTTTTATTTCCATGCACTTTAAAACTTTATACTTCAGCGCTTGATATATTCCAGGATTAGGATCTATAGTTTCAATTTCAACAACAATATATTTATTTGATTTCATTTCAAAAAGCAAATCCGCCGTATCACCAGAAGGGAAAGTATATTCCATTTGTTTATTCTTTATTGTTTTAGGATCAATACCTATTTCTTTGGGATTGTTAAAAATCCACTCTTTTAATTTTTTATGGTCTTTACCTTCTCCACCTATTCCATATTTTCTTGTCAAATATATATGCTTTATACTATCTTTACCATCTCTCATCCTATAGCCAGATGGTTTCGTTATTTTAATGTTTCCAATTATATTATCAATAACTTTCTTAATTTCTTCATCCTGTGTGATTTTTCTAATATCATATAAAACTTGATTAACTTGTTCATCACTTAAATATCTCACGAGGCCAGTACCCCATTTGGCTCCACCTTTTTTATTTTTATAATAGTTCCAGAAATACAGACCTTTAGCCTCATCTAAAGGAAGTCTTACCCTTACTTTAGGATTTGCATATATAGTTGTTGGATATTCTTCATCATCATTTTCAACTGCGCTAATCTTAAAAAAACCTATAATTTTACGGTCTATTTCTTCATCATCAGGGAATCTTGTTGTGAGTATTGCATATTTATTTTTAACGTTTTTTGATAAATGAATATTTACACCTTTCCTTTTGCCTGTATGATAAGAACCGGCCCCATACTCCCATTCAACAAATAAAGCACTTTCATAACAAGGATACTCAGGTGGTTTTCCCTTAAAGCCCTTATCATAATATTTTCTACAACCACAATCTTCATTGCTACACCATACTCTTTTATTATCTATATTCCACTTAATAATATCTTCACTGCATGTCCCACTAAAGCCAACCAATTCATCCTCACCACCGTTATTATACGTACATTTTATAGCAATATTCGCTGTTTCATCCATTATACCTCCCTACGATAAATCAATAATACACTTACACTTAGGATAATTAGAACAGCCCCAAAATTTTTTGCCAGCATGTTCTCCTTGTTTTGCAACCCTCAATACCATAGGGGCATGACAATTAGGGCATAACATAATATTTTTATCATTACTTTTTGGAATGTTTTCTGATTGTGTTTTATTTTTTGTCGATTCTATTAGACTAACTAATTTCTCACCATTAATTAACTCAATTGGTTTTCCATAAGCAAATTCTTTTGCTGGCTCAGTAAAATCTCCAGAGGTTATAATAACCGCTTTGCTTGCTTTTTCATCAACCATAAGTCCATAAATTTCCCTTATAACTTTAACATCAACTTTGTATGTTTTCCAGTGCTTACATTGAATAATTACTTTTTCATTTTCTTTCTTGGCAATTAAATCAATTCCACCATCAGCAGAATCATATCCCGTATGAATAACTTCATATCCATTTTTTCTGTAATATGCTTCAATAATATCCTCAAATTCCTTCCATGATAACTTTTTAATATCTTCAATTGACTTAGTATTTTTAAGTAAGTTTTTATTTAGCAATGTTCTTAAAGCTGACAATATACCAGCAATTAATAAAAAAATTGAAAATATTTTTAAAAAAGTTGAAATAACAGGACCTACAGATATTAATCCTGTATTTATGTTTTTAACAAAAAAGCTTAATATATATAAAACAACGCCAATAACAATTGTAATTTGCCATGGTGTTTCAAAAACTATAGTTTCAAAAAAACTTTTATTCCTCATAAAAACCTCTTTAAAACATTTTACAAATTTATATAAAATTTATTCTTAAATTTTATTAGCAAAAATTACCTATATTTTATAGCCATTTTTCCTTCCAGAAACGCCTTGTTTCCGCAAATTTCCTTGTAACAGGGAATATTTAATTGTTATTTATTATTTTATCTAACTCAAACAAAAGTATTCTAAAGTTTGATTTATTATAATAACTTCTTTTATCTGCCGGAAGTAATGAAGATAATTTGACTTTATAATCATTTATTTTTAGATTTAAGATTTTATTTTTTATTTTTTCAGCAGTGTTTTTGTCTACATTTAATTTTACCCCTCTCTTAATTAAAAACTCAATATCATAAGCATCTCTAATCTCACCTCTATCAAGAAAAGCATTTATTTTTTCAACCATCATATCTTCAAGCGATATTGCACTTAAAATTATTTGAATATTGCTATTAAGAGAATATGCTATAGTTTTAATTGGTTTTATTTTCTTTTGCTCTTTCCTTATTTCAATTTTTAACGTTCTTGGATAATTCCTACTTTTAAATTCAAACAACATTGTAAAATGCTTATTAAACACATCTTTTACCATATAATTGTCATATATTACCTTTTTTATTCTATTAAAAACCTCATTTTCCTCTTTTTTATCTTTCAACCAGAAATCTAAATCAACAGAATATCTATCTAATCCATAACATAATCTCAGCATTGTTCCACCAACAAATATTAATTTTGGCAATACTTTAGCATTATATAGTTTTTCTAAAATTTCCATTTCAAACTGCTCGTGTTTTATCAAATCTTGCATATTCTTTTAACAACCTCTATTGTTTTTTGCGGATATTTTTTTGCAATTTTAAATATTAAACTTTTATCAAGTTTTTTGATATCAATTGAGCTTAAATCTAATGAATATTTGCCAAACGAATAAAGATAAATGGCATCTATAAAAGCCTTCTCTTTTTCCGCTATAAAATAATTATCTTTTTTTAAAAAACCATTAAAAAATTCTCCCTTAACTTTATAAAACTTAAAATTTTTATCTTTTATTTCATAGTTTTTAGTAGAAAGAATCGTTATAGATTCAAACCTATCTTGCGGGACTTGCGTTGTTACCCCATAATAAGAAAGAGCGGTTAATAAAGAAATATATGAAGGAACCCTTAGGATAGAAGATATAGCAAAGAAATCCTCTTCTTTGTTTAAACCCCATCTTTGCTCAAAAGAATAACAATTCTTTTTTAATTTTATAAATATTTCCTTTTTTGACTGTCTTGTTACAAAAACCCTTGCAGATTCAATACTTATATCCAAAACTTTTGCGACATCTTCAGTAAAAAAATATGGTTTATTATACAAAACAGATAGTTTGATTAAATTTTCGCTAAACATACTAAATTAACACTAATGATAATTTAATATATTTTGTATTAGAAGTCAATATTTACAAAGATTAATTTAAAAGGATTTCTAATTTATAAATTTTGCAAGTTGAACTTTCAAATTGTATAAGTTTTTTAATTAAATTTTCTAACATTAAGATTATTAGTTTGTGTTTAAATTTTTTACCAATACTAAAAATTATCACAAATAATTTGACTTTATTATAAAAACTATAATAAAATTAATGCTTCAAATAAAACTCCCCAAAAATAAATCGGCTTTCTTATGGGGTCCAAGAAAAACTGGAAAAACTACCTTTTTAAAACAAAAGTTTAAAGATGCTTTATGGATAGACTTACTTGATTATAATTTTTATTTTGAATTAAATCAAAATCCCGCATATCTTAGGCAGATAATTTCAGCAATCAATAAAAAAACAATCGTAATAGATGAAGTACAAAAAATACCTTCTATTTTAGATGAAATACACTGGCTAATGGAAAACAAAAATATTCAATTTATACTTTGCGGCTCTAGTGCAAGAAAATTAAGAAAAATAACCGGTGGGCTTTTGGGCGGAAGAGCTTGGAGATATGAATTGTTTCCTTTTGTTAGCAAAGAAATAGGAATAGAAGAATTGGATTTGAATAAAGCATTAACTTATGGCCTTATACCGTCTCACTACTTATCCCAAAATCCAGAGATGGATTTAAAAGCATATGTAAACGATTATCTAAAAGAAGAGATAAAAGCGGAAGCGCTTGTAAGAAAGATAAGCAATTTTTCTAAATTTCTTTATTATACCGCTTTTTCAAATGCGAATATAGTTAATTATTCCAATATTTCACGAGAATGTGGGGTTTCAGTAAAAACAGTAATTGATTATCATTCTATACTTGAAGATACATTAATTGGTCGATTTTTAATGCCCTGGAATAAAAAGAAAAAAAGAAGATTAATAGAGACATTTAAATTTTATTTTTTTGATACAGGAATAGTAAATGCCCTATTAAACAGAAAAGAACTTATCAAGGGCACAACGGAATATGGACATCTTTTTGAACATTTTATAATAAATGAATGTTTAGCCTATTCTAAATACAGTGGAAAAGACTTCCCATTATATTTCTACAGAACAGCGTCAGGGAATGAAGTAGATCTAATTTTAGGAGAAGGCGAGGTTGCGATAGAAATAAAAGCATCGGAAAGTTCAAATTATAAAATAAAAGGCCTACATATTTTTAGCGATGAACACAAGCCAAAGAAAAAAATTATCGTATCGATGGAAAAGTTTCCAAGAAAAAACAATGATATTCTGATATTACCATATAAAGACTTTCTAAAAATGCTTTGGGACGAAGAAATTATTTAGAATCTAAATATTTTAAAATCATTTACCTTTCTAATCATAGGAATAGAATATTTTGATGACATATTTTTTATCTAACGACCTTATCTTCGATGACATTTTTTATTATCTAATGCGGTCTAATGCGGCTCTATTTTTTTATTTTGTATAATTTAATTTGGAGGATTTATGGAATGCAAATCCGCTCGCAATCTTTCCAACTGCTCATGCACATACGAACCCTGTTCGAGAAAAGGCATTTGTTGCCAGTGCATAGAATATCACAAAAGAAACGGCGAACTGCCGGGATGTTTTTTCTCGAAAAAAGGCGAAGCCACTTACGATAGAAGCATTGAAAATTTTATAAGAGATTATAACGAAAACAGATAGGAGATTTTATGAAGGAAATCGTATCCACCGATAAAGCCCCAAAGGCAATAGGCCCTTACTCTCAGGCGGTAAAATCGGGAAATTTTATTTTCGTCTCGGGACAACTTCCAATAGACCCGTCAAATCAACAAATGCCTCAAACCGTTTCCGAACAAACCGAGATTTGCATAAAAAACATTAAAAACATACTGGAATCAGCCGGATTTTCGATTAAAGACATAGTAAAAACCACCGTCTTTATGACCGATCTTTCAAAATTTAACGAGATGAATTCCAAATACGCCGAGTTTTTCGACTCTAACCCTCCGGCAAGAGCCACGGTAGAGGTAAAAGCTCTTCCAAAAGGCGCTACGGTGGAAATAGAAGCGATAGCGGTAAAATAATATGCACGAATTATTGAAAAACAAACATACAGGAGTTCTGATCCCTCTTTTTTCGATGTCTTCGCAATCGGATTTCGGCTGCGGAGATACTTCCTCGTTATCGGAATGGGCGGATTTTGCCAAAGAAATGGGTTTTGACATAATACAAATACTTCCTATAAACGAAATGCCTCCCGGGACAAACTGCCCATATACTTCGCTTACGGCATTCGCCATAGACCCGATATACTTATCGGTAAAAGATATAGAAAATTTAAAGCCCGAGTTGAGAGAAAAACTCAAATCAAAAGAATTTAAAGAAAAAATCAAAAACATAAAAAAGAAAGATTATATAGATTACGACGAAATAAAAAAGATAAAGTTTGAAATTTTATGGGAACAATACAACTATTTTCAAAAGTCTTTTTCCCCGTCTTCCAATGAGAAAATAGCGTTTGAAGAATATAAAACAAAAAACGACTGGTGGCTCGATAATTACGCGGTATTTAGAAGATTAAAAGACATAAATAACTGGAAAAGCTGGACGGAGTGGGAAGAAGGGTTTAAAAACCCTCAAAGCGAAACAATAGCCCGATTTAAAAACGAAGACGGGTTTAATATAGATTTTTTCAAATACATTCAATGGGAGTTAGACAAGCAATTTTTAAAAGTAAAATCGAAACTCCTCTCAAACGGCATAAAGCTTTTAGGGGACCTGCCTTTTATGGTAAATCAGGAAAGCTCGGATGTCTGGTCAAGACAGTACGATTTTAGACTGGATTTGGAATCCGGAGCTCCCCCCGACGCTTTTTCGGAAGACGGTCAAAAATGGGGAATCCCCGCTCCCAACTGGGATTCTCAATTATCCAACGAATTTGAGTGGTGGAGGCTTAAAATCAAAAAATTCGAGGAGTTATACGATATCTTCAGAATAGACCATATGGTAGGATTTTTTAGAACATGGGTAATACCCAAAGACAAAAATATAAAACCTCATTTCGACATATTAGACCCGCACCGGCAGGAAGAAAGAGGCAGAAGGTTTCTAAAAACCATAAAACACTCTACTAAAATGCTTGCGATAGCCGAGGATTTGGGAGTGATACCGGATTATGTAAGAAAAGTTTTAAAAGAACTGGACATATGCGGATACAAAATAATGAGATGGGAAAAAGAAAAAGACGAAACTTATATAGACCCCAAAAACTACTATCCCATATCCATAGCGACCACTTCGACCCACGATACCGAGCCTATGAAGACCTGGTGGAAAATAATAGATAAAGAAGAAAGAAGGATATTCTCGGAGATGATTTACGAAATGGATATTAAAAAAATTCCCTCCGGTTATTCAGAGATAAAACGGGATGTCAATCTGAAACTTTTAAATTCTTCTTCGGTCATAGCTGTAATGAGCCTGCAGGACATAACCGGTACCGAAGAGAGAATCAATCTTCCCGGAACGACGGGAAACCACAACTGGAGCTGGAGAATAAAAACGAATTGGGATAAATACTACAAAAAACATTTATCCGATTTTGAACCTTTAAAAAAAGAAATAAAAAGAAGGAATAATGAAAAAAACGATAAAATCGATTAGCTTAATCCTTTTATTATCCTCATGCTCCATAGACAAACTTGCGGTTAAAAAAACATCAGGCATAATAGAAAAAGGAATCCCTTCGATATATTCGGAGGCGAACTTAGATTACGTAAAAAATTCTCTGCCGGCAAACCTTAAGTTAATGGAAATTTTATACGAAACCGAAAAAGACCCCGCGCTTGTTAAAAATATGACGATGGGTTTTTGCGGATACGCTTTCGCGTTCTATGAAGATATGAAATACGAAAGAAACGATTTTTACGAACGAGGGATAAAATACTCAAACGAATATATAAACGACAAAAAATTAAAAGAAAAAAAGAATTTATCCGATACCGATTTCGACATACTTTTCTGGAATATGTTTTGTAAAAGCTCTTACATAGATTCGAATAGAGACGACCTAAACGCTTTATCGTATTTAGGCGATATAGAAGAAACATCTCAAAAACTATACTCCATTAAACCCGATTATTTTTACAATTCCATAGAAACGATAATCGCCTCCATATACGCTTCAAAACCAAGGATCGTAGGCGGAAGCCCCCAAAAAGCTAAAGAACACTTTGAAAAAGCGGTAAACGGAAAAGGGAAAGATTTTCTTATGAACAAATATTTTTACGCCAAAGTATACGCGACTTTGACAATGGACGAGGAATTATTCGATAAACTTATAAACGAGATAGAAACCTCCGATTTAACCGACCATTCCGTATCTTTTTTTAATCAAATAGCGAAATTAAAAGCAAAGAACCTAAAGGAGAAAAAAAATGAAATATTTTAAAATTAAAACTATCTTTTATTTTTTTGCAATTTCAATAATTTTAAACATCTCCCTTTACTCTCAAACTGTAATAAAATTCGCGACACTCGCTCCGGAAGGAACCACATGGACCAAGATACTTAGGGAATTTGCAAAAGACACCGAAACAAAGACAAGCGGAAGAATAAAGTTTAAGATATACGTGGGCGGAGTACAGGGGGACGAAAAGGACGTAATAAGAAAAATAAAAACTGGACAATTAAACGCAAGCGGATTTACGGGATTCGGGATAGGCGAAATAGCGAAAGAAATGAGAGTGTTAGACGCTCCTTTTCTTTTTAAAAACACAGCGGAGTTGGACCATATATATAAGACATTCGATAAAGATTTTAGAAAAATATTCGAGAAAAACGGATTTATACTTTTAGGTTGGAGCGAAATAGGCGACGTTTATGTTTTATCGAAAAACGAAATTAAAAAAACAGCGGATTTTAAAAAATCGAAACTCTGGGTCTGGGAAGGAGATCCGATAGCGTTAAAAACATTTGAAAAATACGGGACAAAACCCATTCCTCTTTCCATAGCGGACGTTATGACATCAATTCAAACCGGAATGATAGACACGGTTTACGCTACACCGGCGACAATAATACCTTTAGGGTGGTATAATAAGATGAACTACATTCTGGATATGCCGATAACCTACGCCTCGGGAGCGGTTTTAATTTCAAAAGAAACATTCGACAAACTCTCCGAAGAGGACAAAAAAATAATCATGGATTTAAGCGATAAATATTTTTCAAATCTTAACAAATTAGCCAGAGAGGACAACAAAAAAGGAATAGAATTATTAAAATCCAAACTCAAAGTTTCAAAACCGCAAAACCAAAACGAGTTTAAAGAGCTTTCCATCCAGGCGAGAAAGGAGCTTACCTCGGTCTACGGAGCGGAGATGCTTGAAAAAATAGAAAAAGAGCTTTCCAATTTTAGAAATGCTAAAACAAAAACTAATAAAAATTGACGAAAAAATAGCGATAGTCGAAAAACACTTCGTAATAATATGCGTATTGTCAATGCTTTTCCTTTCTTTTCTGCAAGTTCTATTGAGAGTTTTTTTTCACTCCGGGATAAGCTGGATGGACGTATTTTTAAGGCATATCGTTATGATATCCGCCCTTTTTTCCGCCTCGCTTGTAAGCCATTACTCTTCTCATTTTAAAATAGAAATATTTGAAAAGTTGGGGGTTGAAGGCAAACTTAAAAAATATTTAAGTTTTTTATCATCGGCACTTACCATATTTGCCGTTTCAATAATATTAATCGCATCGGTCAAATTCGTATATATGGAGTTCGATTTGGATGAAATAAAAAATCTAACGCCAAAGCCGGAGCAGTTAAATCTGTTTCTTCCTTTGATATTTATCAATATGTTTATACATACTCTGGCATCTTTATTTAAAGAAGAAAAAAAATGATAACCGCATTTATAATATCGGCATTAATACTTTTATTATCTGTCCCGGTTTTTTCTGTAATAACCATACTTACAGCATATCTTTATAATCTTGAGGGAATAAGCATAACATCTATGGTTGTGGAATTTTTAAGATTATCGAGCATGCCGTCATTAATAGCGATACCGCTTTTTTCTTTCGCCGGTTTTATCATAGCCTCCTCAAAAGCCCCCGATAGAATTTTAAATCTTTTCTCCGCGCTTTTCGGCTGGGGGAGAGGCGGAATAGTTTTGGGCTCTATATTGTCCGCTTCAATATTCACGGCTTTTAGCGGAGCCTCCGGCATAACCATAATAGCGTTGGGCGGGCTTTTATTCCCGATACTTTTAAAATACGGCTACCGCGAAAAATTTTCTTTGGGGATAATATCCACTACGGGAAGTTTGGGGCTTTTATTCCCCCCTTCGCTTCCGATAATTCTATACTCGATAGTCGCAAAAATAGACTTAAACCTTTTATTTAAAAAATCGCTCATATACGGGATAATAATAATAATATTTTTCTACATATATTCGTATATCGTTTCAAAGAAAAACGACATAAAACCGGAAAAATTCGATTTTAAAAAACTTAAAGAATCGGCATACCTGGCCCGATGGGAAATACCTCTTCCGTTTATAGTAATAGGAGGAATATACTCGGGAATGATCACCGCCTCGGAAGCGGCAAGCATAACCTGTTTCTACGCTTTTATAGCAGAATGCCTGATAAACAAAGAAATAAAATTCAATCAATTGGGCGATATAATAACAAAAACAATGCTTTTAGTAGGCGCTATATTCATAGTTCTGGCCACGGCATTGGCTTTTACAAACTACATAGTGGACGTCCAGTTACCCGAAAGGATTTTCGATTATCTTTCCGAATATGTAAAAAGCAAGTATTTGTTTCTTTTAATACTCAATATAGCCATACTTTTGATAAACATGATAGAAATTTTTTCGGCAATAATAATAGTGGTTCCGATTATGGTGCCTATAGCCGTAAGCTACGGCATAGACCCCATTCATCTGGCGATAATATTTTTAATAAACCTGGAATTGGGATATATGACTCCGCCTTTTGGAATAAACCTATTCCTTTCTTCTATGAGATTTGAAAAACCTTTAAAAGAAACCTATAAAGCCGTGGTTATCCCCTGGATAATACTTTTTATAGTCCTTTTAACCGCAACCTACTTCCCGATAGTATAAAACTACCATCTCAAATTGGGTTCTCTGGCCGCTTTTACTTCGTCCAATCTTTTAACCGGCATTGTATGGGGCGCGTTTTTTAAGGTTTCAGGGTTGTTTATCCCTTCTTCATATATCTTTATCATAGTTTCTATGAAAGCGTCTATTGTGTCTTTGTTCTCGGTTTCGGTGGGCTCTATCATTATCGCCTCGTGAACTATCAAAGGGAAATAGACGGTAGGCGCGTGAAACCCGTAATCCAAAAGCCTTTTCGCTATATCCAAAGTTTTTATCCCTTTTTCTTCCAATTCTTTTGAAGGAGTCAGGACGCATTCGTGCATACAAAACTCGTTTGCGTATGCCGGATAATACTTATTGAGTTTCGATTTAATATAATTTGCGTTTATTATGGCGTTTTCGCTTATCTCTTTAAATTCTTTTGGGCCGTGCATAATCATATAAGTATAAGCCCTTAACAATACGGCGGTATTCGTAAAAAAAGCTTTTATTCTGCCTATGGTATTGGGCCTGTTTTCTTCCACCGAAAAACCGCCTTCTTTTTTTACCACTATCGGAACCGGCAGATAATCGGAGAGATGTTTTTTTACAAGTATTGCTCCGCTTCCGGGTCCTCCGCCTCCGTGTGGAGTAGAGAATGTTTTATGAAGATTTAAATGCATTATATCCACTCCGAAATCGCCGGGCTTTACAAGGCCTATCAAAGCGTTCATATTCGCCCCGTCCATATAAACGAGCGTTCCGTTATCGTGGCATAGTTTTATTATATCTTCTATATGAGTTTCGAAAATTCCTAAGGTATTTGGAAGTGTTAGCATCAAAACAGCGGTTTTGGAGTTTAAGTTTTGTTTTAAAACATTTAAATCTATTCTTCCGTCGGCTCCGCTTTTTATATTTATAGTCTTAAAACCGGCCATCGTTACCGTAGCCGGGTTTGTGCCGTGAGCGGAGTCCGGGACTATTATCTCGTCCCTTAACTCCCCTTTTACTTCAAAATGCTTTTTAGCCACAAGCACCCCGGTAAACTCACCGTGAGCTCCGGCAACAGGCCATAAAGTAGCGTCGTCCATACCGCAGAGTTCGCATAATCTCGTTTTCATATCGTATATTATTTCGAGCGTCCCTTGAGCGCATTCCGTCAAAGCTAACGGATGAACCGAGGCAAAACCGGTCATAGAAGATGTTTCCTCGTTTATCTTCGGGTTATATTTCATGGTACAGGAGCCCAAAGGATAGAAATGGGTATCCACTGAAAAATTCATTTTGGATAGTTTTGTAAAATGCCTTACCGCGTCAAACTCGGACATCTGCGGAAGTTTCGGTTCGGTTTTTCTTAAATATTTTGAGTCTATTGAATGGTCGTCTATGGTCCTTTTAAAATGAACCCCTCTTTTCCCGTCTTTAGATTTTTCTACGCTTAATCTCGTATCGAATTTCTGTATATCGTTCATAAAATCTCCTTTTTATTTTTTCATTGCGGGCGATTTGGAGTATTCTTTTATTGCCGAAACATATAAATCTATCTCTTTTTCGTTTTTGGTTTCGGTAAAAGCGCTTATAACGGTATTCTTAAACTCCTCTCCAAGCTCCGACGCGGTTATTCCTATGTCTATCTTTTTAGAGCAGGCTATATTTTTCCTCAAAGATTCTGCGTTTTCGACGTCGAAAGCAAACTCGTTAAAAAACGGCTTATCGTACTTAGTTTTTATTCCCGCTTCGAAAAGTTTTTTCGAAGCGTAAACCGCCAAGTTATGGTTTAAAAGCGCAAGTTCTTTTAATCCTTCTTTACCTAAAAGCGTCAAATATATGGTAACCGAAAGCGCGCATAAGGCCTGATTGGAACATATGTTGGAAGGCGCTTTTTCTCTTCTTATATGCTGTTCTCTGGCCTGAAGCGTGAGAGTAAAACCTCTCTTCCCGTCTTTATCTACGGTCATGCCGCATATTCTTCCGGGCATCTGCCTTAGATGTTGTTTTTTGCAGGTAAATATTCCCAAATAAGGACCGCCGTAAGAAAGAGGAAGACCTAAAGATTGGCCTTCGCCGACCGCAAAATCAAAACCCGCTTCACCGGGAGTTTTTAAAATCGCAAGCGAAACGGGGTCCGCCATACAAACGGTCAAAACATTTTTCGATTTGGCTATTTTATTAAACTCTTCTATGTCTTCTATAAATCCTAAATAGTTTGGGTTCGATACGACCGCGCATGCGGTTTTATCGTCGAGAAGTTGGTTAAATTTATCTAAATCCACAGATCCGTTTTTATGAGGGACAGAGACAAACTCGTACTCTTTATTTCCCGCAAAATATGTCTTAACCACATCCATATACTTCGGATTTATAATCGAAGAATAAATTATCTTTGTTTTTCCGCTTATCCTAACGCAGGCCTTTACGGCTTCCGCCAAAGCGGTTGAGCCGTCGTACATGGAAGCGTTAGAATAATCCATACCGTAAAGCTCGGACATTAAACTTTGATACTCGTAAATTGTCTGAAGTATCCCCTGGCTTGCCTCCGCCTGATACGGGGTATATGCGGTTAAAAACTCAGTTCTTTGAGTTATATGCTTTACAACCGCCGGCGTATATCTTTCATAAACCCCGCCGCCTACAAAGCTTAAAAGAGCGTTGTTTTTTTCCGAAAGATCTTTCATTTTTTTATATGCCTCTATCTCGTTTAAACCGTCCGGCAAATTAAATTTCGGGTTTAAAAACTTCGAAGGGACCTGTTTTACAAGCTCCTCAAAACTTTTAACGCCTATCATTTTCAACATCTCTTTTTTTTCTTCTTCGGTATTGGATATAAACATAACCTCTCCCTTAATTTCAACCTAAAAAATAAAATACCCTACCAAGTCTATTCGGTTTTGTCGTTATAATTATTTAAAATTAGTGAGCCTGAGTTTTAACGAATTCTTCGTAAGTTTTAAAATCCATAAGCGAGTCTAACTGGGATTTGTCGGATATCTTCATCTTACATATCCAGCCGTTTCCGTAAGGCTCCTGGTTTATAAGAGCGGGGTTATCGGAAAGAGCCGAATTTACTTCTATAACCTCTCCGTTTACGGGCGAATAAATGTCGAAAGCGGATTTAACCGACTCTACGACGCATATCTGTTTTTCTTTCTCGGCTTTGGCTCCGACCTTCGGAAGGTCTACGAAAACTATGTCTCCCATCTGGCTCTGAGCGAAATCGCTTACTCCGATATAAGCGACATCCCCTTCGATTCCTATCCACTCGTGAGTTTTTGTATATTTAAGGTTTTCTTTATTCATAATCTTCTCCTTTATTATTAAATTTAACCCAACTTAAAATAGAAAACTCCGCCTTTAAAAAACGGGATTTCGGTTATTTTAGCCTTCATCTTCTTATCCCTTATCTCTACCTCAACCTCCTCCCCTATGTTTAAGCCTAAAGGCATATAACCCATTCCTATGGATTTTTTAAGCGAAGGCGAGTAGGTTGCGCTTGTTAAAACGCCAAGCTCTTTGCCGTCTTTAAAAACCTTATAACCGGCCCTCGGTATTCCCTGTTCCATGGATATGCCGGTAAGTTTTCTTTTTATCCCTTCTTTCTTTTGTTTTTCAAACAATTCTTTTCCTATGAAATTGGGTTTTGAAAGTTTTACGACCCAGCCGTAATTTGCCTCGTAGCTTGAATGCTCGTCGTCTATATCCGAGCCGTATAAAAGATAACCCGATTCCAATCTTAAACTATCTCTCGAACCAAGCCCGCAGGGCTTTACCCCTAAATCTTTGCCCAATTTCATAAACTCTTCCCAAACATCGGCTATTATTGAGTGAGGCGCGGTTATTTCAAACCCGTCCTCTCCCGTGTATCCCGTTCTGGACACATAACAATGTTGTCCCATAACCTCTTTTTCAACTATGCCAAAACGGGGATAGTTCAAAAGCTCCGGCACAAACTTTTTCATAATCTCCACCGACTTCGGCCCCTGAACGGCTATCATAGAATAATCGTCGGATTTATTGGATATTTTGACTTCAAATCCTTTGGAGTTTTCGACAAACCATTTATAATCCTTATCGCTTGTCGTCGCGTTGACTATCACCAAAAACCTTTCCTCGTCTAAGCAAAAATTTATCACATCGTCCACTATCCCGCCTTTGCCGTTTGGAAGATGAGAATAAACCCCCTCTCCTTTTTTTAACTTAGCTACATTATTAGTATTGACATAATCCAAAAACTTCCTTGCGTCTTTACCGTCCACAAAAATCTGGCCCATATGGCTTACGTCGAAAAGCCCTACCGCTTCTCTTACCGTCATATGCTCCTTTATAATACCCTCGAACTGAACCGGAAGCTCCCAGCCGTGGAAATCGACTAACTTACCGCCGTATTTTTTGTGTATATCGTTTAAATGAGTTTTTCTGACCGTGGTATGGTGAGACATATCTCCTCCTAAAACTATTATACAACTTTTTGAAAAAACGGGAACTTTTTCAAAAATCATTAAACTATAACCAAATTATCTTTTGGAATTTATTTGTACTATTATTCAAGATAAGTTATAAAAATGAAAAAATATTTAATAATAAAAAATCAATATTCAATCTTTTTTCTTCCAAAAACCATCACATGATTTTTTTAATATAAATTCTCCCCAATGTTCATTATAAATAATAATTATATTCCGATCTTTCCATCTTAATGACCAAAATTTTTCTGATCCATATTTGGTTATTTCAGATAATGTAACTTTTTTGACAGCAGATTGTTGGTACTCATCATAAGCCATAGGAATCAAAATAATATCAACAACATAATCGCCTATTTTATAATAAGTAATTGTTCCTATTCCTTTAATTATTTTCTTATCCTGTACAAAAATAATCCTTAGTTGAGTTTCATCTCTATATTTGCTATAGGTAACCCCACACCACTCTCCGAGAATAGTTAAGAGAAATTCCCTCATTTCCTTCTGTTGTTCATATCTAGATAAACTTATAGCTTTTTCTTCTGAATCTCTCATAAGTTTAGCATAGTCAGACTCAAGGCGACAATATCTAAAACCAAAGAAAGCTTGCCCAGTAATAGCTCTTTTTAGTTTATCAAGCTCCGCATCAACCCAATCCCCAGTCTGAAGAAAATTTTCAAGCATAATATTTTCTATTTCTTCTTTACTAAAACACACATGTCCTTCTTCTGAAGGGGTTTGGCATTCTTCTTCTGATAAGCTATGAATAAATAATAAACCAGAAAAATTTTCCTTAAGGGGAATACGTTTATTAATAGAATCAGGGAATTTTTCGCGAGACGAACATTCTTCAGGCAGTTTTAAATGTTGGGTGGCAAGCCATTCTGCTATTTTAACAGACACGTTAATTTCATATTCATAATCTTTACAAATTAATCCTGTTTGAATAGCCTTTTTTAATATCCTTACGATATCAGGAGATAACATTTTTGAGTTCCCATCTATTAAATTATATAAGTAGACATAATACATATCAGCAAGACATCCATTGTTTTCTTCTGTCGCTTTATAAATCATTTCAGTTAAAACAGGAAGCACTCGCATATCTTTTTGATATACTAAAATCCTTAACCATAAATCATCTGTTTTTTCTCTATTCAATATTTCCCATACTAAATTCTTGTTAGTTTCATTTAAAAAAAAGTTATTAAAAGAGGCCCAACTATAAAGTAGTGATCTCGCCGATTCTTTCCCTGGCCAATTATTATCTAAAGCTTTAGTAATAAGAATATTTATTAATTTATCAAAAGATTCTCCTTTTACTAAACTTAAAGAATATAGACAATGATAAGCATTTTCTCTTACAATTTGATTCTCCTCTCCTAAGAAATATATAAGATTTATAAAATGTTCAGTATTAGAAGTCTTACACAATTCAGATACTATTAAAAGTTTTTCAGCCGATTCTTTAGAAAGAATTTTTTGCTTATTTTCAAATTTTTCTATTAAATAAATTTTTCCATTTTTCCAAGAATATTTTTCAGTGATCTCTTTTATCCTCTCCGGCGGATTACTACCGATATCTTCACGCTTAATATTAACTATTACTTCTCTAAGTCCACCCTCAATCCACTCGCCTTCTTTAATTTCAGCCCTATCTATATAGTTTGTAGTACTATCGCATCCATCTCCTTGCACATGTTCAAACAAAGGAAAATCAAATATCTTATTAAACATCAATTGTTTTTCATCAAACTCAAAAAGCTCAGATTTCATCACCGAAAGACAATCATAATAATCATTACATGAACCTTCAAATAAGACATAATCTTTAATTTTACTAAGGACAAATCTTTTCAGTTTTATATCACCAATAGATTGCCCTCCAAAAATTTTTACAGTTTTAGAATAAGGGAAATACGCTCCGGCTATATTAATTATAAATTTATCCTCTTCTCCATATATTTTGGCTATAAACAATAAATATTTAGTTTTTCCAGAAAAAGAAGTATAAGCAGAATAGGAAGAAATATTAACTCGAAAATTATTCAAATCAATTTCACGAATTTTATTGGTATTAATCAAATAACCTATTATTTCCGAAGAATCAGCAATGTTCTTTTCTATTTCTTGAATTTTAGTAATTTGCTCTTTAGCTGACAAATAGGGACACACAAAGAAAAAACAAAAAACCAAGTTTATTTTTAAATTTATTAAAAAATGTCCCATTGATTTATTTTATATATTTTTTAAAACTAAAATAATTGCTGTTCTTTTAATTTAAAAACTGAAATCAACATATTTATTTTAAATCAAAAACACTCAGGAATTAATATTAACGCTAATTTATAAACCTGTAATTTTTTATTCGCAAAAACTAAAAACAATACTTTTTACTGCAGCTCCAATTTTCCTTTTTTCATATACCCTTCGGTCCATCCGCCGTTTGAAAAATCGGATTTTTTAACCTTATAATAATCGTCTTTATCGCCCGTTATAACGACTTTATCCCCTTTGTTAAGTTTGGTAACTTCGCCGGGGAAAAACCATGTCGCTTTTTTGAGTACCGGAGTATCGTCTTCCTTTACGATTCCGACTCTATTGGAATTTACTCTTAAATACACCTGCTCGAAATTGGAGAAAACCTTATCCTTTTCGGAAAAACTTACGAATAAAGTATCCGACCCGGGAGAAGCCACATCGTAAATTTTGCCTACATTGAGCTCTATAATGTTTTTATCTCTTCCTTCTACTGCGTTCGAACCAAGGTTTGGATTAAAAGATATTTCGCCTCTTGCGCTTTTTACAGACACCGATATATTATCGGATCTTTTAAATCCTAAGTTTCTTATCTCCGCCGAAAGTATTATGTTTTCGTTAGCTTCAAACTTCCCGTCGCCGTTTTCGTCTTTAAAAAATATGTTGTAGGCCTTAAGAACGGCGTTGTCCGCATAATATTTGTCGGCCGCGGCGATACCCGCCTGTCTTCCTTCCTCAAAAGCTACAGGATAAACCTCCGCCGCAACTTTGTCATATCCGGCTTTATACCCTTTTCTATACTGTTCTTGAGAGCCGAAAGCAAAACCGTCTTTATATCCTTTATCTCTTCCGTCGCTCATACCTCTGGCTCTATCTTCCGCGTAGTCTTTTCTTTTATATTCGTTATAATAAAAATCGTAAGCGGAGTTATAGGCTCTGTTGTAAGCGTCCTGATAACCTTTTTCCTTCCCCTGATTAAAACTTTCTCTGTAGCTTATGGAGTACTGAGAAGTATAAGACTGGCTGTAAGTTCTGTTATAACCTTCGTTGTAACCTTCTCGTTTGGCCTGATCGAAAGCTCTTCTATAAGCCTGCTGATAACCTTCTCTATAACCTCTGTCGTAAGCCGCTTTTTCTTCTGGCGTGGTAAAACCGCCTTTTATAACGTCTAACGAAACGCCTTTCATTTCTCCCGTCTCAAATAAATTTTTAACTAAAGCGGATTTTGCCGACTTAACGGAAGCAAAAGAGTTTTCAAGCTCGGCTTCCCTCTGAGCAAAACCGGACTGATACCCCGCTTTTCTCCCTTTATCCGATTCCAGAACTTTAGCGTCGGCTTCGCCTTTAGAATAGCCCGAATTATAAGAACTTACATCGGTAAGTCCCGCGGATTTTCCTTCGACATATGCGGCGTTATAACCGGAGTTATATCCTTCGTCGTAGCATCTTCTTTTACCCGCGTTAGTACCGTCGTTTATACCGGCATTCTGGCCGTCGATATTTCCTCTCTGAGTTCCCTGAGACTGATCCACATTATAACCGTCTCTATAACCCGCATCTTTACCCGCCCTTTCTCCGTCGCTTATTCCTCTCCATCTTCCGTCTCGCTCTCCGTCTCTAATACCGTCTGAATAGCCGTCTCTTCTTCCGTCGATCATTCCTCTGTTGGTACCGTCTCTAAAACCGGCGTTATAAGCGTTTGTGGTATCAACAGGAGGTTTCGGAGGTTCGGGAACCGGTTGAGGCGTCGGAACGGGTTGAGGATTAGGAGGAATGGGATTTGGAGTAGGCTGAGGCTGAGGTTGAGGATGAGGATTTGGCACAGGGTGGGGGTTGGGATTAGGCAAAGGGGGATGATTGGGGTTATTATGATCCGGCTTATCCTTGTCCTTTTTAGAATCTATCAACTCTTTTATTTGAGAAGTATTAAAATCTCTTAAAGACTCATCTCCCGCAAATAGAAAAACATAGTTTGAAACGAAAGAAAACAAAATAATAGAATAAAATAAACTCTTCATATTAACCCTCCGTATTTTCGGATTTTAAAATAAAACATAAAATTACTTGTTTATATTTTACACTACATCGCATAATTTGGAAAGTGCTAAAAGTCCTATATCGCAGATTAAGATTAAATAAAAAATTCAACCGTTAATTTTATCGATTTTAATAAAGCCGTATCTCTTTTTTTATATACTTATTAAATTCTTTCAATTTTTTTTCGTAAGATTTGATTATTTGTTTTGGGGAATATCCTTTTTTAATTTTATTAAAAAAATCTTTATCGCCGGTCATCTTAGCTATTTCTTCTTCCTTTATTATAAGATTATCCGGATGATATTTGTTTAAAAAATAAATAGCGTTTACGAAAATCTTGAAAGATTCCACTTTTCTCTTATCCCAAACCTCGACGCAAACCCCTTTTACGCTCTCACCTTTGTAAATATCCGCATCGGGGGTTTTCTCGCAGACTTTGAATTTTACTCCTTTTAATTTTGCTTTATTAAGTTCGTTTGAAATTTTTATATTATCCATCCAGGGAGAGCCGAAAAACTCAAAAGGCTTATCCGTCCCTCTTCCGACGGATATGTTTGTGGCTTCAAAACAGCCGAGCCCCGCATATAATATCGCGGCGTTTAAGCTTCTTATATTGGGAGAAGGATTTACCCAGCCAAGCCCGGTCTCGTCGTAAAACATTTCGTTTTTATATCCTTCCATTTTTATTACTTTGAGGCTTAAATTTAAATTAGATCTTTTTTTATGGAAAACCGCCATCTCACCCGGCGTTAGAGAATGTCTTGTCGGAACTTTAAAATATGCGGTGAAAGCGGTTATGCTTTCGTCGAGTATCGGGCCTTCTGTCATATCGCCTATGGGATTTGGCCTATCCAGAACGATAAACTCAATATTTTTTTTAGCCGCCTCTTCCATAGCATAGCCCATTGTGGTAAGATAGGTATAAAACCTCGCTCCAACATCCTGTATATCGAAAACAAGAACGTCTATTCCGTTAAGCATATCTTCGGTTGGCCTTTTAGTTTTTCCGTAAAGGCTGTATACGGGAATGGAATTATATGTGGAATTTTCTATCAGATACCCTCCTTCCACATTACCCATAAATCCGTGTTCTGGAGTAAATATCGCGACAAGATTGACTTTGTTTTCAACAAAAACATCCACCAGTTTATTCCCTTTTTTATTTAAAGAAGTATGGTTTACTATAACCCCCACTCTTTTGTTTCTTAAATCCGAAAAATTATTTTTCTCAATTACATCAAGCCCGGTTAATACTTCGCAATTAAGATCTGGGAAAAAGGATATGAGAGAAACGAAAATCAATAAAGTTTTTTTTAATTCCAAGTATCTCATTTCCCTTCCTTAATAACAATCAAATAAAGGTTTCCCTTTTCCCACACCGAATAAGCGAATTTTTTTGCTCTATCTCCGGTTCCGGCAAAATAATCCACTCTCGCACCTTTTATCGCGCCGCCGGTATCGTGAGCGAAAACAAATCTCTTATTTTCATTAAAACCTTTTATGTTTAGTTTATCGTCTACATCGGGCAGATTAACCTTTATAAAAGCCGGGGTTCCCATAGGTATCAAAGAGTTATCTATCGCTATGGACCTTCCTCCGACCAGATTAAACCCGTAAGTTCCTATCGGACCTTCGTCGAATGACTTCAAATCGTCTAAGCTAAAAAAAGCGTATCTTTTATTAGAACCTATGACCTCGCGCCAGAGATTCGGATTTTCGTTTATAAATTTTTTGGCTCTGTCGTAAAAGGTATTGTCTTTGCCTACGGCGCCGTCTCTTTTAATATAACCGCCTTCTATCAAAGCCGTCATCCACCCCTTAAATTTAAGCGAGTTGGTTGCCGCAAACTTTACCCTTTTATACCCTCCTTCTTTTAATTTCAATATGCCGGAGCCCTGAGTATGAAGGTCTAAAAGGTCGGTTATGTCTTTCATATAAGCTATCTCGTAGCCTTTACCGGATATTATCCCGTCGAAATCTATCTGGGAACGAGAGTAATAAGGTATAAATTTTTTGCCGTCTATTCTTCCCGTCAGTTTTTGGCCTTTGTATTTATCGGAATCGAATTCTTCCAGATTTATTTCATACATATCGTCCGGTTTCCTATATAAGGGGAATTTAAAAACTTCGTCCTTTTTTAAAGAACCGTCGAAAACCGGTTCGTAATACGAGCTGAATGTCACTATCTCGGTTCCTCTTTTAAGCTCGTAAATATCGAAGTTTTCTTTTATCAGCTTATTCAATTCCGGATCGCTTTTCGAGTTTTTTAGTATCTCTCTTAACTTAACGGTTGTTTTTAATAAAATCTCGGGAGTTATTTTCCTATTTTCAAAAGAATAGGAAACGTTTTTGGACAAAACGCCGTTCAGATATTTTTCGTTCAAATCGAAAACTCTTTCCATATCCCCGCCCCACTGGTAAGAAAAATCGGGATAATCATTCTCGTTTAATTTTACGATAGAAACTTCTTTTACTTCTATTTTTTTACATACGAGAACCTCATCCTTTGCGCAAACCGGGGCCATCGGTTGCGGGGGTTGGCAAACCGGGCAGGAAACCTCGGTTTGATAGACCTCCGTTTTTTTTATCTGATGATGACATGCCGATAAAACAAAAGCAAAAAGAGCCGCTTTGTATATATTTTTCATTATTCCTCCGATAATTTTATACCGTATAAGTAACCTTAGAAAGACCTTTGGGGTTATCGGGATTTAACCCTTTTAAAACCGCCAGCTTAACCGCTACGAGTTTTATAAAAACGTCCATATCCAGAGCGTTAAAAGGATAATCGGCCGAAAAAGCCGGCAAAACGATATAGTTTATTTTCTTTTCGTTTAGTTTGTTTTTAACCAGAATAAGGTCTTCGGTAAGTTTTTTGTCTCTCGAAAGTATTATAACGAGATCTTTCGAAGTATAAGCCCCCACGGGACCGTGCAAGAACTCGGCCGCGGAATAAC
>Ga0067045_1002820_pt1 | contig 43835 bp, 44 predicted proteins | sample TerdegcTABiofilm_FD_59184 | JGI IMG/M metagenome (GOLD analysis project Ga0067045, IMG submission 59184) | Combined Assembly of (Gp0054472, Gp0054536) Wastewater bioreactor microbial communities from Singapore -Terephthalate degrading...
GAAGGCCGCGCCGCTGTGCTGGAGCGCCAGTTGCGCAAACGTTTTGGCGCAATAGCACCCATGTATTTGGAGAGGATACGCAGCGCCTCCATCGAGCAACTGGACTTGTGGGCAGAGCGGATTCTGGACGCCAAGAGCATTCAGGAGATCTTCAGCCAATAGTGTGCGTATGCCTTGCCTCTACTGCTGCCCCTCACCTCTCTCCTGCCCATATTCCTGCCAGAGAATGCGGCTTGCGACCGCCAGGGCTACTGCTATGGTGAGATATATTACGCCTATGACCTTCATAGGCATATGTAACATGCGAAGCAGCCTGCCCATGGCCATCATGGCCAGTATCAAACCCCAGCTCTTGAGGGAAAAGAATCCAAAGGCACAGCCGTCTTTTTTTGCCTGAATGCGAAACGCCGCCTTCTGTGCTGTGCGGTTCAGCACGAAACGGGCCTTTATGAGCCCCAGAATGCCGGATAGAAGGGCAAGAAAAAGGGTTGTTGAACTCAATGGAGAGTCTAGAAGGGCGCTTATCCCTTTGGCTGCAAGTATGGCGGCGGCCGTGTCCCAGAACAGGGCTGCCAACAAAAGACGCGTGGAAACACTGGCTACGGGTTTATTTAGAGGGTTCATGTTCCTTCCAATACACTGCGCTGCGCCATGCGCTCAGAGCGCCGCTTGGCCACATATATAGACCTCTGTGGTGTATTCATGTCTCGTTCTGAGACATACATGGCCGTGGAAAGGGTGCCAGGCGTGGGAGTGAAGTCCTGAAACTGGCGTACGGTCAGGCGCAGTTCCTTTAATCTTTTGGCCAAGGCATGCATGTGGGCAAGTGTACAGCCTGGATGGCTGGAGATAAAGTAGGGATTGAATCTTATTGGCCTTTTTTGCAGGCGTGCCATGGCCTGGGCCTCCTTTAGAAAATCCGCAAGACAGGCGGCAGCCGGCTTGTGCATCAGGCGCAGCACCTCCTCTTCTGTGTGTTCGGGTGCTATCTTGAGGCTGCCTGGAGTGTGATGTAGTAAAATGGCCTCCATGAGTTTAGGTGTTTTAAGGAGCAGTTCCATGCGTAGCCCAGAGGATACAAATACCCGGCGAATGCCAGGGAGCTTTGCGGCCTCTCTCAGCAGGTTGAGATGAACGGTTTCATTCAGGGAGAGATTGGGGCACGGCCTTGGATACAGGCAGTCTTTGCGAGAACAGACATGGGACCTTTTGCACTGAGCAGCGTAGAGATTGGCCGTGGGCCCTCCTAAGTCTGAAATGACGCCGTCAAAGCCTGGAGTGCGTGTGAGGCGTTTCAGCTCCCGCATCACCGAGTCTATGCTGCGGGAGACCACCACAGGCCCTTGATGTCTGGCTATGGCGCAGAAAGAACAATTGCCTGGGCAGCCGCGCACTATGGTGACGGAGTTGCGAATCATGGAAAAGGCAGGTGTGCCTCTGGCTGCCAAAGAGGGTAGCCCCGTAAAGGGCAGGTCGTAGATGGCATTCAGCTCCTGAGTGGAAAGCGGAGCGGCGGGCTCATTCTGCTTGACCCACAGGGCCTGCTGGCGCTGGAGTAAAATGGTTCTGTCCCCTGAACGGGCGTGTTTGTCCACAATGAGTTCGGCGGTCAAAAAGCGAACAGGGTCCTGTTGAATCTCCGCGAGGCCGGGCAGCACCGAGGCCGCACCAGTGCTGATGAGCCTGCCGGCCTCTTGGTCTGTCAGGGGTTCGCATGTGCCGGCAATGTTGGAGATGTCCTTTTGTTGTGAAAGGCGTTGGGCTATCTCTGTCACCGCCCGTTCACCCATGCCATAGACCAGGAGATCGGCCTTGGCGTCTGTGAGCACTGAGGAGCGAATGCGTTCCTGTTGATAGTCGTAGTGAGCAAAGCGGCGCAGGGATGCCTCGAGGCCGCCCAAGATGATGGGCAGGTCTCCAAATGCCTCTCTGGCCAGTTGTGCATAGCGGATGACCGCCCGGTCAGGCCTTCTGCGCAGCCCGCGTGCCTTTTCTTGGCCAAAATACGGGTTTCCTGCCGGAGAATAGGCGTCTTTGTCCCTCACACGGGCGTTTCCAGAGTAGTTGGCCACTATGGAGTCCATATTGCCAGAGGTGATGCCGCAAAAGAGCTTAGGCCTGCCCATGGCCTTAAAGGCTTGAGCGTCTTGATGCCAGGGTTGCGCCAGAATCGCTACGCGCAGCCCCAAGGATTCCAGCAGCCGTGCTATGATGGCGATGCCGAAGCTTGAGTGGTCGATGTAGGCATCCCCTGTCACCAGAAGGACATCGTATTCTGTCCATCCAATGCCGCGCAGCCCTTCTGGATTGACTGGTATCATGTTATTTGGCATGTGTTTTGTCATGGATTATGTGCGGCAAGGCCGGGGAACAGTATCAGAAGCCCGCCTGCTATGAATTCAATGGCAATGGAGGCCAAAAGCAGGCCCATGATGCGTGTCACCACATTTATGCCTGTTTTCCCCATGAGCCTGCTGAGGGGCATGGCCATGGAGAGGGTGACCCAGGTGATGATGCCCACCAGCAGGCTGCTCAGAATCAGAAAAAGCAGGCCCTTCCACTGTGTGAAACGGTTGGAATATATTATCATGGTGCTGATGGCCCCTGGCCCTGCCAGCACCGGTACGGCCAGTGGCACAACGGAGATGCCCTCTCTCTCCACTGCCTCAGCTACCTCCTCTTCTGTGTGCCGGCTGCCCTCAGCCTTGGCATGCATCATGGAGATGGCCATGAGCAGGAGCAAAATGCCGCCTCCCACGCGAAAGGATGGAATGCTGATGCCGAAAAATTTGAGTATTTCATCGCCGAGGACACTGGCCGTTACCAGCACGGTGGTCACAGTGATTGCTGAGATGCGTATCATGTGCCGGTTCATGGCCTCTGCCTGGTGCTGGGCAAGGCTCAGGAAGACTGGTATGGCGCCCAGGGGGTTTACGATAAAGATCAGAGAGATGAATGCCTTGAGATATTCGGTGAATTCGTTGTTCATAGTGCTTTTTTTGGTGTTGTTTGGTTATGGTTGCTCCATGCCGGAGCGTCCTGTGTTTCAAAAGACCGGCTGTGAATCTTGTCATTCAGTGGCATTCAGTCATGGCCTTTCCTGTGAAGTCTGTCATGGCGGCAATTCAAACATGTTTACGAAACAGGCGGCCCATGCCGGGGTCGCTGCGAATCCCGCCTCTCTGCAGTATATGCGAGACACCTGCGGGAGCTGCCACGCACAAGAGGCAAGAAGCGCCACTCAATCTATTCATTTTACTCTAATTTACGAGATACAAAAGACCTGGCAGGCCTTTTTCCCTGAGGAGGTCATGGATTTGACTCAATTGCAGGGGCTTGCCGCCTCGACAAAGGAACCCATGACCCCTCGCAGACTGGTGGCTGACCTGCTGGTCAGGCGTTGTCTGCGTTGCCATCCATATACCGATGGCGATGATTACGCCATGACCAGGCGCAAAACAGGCTGTAGTGTCTGCCATAGGCTTCATGGACAAAAAGCAGACAGAGTAGTGCCGGACGAGCGCTGTCTCTCCTGCCATTATGCCAATTTTGTGGGCTGGGATTACTACGGCCGTTTTGAAAAGGACTATGAAGAAGACTATCGCGCCCCTTTGGAACAGGGCCGGTTTTCTCAAAGGCCTTATGGCGTGGAGTGGCACGAGATGACACCTGATGTGCACAAAACGGCCGGCATGGGCTGTACTGATTGCCATGTCCTTGGGCCATGTGAAGAAAAAGGGCAGGTCAAAAGGAGGCTGGAGTGTGTGGATTGCCACACAGCGGCCGAGAATGAGGGGGTTTTAAAGGAATTTGGTGAGATTTCCTCAAAAAAGAGGCGGTTGATTCAGGCCAAACTCCAAGCCTTTAAGGGACCTGAAATGGAGCCCCATCGGTTAGGTCACAGGGAGCAGGACAGAAAGCGAGTTGCCTGTGCTGCCTGCCATGCTGTGTGGAGTGTGCAGGATATGCGGAGGTCACTGACGCTTCAGGAGCGCCCTGATCTTGAGGAGTGGTCATATCTCATGGTGCAGGGCAGCAGCGAGGTGGAGGAGGTGGTGGGCTATCAACTCCTGCGCCAGGGGTTTTGGCAGGCCTTTGAGCCTGGCTGGGAGCTGGCAAATTCCATGGCATCGGGCAAGGCCCTTTGCGGGGATGAACCCTGTATGAAGAACAAGTTTACTCATGAATGCGCATCAGGTATCTGGTTTGAGGCCTTTTTGCAGCGTAGATGGGCCCCTGTGCCCCTGGGAGTGGCAAAAGACGGCAGGATATCAGTGATGCGGCCCATCTTGGATCTGGAGCTTTTTTATGTGAATTCAGAAGGGGAGGTGGAGATAAACGCCCTGCGGCCGATTTCAGGTGCCATGCAGCCATACTCACCCCACACCATCGGAAGGGCAAATGAGTTCAGGAGCCGTGAGGTCGATGAGATGTTGCGGTGAAAAATACTGGTATCCGCTCCCTCTTTCTCCCCTTGCGCATTGCCCTCTATTTTATTAAAACCTGTAAGCAAACCGTCTTTTCAAAGGACGGCTATTCCTTTATCACAGGTGAAAAAATGGAGATAGCTACACGATTGTTACCGGACTCACAGCGCAAGCCTCTGCCTGACGAAAACGCCTTAGGCTTTGGCATTAATTTTACGGATCACATGTTTGTCATGGATTATGCGGCGGATAAGGGCTGGCATGACCCACAGATTGTGCCCTATGCCCCATTTCAAATGGACCCTGCTGCGGCCTGTTTTCACTATGCCCAGGCCATCTTCGAGGGTCTAAAGGCCTATCGGGACACACAAGGCCGTATTCGCATGTTTCGTGCCATAGCCAATGCCAGGCGATTCAATGCCTCTGCTAAGCGCATGTGTATGCCTCAAATCGAGGAGGAGTTCATCTGCAGGGCCATCGAGGAGACAGTGAGGGCGGAGGAGAGATGGGTGCCAAGAAAGCGGGGGACATCCCTTTATGTGCGGCCCTTTATGATTGCAACCGAGCCGTTTCTGGGCGTCAGACCTGCCAAACAGTATCGCTTTTCCATCATCCTTTCGCCGGTGGGGGCCTACTATGCCGAGGGCTTCAATCCCGTGCGCATCTTTGTGACGGATAAATATGTAAGGGCTGTAAAGGGTGGAGTAGGCGAGGCCAAGACCGCTGGTAACTATGCAGCAAGTCTTATGGCATCAGAGGAGGCCAAAAAGGCGGGCTTTACTCAGGTGTTATGGCTGGACGGCGTGACCAGGCGCAATGTGGAGGAGGTGGGCACCATGAACATCTTTTTCGTGCTGAACGATACATTAGTCACTCCAGCCTTGTCAGGCAGCATTTTGCCAGGCATTACGCGCGACTCTGTCATCACCTTGGCCAAGTCCTGGGGTATGCCAGTGGAGGAGCGGGTGATCTCCATAGATGAGGTCATTGAAGGCACTAAAACCGGCAGGCTCAAGGAGTGCTTCGGCACAGGCACTGCGGCTGTGATCTCGCCTGTCAAGTCCCTGTATTATAAGGAAAAGGAGTATGCCATTGGAAGCGGTGAGGCAGGCCCTGTGGCCCTGCGGCTTTTTGACGAGCTCACCGGCATTCAATACGGCGAAAGACCTGATCCATTTGGCTGGGTGAAGGTGCTGTGAGGCTATGCCATGGTCAAGGCCATATATCCAGGCACATTTGACCCCATTACCAACGGCCATATCGATATCATAGAGCGGGGTCTGAGGCTCTTTGATTCCATAGTGGTTGCCATCGGTGAAAACCCTGCCAAAAGACCGCTTTTCACCATAGAGGAGCGCATGGAGATGGTGCGTGAGTGTGTGAGGCATGAACCTCGCGTAGAGGTCAGGGCCTTTAACGGGCTTTTGGTGGACTTTGCCAAGGAGTGTGGGGCCACCGTGATTTTAAGGGGTCTGAGGGCGGTTTCAGACTTCGACTATGAACTCCAGCGCGCCCTCATGAATCGAAAGTTGTCCAGGGAGATCGAGACGGTCTTTTTGATGACAGGTTTCCGTTGGATATACATCAGTTCCACCATCGTAAAGGAGGCGGCCAGGTTTGGAGGCAACCTGTGCGACCTGGTGCCGCCTCTTGTGGAAGAACGGCTGAAGAAATGCTTTGGTTTTTGAGGAGGATACTATGGATGCCATAAAGTGTATTGAGACCCGTAGCAGTGTGCGCAGATTCAAACCCGATTCTGTGCCTCAGAGGCTGTTGGAGCAGGTATTGGAGGCCGCCCGCTGGGCGCCTTCCTACAAAAATACCCAACCCTGGGAGGTAGTGGTGGTGTCAGGTGAGAAAAAGGATGGCTTGAGCCGGCTTTTAACAGGGCTTCTGGAGGAAGATGCCCCTTCACAGCCGGACATATCCCACCCCACCTCCTGGCCTGAGGCCATCGAGAGGCGAATGAATGAGCATCTGCTCAAAAGACTCTCGGCCATGGGAGTGGATTTAAATGACCCTGCCATGCGAAAACGCTCCAAGTTGGCCAATTTCAGGTTTTACGGGGCACCCCACGCCATCTTTTTGTACCAGGATGCAGGGCTCACTCCTTGGTCTATCTTTGACCTGGGGCTATTTGCCCAGAGCCTTATGCTGGCAGCCCATGCCCTGGGCCTGGGGACAGTGCCGCAGGCCTTTTTGACGGACTATGCCCCTCAGGTCAAGGAATACTTAGGGATTCCTGCCAACAAGAGATTGGTCTTGGGCATCTCCACAGGCTATCCTGATATTCGCGAGAACGATTTCAGAAGCACCCGCATGCCTGTGAGCGAGTTTACCACCTGGCTGGAATAGAAACATGAGGAGGTCTTATGGCTGAGACACAGGCTGCTTCAGGAGATACAAACATCAAGGTCGTTTTGCCTGTCACGGGTATGACCTGTGCCAACTGTGTTGCAGCCATTGAGCGTACCCTAAAAAAACTTGGTGCAGTGAGCCGGGTAGCCGTAAACCTGGCCACAGGCCGAGTGTTGGTGGAGTATGACGCCTCTGTGCTCACCATTCATTCCCTCATTGCCCGTATCAAGCGGGCAGGTTATGGAGTGGTGACCTCGGAGACCGAGTTTGCTGTGCCTGGAATCAGTGACGCAGTGGACATGGAACGCCTGGCAAATGAGCTGAATAACATAAACGGTGTGCTATTCGTCAAGCCATTCATGGTCTCCAAGACGGTTCGAGTGGAATATGTGCCCACGGTGGTCACACAGTCCTTTTTGAGGGACCTGCTCTTGTCCAAGGGCTTTCAAGTGCTGGAGTCCGGGCAGGAGGAGGATGTGGAGACCAAGGCACGGGCCCTGGAGCTCAAGGAGCATGCGGAGTATCTCATTGTCTCGGCATGCCTGACCATTCCCCTGTTTTTCATGTCCATGGCCCATGACCTGGGTTTTTTCCATGTCTCTGCCTCATATATGTCGGTTTTCCAGTGGATTATGTGCGCCCTGGCCACCCCTGTGCAGTTCTATGTGGGCATGCCTCACTATTTGAATGCCTACCATGCCCTGCGAAACGGCACTGCCAATATGGATGTCCTGGTGGTTTTGGGTTCATCGGCAGCATATCTCTATTCCATTCCGGTGCTCTTGGGCCTGGTGAACGGTCATGTGTATTTTGAGACCTCCGCCCTGATTATCACCCTTATTCGGTTGGGTAAATTTCTGGAGACCCGTGCCAGGGGGAAGACCTCAGAGGCCATTCGAAAATTGGCCGCCCTTAGGCCCAAAAAGGCCCTGGTGATTCGAGGGGATGAGGAGCTTTCCCTTGCGGTGGATGAGGTGCTGGTGGGCGATGTGGTGGTGGTGCGGCCTGGAGATCGTGTGCCCTTGGACGGCGTGGTGTTGGAGGGCCGTTCCAATATAAACGAGGCCATGCTCACAGGTGAGCCCATGCCTGTGTCCAAGACCAAGGGCGACCGAGTCTTTGCCGGCACCTTGAATATGGACGGTCTGCTAAAAATTGAGGTGACTGCCGCCAGCCGGGAGACGGCCCTGGCTCGCATCATTCGCTTGGTGGAGGATGCCCAGGTGAACAAGGCCTCCATTCAGCGCATCGCAGACGAGATATCCGCAGTGTTTGTGCCGGTGGTCCTGTTTATTGCAGCGGTCACCTTCATCGCCTGGCTGTATCTGCCTGAACAGGCGCTGAGCGAAGGGCTGTTCAGTCGTGCCCTCATGAATACGGTGGCCGTGCTGTTAGTGGCCTGTCCCTGTGCCATGGGGCTTGCCACTCCCACTGCAATAGTGGTGGGCACTGGTCTGGCTGCTGAAAGAGGTGTCTTGTTTCGAACTGCTGAGGCATTGGAGCGTCTGGCACGAGTGTCCTGGGTGGTCATGGATAAGACAGGCACAGTGACCAAGGGCCAGCCCAGTGTGGTGAATGTGGTGGTGGCCCTGCAGGTCAGTGCCCCCAACAGCCCTGTAGCCGAGATACAGCGAGAGCAGATGCGGGTCCTGGGCCTGGCTGCCTCCCTGGAAAAGGGCAGCACTCACCCCATAGCAGTAGCGGTATTGGAGGAGGCCGAGAGGCTCAAATTGGCCTTGGTCGAGGCTCAGGAGATACAGGTAGAGGCAGGTTTAGGAGTGAAGGGCCGTGTAAATGGCAGACAGGTGCTTTTGGGCAATGAGCGCATGATGGTGACATACCAAGTGGCCTTTGATAGTCTGAGAGGGGAGGCGGAGCGCCTGCAGAGCGAGGGCAAGACCGTGATATTCGTGGCGGAAGATGATAAGGCGGTGGGGCTTTTGGCCCTGTCGGACAGGCTCAAGGAGGATGCCAAGGAGGCCGTAGCCAATCTGAGGGAGTTGGGACTGAAGGTCTTTCTTCTTACAGGCGACAATGCCAGGAGCGCCCAGCAGGTGGCCGAGGCCCTTGGTATTTCAGATGTGAAGGCCGAGGCCATGCCTGAGACCAAGATCTCAGAGATACAACGGCTTCAGGCTCAGGGAGACAAGGTGGCCATGGTGGGGGATGGCATAAACGATGCACCTGCGCTGGCCCAGGCGGATGTGGGAATAGCCATCGGAGCAGGTGCGGATGTGGCTTCAGCCGCCGCATCGGTCACGCTCATCTCCAATGAGCTTATGAATGTATATCGTGCCTTTGTGATAGCCCGCCGCACCATGAAGACCATTCGTCAGAACCTGTTTTGGGCCTTGTTTTATAATGTGCTCTTGATACCCGCTGCAGCCCTTGGTTTTTTGAACCCTGTGATAGCGGCCGGCGCCATGGCCTTCAGCAGCCTTTTTGTAGTGACTAACAGCTTAAGATTAAAGAAGATTCGTAGGGGCGACCAGCCGGTTGCCCCTACTGTAGTTTGAAAGGAGACCATCATGTCATTTCAGGCCGATGCATTGCCCCTTCTCATAGGAAGTCTGCCCATGCAGAATCACGCACTTGCCACACGGCTCATGCTCAAATATACGCCGGAGATACCCCTTTGGATTCAGCTTCCAGGCTATGCAGAGGAGCGGCTGCTGGCCCAGTTTTCCGCCTGTCTGCCTGGTATTCGAGGTGAGGGTGACCATCTGTATCTGGACACAGCCACAGAGGCCTTTTCCCAGGAGCTGTTGGCATTTTTTGAGGAGTATATGGCGGTTTTTGAGGGAGAACGGCCTGTTTTCCAGTCGAGATTTGCCTTGAAGGGCAGGGCTGCTCAGGGGTTTGAGGCATTCTTTGAGGTCCTGTCTCGCTTAAGGCACAGCCCCGTTGCTGTAAAGGGGCAGATTACAGGGCCATTTACCCTGCTCACCGGCCTCAAGGACCAGGAAGGCCGCATCGCCTACTACAATCAGGAACTGCGAGAGGCCATAGTGAAGGCAGTGGCCATGCAGGCCCGTTATCAGATGCAGCGGCTGAAGGGGCTTTCAGACCAGGTGATTTTGTTTTTGGATGAGCCTGCCCTGGCTGGATTTGGTTCCTCGGCCCTGGTCAGCATTCAAAAGGAGGAGGTCATCACCCAATTGAACGAGGTCATTGAGGAGGTGCACAGGGAAGGGGGCCTGGCTGGCATCCATGTGTGCGCCAATACGGACTGGGGCATGGTCTTTTCCACAGGTATTGATATTTTAAGCTTTGATGCCTTTGGCTTCTTTGACCGCATGCTGCTCTTTAAGGACCAGGTGCATGAATTCATAGAGAGGGGTGGTGTAGTGGCATGGGGCCTTGTGCCCACATTGAATCAGGAGGACCTGGTGCAGGCGGATGTGGAGGGCCTTTTGGCCAGGTGGCAATCCTGTGTGCAGGCCTTGGGTTTGAATTTGGCTACCGCTCAAAGACAGTCCCTCTTGACTCCAAGCTGTGGCACTGGTTGTCTTTCACTGGAGTTGGCCATCAAGGCCATGGACCTTACGCGAGAGCTTTCTTTGGCCATCAGGTCCCTTTGAGTGTCTAATGTCGGTGTTTGAGAAAAATGTCCTTATTACCCTGCCGCATGTATTTTGAAAATGAGTGAGCCAATGGAAGACAAAGGTTTTTTGGTGGGCGACATAGGCGGCACTCACATCCGTCTGGCCTTGTGGCTGAAACAAGGGCTTTTCATGGAAAGGCGCATTTTGTCTGCCTCTGTGCCCTCATTTTTGGGTTTCTTGCGCCTTCTTCAGGGCTTTTGGCAGGAGATATGTGAAAAGACAGGCAACAGGCCTGCTGCCATCTCGTTAGGAGTGGCTGGAGTGGTAAATGCAAATGTGGCCAGGGGCATAAACCTGCCGTGGAATGTGGATGGAAATGTCATTTCAGAGGAAATGGGCTGTCCTGTTCACATTCTAAATGACTTTGAGGCGGCCTCCTGGGGTGTCTTGGCAGTGGAGGCTCAAAACGGCCTGGTTAACGGCCAGCAGGTCCTGCATGTGCTAAATGCCGGCATTCCCCCGGCAAATCGGCCACGAGTGGTCTTGGGGGCTGGCACAGGGCTGGGCGAATCGGCCATAATCCCCATAAACAGCGGCTATAAGGTCTTGGTTACAGAGGGCGGGCATTGTGACTTTGCCCCACGCACGGCCTTGGAAATGGAGCTTTTGCAGGCCTTGCTCTTGCGTTATGGCCGTGTGAGCGTGGAAAGGGTGCTGTCAGGTCGTGGGCTTTCCGAGATACACGCATTTTTGACGGCCAAGCAGACGGGGCAGGCATTTGAGGAGGTGACACCCTGGGAGCCGTCGAAAATCACCTCGCTGGCCCTGTCTGGTGAGAATAGCCTGTGCGTTCAGACCCTGAATATGTTTTGTAGCATCTATGGCGCAGAGGCAGGCAACCTGTGTTTGAAGTATTTGGCCTTGAGTGGAGTGTATGTGGCGGGAGGTATCGTATCGTACATCCTTCCATACTTTTTGAAGAGTCAGTTCCTGACGGCCTTTTGTGACAAGGGTAGGCTAAGATTCCTGATGGAGGCCGCAGGGGTCAAAGTGGTTTCCTATGAGGGTCTTGGAATGCTTGGAGCAGGATACGCCGTCAGCTGCGGGTAAGGGGTTTAGGGGTATAAGTTGTAGTCTATGCAGGGGGCTTTGGGTGCTGTTTTTAGAAGAATCGGGCTGTTGTGGTGTTGATGAAACTATGTTTGGTGGTTATGATATTATTTCAATAGCGATTTGAGGTCGGTATCATGCCTGTAATTGAATTGGTCAAGATGATAGACATGGTCGATCCATCTCTACGTGCTGTGCTTTTGGGCATATTGGAGGAGATGGAGCGGCAACAACGTGAAAATGTCACCAAGCGGGAGTTCAATGAGCTCAAGGAGGTGGTGCGCGATCTCGGTCATTCAGTCAATGATTTGGCGGAGGCCCAGAAGCGCACAGAGCAGCGTGTCGAGGAGCTGGCAGAGGCCCAGAAGCGCACAGAGCAGCGTGTTGAGGAGCTGGCGGAGGCTCAGAAGCGCACGGAGCAGCGTGTTGAGGAGCTGGCAGAGGCTCAGAAGCGCACAGAGCAGCGTGTTGAGGAGCTGGCAGAGGCCCAGAAGCGCACAGAGCAGCGTGTTGAGGAGCTGGCGGAGGCTCAGAAGCGCACAGAGCATCTAATCGAGGAATTGGCAGAGGCCCAGAATCGTACCGAGCGACGAGTAGAGGAGCTGGCTGTGGCGCAGACAAAGACAGAAAAAGAGATCGCCAAGATATATCAGCAGATCGGGGGGCTCTCCAATGCCGTTGGTTACGGCATAGAAGACGACCTTATGCCCCATATGGACGCATATGCTGAAAAGGTTTTTGGGGTGCATGTCCTGAACGTGGACAGAACCAACATCGAGTATGCAGATGGCCGATATGACGAGATCAACATTCTGGCACCTGCCACAGATAAAAACGGCCAACAGGTCTATATTGTGGCGGAATGTAAGGCCCAGCCCGGCAAGAAAGACATTGATCGTTTTGTGGCGTTGCTGACTCGGGTCTCTTCGAAGTTAGGTGAAAATTTGATTCCTCTCTTCATAGGATATAGTTTTATGCCAGAGGTGGAGCGGTATGCTGCCTCAAAATACCCTCAGATCAAACTGGTAAAGACATATCAGATCAAAATGGCGGGACGAAGAAACCCATAAGTTTTTGGGGCCTTTCAGCGGTTCGCCTTCCGATACCGGCAGAGACGGCGTGGTATGGGTCTGCCGCCGTCTTCTGTGTGTCAAGCCCTGGTAGCTCCTAACAGGTCTTTTGCCCAATCAATCACGTGCCTGACTCGGGGAGCCAGGAGTTTTATGGCTTCATCATAGCTAAGCCACCTGTATTCCTCGTGCTCAGCCCTGCCTATGGCTGGATTTATTAGAAGCTGTACCTCTTTTGTATGGGTTTCGGCCAGATAATACCTGGCTATCTTGCCCTTATTGTATGGCGGTGTATCCCGATAGTCATATCCCCACCTGAATTGTAGATCCGTGATGCCTGTCTCTTCCCGGACCTCTCTCATGGCCGCCTTTATGGGTTCTTCGCCTTGTTCCACCATGCCCTTGGGAAAGTCCCAATAGGAATATGCCCGTAAAAGAAGATAGTGCCACTGGCCGTCTTCTTGCCGGACGATCACCACGCCTGCCGAAAGTGTTCTGTATGGTTTGTTTTCCTTGTCTTTCATGTTTGAATTATTTAGAATATTTTTTGCCTTTTAACAAGGTCTCAAGGGGTGTTTAATGCAAAATTCAGTGCAGCGTATCGGATTGTTAGGCGGCACCTTCGATCCAATTCATTTCGGCCATCTCAGGGCCGCGGTGGAGGTGCGCGAGGCCCTGATGCTTCATGAGGTGTGGTTTGTGGTGGCGGCTTTTCCACCGCACAAAGCATGTTCCACCCCCTTTCATCACCGTCAGGCTATGGTAGAATTGGCGATTCGTGAACACAAGGGGTTTAAATGCATTGATATCGAGGCGGAGAGGCATGGCCCGTCTTATTCCATAGACACCCTGAGGCTTCTGAACCAAAAGAAACCGGGGGGGAAACCGGGGCGGGTCTCTTCAAGTTACGAGTTTTTCTTTGTGCTTGGTGTGGATCAATTTCAGGAGATTACCTCATGGAAGGAGTACGGGCGGCTTCTGGATTATGCCCACCTGGTGGTAATAGACAGGGGAGTCGAGCGTGATGCGGCAAAAAGGGCGGCGCTTCGTGTGATGGATGGGGTATTCTCTAATTATAGACCATGTGACGACGCCATGACCAGATTTGTATGCGACAATGGAAATGATATTTATCTGTTGCATGTAACGAGACTTGATATCTCAAGCTCCATGATCAGGGAAAGGCTGAAGACTGGTCATGCTGTGGATTTTCTGACTGAACGCAGCGTGATCGAATATATGAATGCCAACAATTTCTATAAGATTGCAGGAGTGTATGAAGAAGACTGAAAAAATCGGTGATTCACAAGAGATTGCCATGTTTTTTGCGGACAGGGCGGCTTACAGCAAGGCGGAGGATGTAGTGGTCCTTGATGTGCGGAAACAGGCGGATTTTGCGGATTTTTTTGTGATCTGCCATACCAGATCCACGCGTCATGTGGCGAGTATAGCAGAAGAACTGGAGGCAGAGGCGGCCAGGCGAGGTATTCGCGCCAGAAATGTCGAGGGGCTGCAGGAGGCCCGCTGGGTGCTCATGGACTTCGGCGATGTGATGGTCAACATCTTTTACGAGCCGCTTCGCAGCTTTTATGACCTGGAGGGCCTGTGGAGCAGGTCTCCAAAGACATCTATAGCCCCTTATGCCGGCATGGAAACGAGTGAGGAGGATGAAAATGAAAAATAACATCAGACCGGTGATGCTGGTCATTATGGATGGCTGGGGTTGGAGAGAGGATGCCTACGGCAACGCCACGGTCCTGGCCAAAACCCCTAATCTCAATGCCTTTCGTGAGAAATATCCGTTTGGCCTGCTTCAGGCATCCGGTGAGGCGGTTGGGCTGCCGGAAGGCCAGATCGGCAACAGTGAGGTGGGGCACCTGAATCTGGGCGCAGGCCGTATTGTTTATCAGGAGCTTACGCGCATCGACAAGTCCATTCGAGACCGCGATTTTTTTGCCAATTCTGCCCTGTCGGGCCTTATGTCCACATTGAAACACAGCGGCCGCAGGCTTCATCTGCTGGGTCTGGTGTCTGACGGTGGTGTTCATAGCCAGCTCACACACCTGTTTGCCCTGCTGGAGATGGCCAAACAGAACGGTCTAAATCAGGATCAGGTTTGTGTGCACGCCTTTCTGGACGGCAGGGATGTGCTGCCCACTACAGGGGCCGGCTATGTGGCGCGATTGCAGAATTTCATGAAGGGGCATGGAATCGGGGGGATCGCCACCATCAGCGGTCGTTTTTATGCCATGGATAGGGACAAGCGTTGGGACCGCGTGCAAAAGGCCTATGAGGCCCTGGTGGCCGCAAAAGGCGAGACAGCCCAAGACCCCGTGAAGGCCATTGAGGATTCCTATGCCAGGGGTGTCACTGATGAGTTCGTGCCGCCCACCGTGATCTTGAGGCAGGACGGTACACACATGCCACGTATCTCGGACGGAGACGGTGTGATCTTCTTCAACTTTCGGGCTGATCGCGCCAGGGAACTCACTCGGGCCTTTATGGAGCCGGGTTTTTCAGGGTTTCCATTGCAAACACGTCCGGATCTGGCCGGTTTTGTGACTCTTACCCGTTATGACGAGACCTTTGACCTGCCTGTTGCCTTTCCTCCCCAGACCCTTACCCGTATTCTGGGCGAGGAGGTGTCGCGGGCCGGACTTTCACAGCTGCGCATTGCAGAGACAGAGAAATACGCCCATGTGACATATTTCTTCAATGGAGGAGAGGAAAAACCCTTTGAAGGCGAGGATCGGGTGCTTATCCCATCGCCAAGGGAGGTGCGCACCTATGACCTGAAGCCCGAGATGAGTGCTTATTCTGTGGCCGATACCCTGATAGATCGCATTTCCAATAATGATTATGCCCTGGTGGTGGTGAACTTCGCAAACGGAGACATGGTTGGGCATACCGGTGTCCTGAGTGCGGCCATTCGGGCCTGTGAAGTGGTGGATGAGTGTGTGGGCAGAGTGGTCGGGGCCTGGTGTCGAAAGGGTGGGGCGGCCATCATCACGGCGGATCATGGAAACGCAGAGGTGATGATAGCGCCTGATGGCACGCCTGCCACCGCGCATACCACAAATCCTGTGCCGATGTATCTCATTGACGACGAGCGCGTGAATGTGAGGCTGCGCAGCGGCATCCTGGCGGATATTGCCCCTACTATTTTGACCATACAGGGTCTGCCCGTTCCGGATAAGATGACTGGTAAACTGTTGTTGGAATGAGATGAGGTTCCCTTTAATATAAGACAGTAATGGTTTATTTTTGAAGGGACCTATAAGGGATTGTTTCATGGAGATGGCTGTAATGACCGGTAATGCCGTACCCATTCTGCAACTAAACGATGCGGCCAAGACATATACCCGTAGCAAGGGCATATTCGGCGGGAAGATCGTGATTCATGCCCTGAGGGGCGTCTCCCTGCAGCTTGGAGCCGGAGAGATATTGGGACTGGTGGGCGAGAGCGGCTGCGGAAAGTCAACCCTGGCCCGTCTTTCGCTGGGTCTTGAGAACCCTGACTCAGGGGAAATCCGCTTCAAGGGGGTCGCTCTTTCCGGCATGGACAAGGCCGCTTTAAGGGGGTTCAGACGGGAGACACAGATGGTCTTTCAGGACCCTTTTTCCTCCCTGAATCCCAAGAAGACTGTGTTTCAGACACTGAGCGAGCCTTTTGTAGTGCATGGTTTGTGCGGCAGGGCTGAATTGCAGACAAGGGTGGAAGAACTCATGGCAGAGGTTGGTTTGACGGCAAACCTGATACGGCGTTATCCGCACGAATTCAGTGGAGGCCAGCGTCAGCGCATCGGTCTGGCCAGGGCATTGGCCACTCGGCCTTCCTTAATCGTGGCGGATGAGCCCACATCGGCCCTGGATGTCTCTATTCAGGCCCAGATCATCAATCTGCTGCTGGATTTGCATGAAAGATACCGGCTTTCATTCCTGTTTATCTCGCACGACCTGCTTTTGGTCAGATTTGTTAGCCACCGTATAGTGGTCATGTACAGAGGGACAGTAGTGGAAATAGCTCCGAGTGCCTCTTTTATTCGGGAAAATGAGATACATCATCCTTACACCCGTTTTTTGCTGGAGACCGTGCCTGTGCCGAACCCGATGACAAAGAAAAAGACCAGGAGAGACAGACTTGCCATGCTTGCCGATAAGGCTGTTGCACATGCTGGAGCAGGTTGTCTCTACTTAGACAGATGTCCTATAGCGACTGGGATATGCGCTCGCGAGACGCCGGTATTGCGCGTTGTAACCACGGGACGGAACGGTTCCATTCAGGAGGCGGCGTGCCATAATTTATGAAGATTGTTTCCAGATATATTTTACGCAGTCAGATTCCGGTCTTTTTTCTGGTTTTTCCGGGGTTGGTTGGTCTTTATCTGCTGGTCGAACTGGCAGAGAAGTTGAATGATTTTCGCGATGCCGGAGTGCATTCCTCTCGAATCGTCCTGTATTTCCTGGCCTTGTTGCCACAGATTGCATTTGAATTGTTGCCATTGGCCGTGCTGCTTTCCGGAGTGTTGACCCTGCTGCTGCTGGCCAGAAACAATGAGTTGACCGCGATGCGAAGCGTGGGGGTCAGGCAGGAGAGCGTTCTGCTGCCCATGTTGGGTTTCGGGGCCATGGCCGCTGTGGCCATGCTCGCCCTGCAATGGTCTGTTGTGCCTCAATCCACCTCGCTATATCAGCAGATCTGGCATCAGGAGGTCAAGAAGAGCGCTCAAAAAGGTGTGCTGAAGGCAGGACAGCTCTTTTTTCATGGCGACAATGCCATCTGGGTGATGAAGCTGGATAGTTCCGATGCCCGACACCTGTCTGATGTGCATTACATGCGTTTTGATTCGGCGACCTATGGGGTTCGGGAGGAGATAGTGGCTAAGGAGGCCGAGCTGCGGGAAGCAGGCTGGCTCTTCAAAAAAGGTGTCCGCATAGTTTACGACCCTGCAAAAGAGGAGCGATTGGAAATTGCTGCCTTTTCAGAAAAGGTCTTTGCCATGCCGGAGAGACCGGAGGACTTCAATACGGTTCAGAAGCCGCCGGTAGAGTTGGGCATGTGGGAGCTGTGGCAGGGCATACATCGGCTCAGGTCAATGGGATATGACGCATTTGAACAGGAGAGCGTGCTGTGGAGCTCAATCCTTTATCCATTTCTGGGCATCGCCCTCTTGTGGGCGGTGTTCCCCGTGATGTTTACAAGGCCCAGGGCAGCTGTGACCTTGGGTTTGGCGCTGGCCCTGCTCCTGTCCTTTATGTCGTGGGGGATGTGGGAGTTTCTGCTGGCCCTGTGTAAGACCGGACGTATTCCCGCCTTTTCAGGGCCGGTGTTTTCTCTTTTGTGCCTGTGGGGACTGGGATACTGGATAGAGAGAAGAAATAAACGAATGGGGGTGCTTTAGTGAACGTGCATGAAAGGGCTGCAAGGGTTTTGTCTGTGCTCAAACAGGATTATCCGGCCGCTGGCATCGCTCTCAAGTTTGTGGAACCGTTTCAATTGCTGGTGGCCGTTATTCTCTCGGCTCAATGTACGGATGAGCGTGTCAATCAAGTGACTCCTGTTTTGTTCGCCCGATTTCCCGGACCGAAGGCCATGTGCGAGGCAGATCTTGAGGAATTGGAGAAACTTGTATATTCTACCGGCTTTTATAGAAACAAGGCCAGGAACATTCGCGAATCGGCCTGTATGATTGTAGAACGTTTCGATGGCAGGGTGCCGAATACCATGGAAGATATGTTGACACTGCCCGGGGTCGCTCGCAAAACAGCGAATATCGTGCTTTACAATGCCTATGGCGTCGTGGCCGGCATCCCTGTGGATACACATGTGAAGAGGCTGGCCAATCGTCTGGGTTGGACGGCTTTTACCGATCCGGACAAGATCGAACAGGCATTGATGGACATCTTCCCCAGGGAAGAATGGGGGAGGCTTTCATACCTGCTTATTGAACACGGCAGGGCGGTCTGCAAGGCGAAAAAACCGTTGTGTAATGCCTGTCATCTGCGTGATTTTTGTCCCTTTGGAAAGGAGGGTTGATATGCAATGGAATGGAATGCTGGAGGTCACCACCACCACTGAAACCGAGACGGACGCCCGAAGGCTTGCAAGAGAGCTGGTGAACAGGCGTCTGGCCGCCTGCGCCCAGGTCTCTGGTCCGATTCGCAGTTATTACTGGTGGAAGGGCAGTCTGGAAGAGGTTGAGGAATGGCGTTGTGTCCTGAAGACCATGTCGTATCTCTACACAAAGGTGGAATCGGCCATCAGGGAGCTCCATCCCTATACGCTGCCACAGATAATGGCTGTACCGGTTCAGGCTGCCTTGGCCGAATATCTGACATGGGTTCAGGACAATATTTCGGGAAGTTATTTTGAATGATGGAAACAAGGGTCATGTTTTTTGAGGCAAAGGAGTGATGCTATATGGAATTGGGTGGAGTGCTGTTGAAATTTGAAAAAAGCGGCGGGCTTCTGCCTGTTATAGCCCAGGATTATGAGACCAACGAGGTGTTGATGCTGGCCTATATGAACGAGCTGGCCTTGCAAAAGACCATCGAAACCGGCAAGGTGCATTACTGGAGCCGTTCGAGGGGCAAGCTTTGGCTCAAGGGTGAGACCAGCGGGCATGTGCAGCTGTTGCGTGCGTTGTTTTTGGATTGCGATGAGGACGCCATCCTCGTGAAGGTGGAGCAGGTGGGCGCCGCTGCCTGCCATACAGGACATATAAGCTGTTTTTACAGAAAATTTGACGGTCAGGGGTTTGTTCCTCAGGGAAAGCCTGTTTTTGACCCAAAGGAGGTCTATAAAAAATGAACAAATTGAAACTGGGTATTCCAAAGGGCAGTCTGGAAAATGCGACCATAGAACTGTTTGCCAAGTCGGGTTGGCGTATCGACGTGCATCATCGCAGTTATTTCCCGGACGTGGACGACCCTGAACTGGAGTGTAGTATCTGCAGGGCCCAAGAGATGTCCAGATATGTGGATCAGGGTGTCCTGGATGCCGGCATCACAGGCAGGGACTGGATTATGGAAAACGAGTCCGATGTGGTGGCGGTGGCCGATCTCATCTATTCCAAGGTGAGCAAGAGACCTGCCAGATGGGTGCTGGCTGTGCCTGCTGACAGCCCGTATCACAGGCCGGAAGACCTGGAGGGCAAAAAGATCTCCACCGAGCTGGTGAACTACACAAGGCGTTATTTTCGTGAGCGCGGCATCAATGTTCAGGTGGAGTTTTCATGGGGGGCTACCGAGGCCAAGGTGGTCTCGGGTCTGGCTGATGCCATCGTGGAGGTCACCGAGACCGGAAGCACCATTCGCGCCCACGGCCTGGTTATCATAGAGGAACTCATGCAGTCCAATCCACAGCTCATCTGCAACAAGACCGCATGGGAAGATCCATGGAAACGGGCCAAGATAGACCAGATCGCCATGCTTTTGCAGGGTGCGCTGCGCGCCCATAGACTTGTTGGGCTCAAGATGAACGCCCTCACATCCAAAAGCGCCGCAGTGGTGGAGCTGCTGCCCAGCCTGAATGCACCCACTGTTTCGCCTCTCTATGACAAGAACTGGTGTTCCATTGAGACCATAGTGGAAGAGACCGTTGTCAGAGACCTGATTCCAAGACTGAAGGCCGCAGGCGCCGAAGGCATAGTGGAGTATTCACTGAACAAGGTGCTGTAATGCCGGATGAAAGGCGGAATTTAACTGTTTCTCCATTTATCATTAGGGATGTGCAGTTTGCCCTGTCAGCGGTCAAGCCTGATAATTTTCCTGCGGATGGCCTGCCTGAAATAGCCTTTGCGGGCAGGTCAAATGCAGGAAAATCTTCGGTTCTGCGGCTGCTTCTGAACAGAAGGGCGCTTGTGCGAGTTAGCTCCACGCCCGGACACACCCAGGCATTGAATTATTATCGTCTGGATTACCGTCTCGATTCAATCACCTCCGGTTCGTGTTATTTTGTGGACATGCCAGGTTATGGATTTGCAAGGGCGCCCAAGGATGTGCAGACATCCTGGAAAAGGCTCATCGAGGCGTATCTTGAGCGAAGAAAGACACTCGTTATGCTCTTTTGTATCTTCGACATACGCCGGGAACCTGATGCCCTGGATATGTCCCTGCTGGACTACCTCAGATCGGTTGAAATACCTTTTTGTATCCTGTTGAATAAGGCCGACAAGCTGTCCTATTCCCAGAGACTTGCAGCCAGGCGCGGTTTTGATGCCATGGCCTTTGCAGGAGTGGAGCCTGTGGTGTTTTCCGCCCAGACCGGTTTGGGTTTGAATGAAGTACAAAAAATTATATGTGAGCAGCTTGGAGGGCATGTAATAAGCTGAGACAGACCATCTATTCATTTTTGCGCTACGTCGGCCCAGGGCTGTTGGTCACAGTGGGCTTTATCGATCCAGGCAATTGGGCCTCCAATGTGGCTGCGGGTGCCCAATACGGCTACAGTCTGCTGTGGATGGTATCCCTTTCTACCCTCATGCTCATACTGCTTCAGCACAATGCCGCTCACCTGGGTATCGCTACAGGGCTTTGTCTGTCAGAGGCTGCGAACAGGTATCTGCCGGTCTGGCTGTCCCGAGTCCTTCTTTCCACTGCGGTGCTGGCAGCTGTATCCACTGCTATGGCCGAGATACTGGGCGCTGCGATAGCCCTTCGCATGCTGTTTCACATCCCCCTTGCCGCGGGGGCGACACTGACCACCGCACTGGTGTTTTATCTGCTCATAACCAACGGCTACCGGCGTATAGAAAAACTCATAATGGGTTTTGTCTCCCTTATAGGCCTTTCCTTTTTGATAGAGATACTGCTGGTGCCAGTGGATTGGAATGCCTCGCTTGTGGCATGGGTGACCCCTGTTATTCCGGAAGGCTCCATGCCCATTGTAATGAGCGTCCTGGGTGCTGTTGTTATGCCCCACAATCTCTTTCTGCACTCGGAGATCATTCAGAGCCGGAAATGGAATCTGGAGGACGAGGCCGTCATCGCACGCCAGATGGACTATGAATTTTTGGACACCCTGGCCTCCATGCTCATAGGCTGGGCCATAAACAGCGCCATGATCCTGCTGGCCGCCGCGACATTTTTTCAGGCGGGCACACAGGTTACGGATCTGGAGCAGGCCGAGCGTCTGCTGCGTCCCATTGCAGGGGATTGGGCTGCATGGATATTTGCGCTGGCCCTGCTGTTTGCCGGTGTAGCCTCCAGTGTCACTGCCGGCATGGCGGGCGGCAGTATCTATGCAGGCATGTTCGGCAAGGAGTACGATATACAAAACAGACAGACGCTTTGGGGCTGCGGCATTACACTGCTGGGCGCCCTGGGGGTTATCTTTTTGATATCAGATCCATTCAAAGGGCTTATCTACTCCCAGATGCTTTTGAGCATTCAACTGCCCATCACCATTCTGCTTCAGATATGGCTTACCTCATCAAGGCGTGTCATGGGCAGCCATGTGAATGGCAGACTTGAGCTTTTTGCCTTGAGTGTAGTGGCAGCTGGGGTTATTGTGCTGAATGTCATGTTGTTGTTTTCATGAGGCAGTAAATCTGTGCAGTGGCATGAATGCAACAAGGCCGTCTGTTTTCCTGCCTGCCTGTGCGTTGCACGCAGACAGGTATGTGAGCGAAAAGGCAATTTTTCGAGGTTCCCTATAATCTTTTATAGTTACATGGAGCATAATTACACATGCCCTTTTTTAGAATAGATAAAAAAATTCTGAAGCACCTCGACTGGTGGTTGCTGGCATCTCTTGTCTGCATAATGGCCATCGGCATCACCAATCTTTACAGCGCCAGCGCCGCCACCAACAGGCCGTTCGCCATAAAACAGGCGGTGTGGTATGCAGTTGGGCTGGTCGGAATAACGGCATTGATATCCCTGGATTACCGCAAGTTACAGAGGTTTGTATATCCGCTCTATGCCCTGACCCTTTTCTGTCTGCTGCTGGTGGATATAATCGGTGCATCCGCCAAGGGCGCCCAGCGCTGGCTTGCATTGGGCTTTTTCAATTTTCAACCCTCTGAGCTGGCCAAGCTCACCACAATCATTCTGGTAGCGCATCTCTTTTCCAAAACAGGCAAGCTGAACCACTCCTTCAAGGACATCCTGTTGCCAGCCGCTCTGCTTTCCATTCCGTTCGGGCTCATTCTCATACAACCCGATCTCGGGACCGCTGGGCTGGTTGCGCTCATCGCAGTCACCATGGTGTTCATGGCAGGTCTGCGCTGGACCACCCTTGTGTTGTTGTTTCTTTCCGTCATATCGGTGCTGCCGTTTGGCTGGCGTTTTCTGAAACCATACCAGAAAGACCGGATACTGTCGTTTCTAAATCCGGAAAGCGGCGTAAAAACAGAGGGTTATCATGCCCTGCAATCTAAAATAGCCATTGGTTCAGGCCAGATAAACGGGAAGGGTTTTCTGCAAGGAACCCAGGCGCACCTAAGTTTTCTGCCCGAGTCACACACCGACTTCGCCTTCGCCCTGTGGGCTGAAGAATGGGGCATGGTGGGTTCTCTCGTGCTGCTTCTGATATATTTTATTTTGCTGTGGAGAGGCGTCAGAATTGCATCAGAGACCAAGGACCGCTTTGGAGCGCTGCTTGCAAGCGGCGTGGTCATAATGCTCTTTTGGCAGATAAGCATCAATTGCGCTATGGTGACCGGGGTATTCCCTGTGGTAGGCGTTCCATTTCCGCTGATCAGCTACGGGGGCTCATCGGTGGTGATGACCCTCGCAGCCATCGGACTGCTGCTCAGCATCAAGGTCTCAAGATATCTCAACACCCCTTCTTCAAAGGGAATAAAAGGGGAGTTGACGCCACAATAGCCGTTAGCCCGAACCTGTCTAATGGGCCGATTATTCGAGGACACGAATAATGGAATTCCAACATTTTTCGCCCCTGTCTGCGTGCAACGCACAGGCAGGGACGGGCAATACATTTGTGAGCGAAAGGGCAATTTTTCAAGGCTCCCATTACATGAATGGGAACAGTCGCTTGAGCAGCGGTTTTTCAATCTGCTGGGATTCGACCTCTTCAGGAGGCAGTGTGCTCAACAACTCCTGGGCTTGACCGGCTGCCACGGTCTCAGGATAGTTATTGATGGCCCTCTGAAGCCTCAGCCTGGCCTGTTTTATTTGATGTGTCTTGATATACCACCTGGCCACCTCAACCTCATGCAAGGCCAGTTCGTTTCGGGCCTCGGCCCTCAAAACCTGCGCTTCCTGACTGTAAGGACTGTTGGGGAATTTTTTCAGGAGCCTGTCGTAAGTCTGAATGAGTTTATGTGTATTTGTCTGATCCCTGTTGGGAGTGGCCATGAGTTTGTAATGGCACATGCCGATCTGAAATATGACATAGGGGACGGCTTCATTGTTTGGATGCAGCTTTTCGAACTCTTCGTAAAGAGGAATGGCTTCTTCATAATCGCCGTTGTAGAATTTGCTGTCGGCTACACGCAACTCAGCCAATGTGGCATAGGGGCTGAATGGATAACGATCTTTTAGTTTTTGAAAGGTCTCCGCGGCAAGGCTGTAACGGCCTTTGTTAAAATACTCAAGCCCTTGATTGAGAAGACCTGTTTCATCCCCTTCGTCCACTGGTTTTGATCCAAATATATGCGACCAGAAACCCTTTTCTTTCTCGGCAGGCTCCAGCACCTTCGGAACCTTGCTGCAACCCACACACAATATGCCGACACACAACGCCACTACCATGCCGCGTGAAATCGAATGACGGATGAAATCCATGCTCTTAAGGGGAAAATCGTTTGATTTCAAAATAATATCCTATACAAATGACTTGAGAATTAACAATGCAGCCGCAAAGCAAAAGAACACGACAGGCATGGCCCTGTGATTCGCAGCTATCATTCAGTGGTCAACATATGGCTTACTGCAAAGGCCGCCGTGGCGCCGTCGCCTACTGCGGTGATGATCTGGCGAAGGGGCTTGGCCCTGCAATCGCCTACAGCAAGAATGCCTGGGACAGATGTCTTCATCCATTCGTCGGTGAGGATAAAGCCCTGTTCGTCCCTTTTGACCTCAAGTGGCAGAAAAGATGTATTGGGTGCAAGCCCAACAAACACAAAAACACCGTTTACAGGCAACTCGCTGCGCTCACCGGTGACCTTGTTCAAAAGCGACAAGGATTCGACGGCATTCACACCATTGACTGATTCCACCACCGTGTTCCAGACAGGTTCGATTTTCGGCTCGGACAAGGCCTTTTCCTGCAGCAAGGCAACCGCCCTCAACCGATCCCTACGGTGTATCAGATAAACCTTGCGTGCAAATTTGGTGAGAAACAGGGCCTCTTCCACCGCGGTATCCCCGCCACCTACCACAGCCACGGTCTGATCCCTGTAAAACGGCCCGTCACATGTGGCGCAGTAGGAAACCCCCTTGCCTGTGAGCTCCTGCTCGCCCGGTGCATTCAGACGTTTGGGGTTGGCGCCGGTGGCTATTATGACCGCACGCGTAAGAATCGAATCGCCGTTGGCAAGCTCCAAACGGATACCGTCTTGCACTTTGGCGAGAGATACCACTTCCCCATTCATCTCGTCTATTCCAAAGCGCTTGGCATGAGCGGTCATCTTTTCAACCAGTTCATACGCCATGATACCGTCAGGAAAACCGAGATAGTTATCGACCCAGTGAGTCAGTAACATCTGACCGCCTGGGCTGATGCGTTCAAGCAAGAGTGTCTTGATGCGCGCCCTGCTGGCATAAAGGGCAGCCGCCATGCCGGCAGGGCCTGAGCCTATGATGACGAGTTGAGGATTATCCATAATTCCGTCTAAAAATATCAATTAGAGCGCACGATTCAATGCGGTATCGATGGCAGCCCTGCCCACCGCACCTGTGATCTGATCTACCACCTTCCCATCCTTGAAAACAATCATGGTAGGAATGGCGCGAATGCCGAATTTACCAGGTGTGCTGGGGTTTTCATCCACATTCATCTTGCATATCTTTGCCTTGCCGTCATAATCCGCAGCCAGTGCATCTATGACCGGAGCAATGGCCCTGCAAGGACCACACCATGCAGCCCAGAAATCCACCAAAACAGGCACGGATGACTTGAGGACAACTGCGTCGAAATCGTTATCGGTAACATGAATAACTTTGTCGCTTGACATAGAAAACTCCTTTATAAGATAGAAGATGTGATTTTTATCTTATATGATATGCCATAACAGCTGTCAAGGAGATTGTAGCAGCATATCAAGGGCCAGTCGCGCTGCCTGCATCGCAGCCCCCTCCTGTCCTTGTCCACCCACTTTCAGTTGTGACACTACCTCATTCAGGCCGTTCAGCATGTCCTGACGTCTTTTTTTGTCCTTCAACAGAAACAGGCCGGCCTCGCTCAGCCTTTCAGGCGTTGCCTCATGCTGCAAAAACTCCGGCACTATCTCCCTGTCCGCTATCAGATTTACGAGGGACATGAATTTTACATGCACTATTCGTCTTGCTAATTGATAGGTCATGCTGGAAACCCTGTAGGCTACCAGCATCGGAATCCTCAAAATGGCGGCCTCCAGGGTCACTGTGCCGGATGCCAGAAGCAGGAGGCTGGACGCAGCCATTGCATCATAGGCCTGCCTCTCAACTATGCTGATCTCCGGAATGCGAGGGTTTGCCTGTCTCTCCCTTGCAATACATTCCTCGACCCATGTGCGGGAAAGGCTTGGCGCCACGGGCAGAACAAACTGGCATTTTGGCAGGTCATGCTGAATCAGGGCCGCTGTCTGCAAAAAAACAGGCAGCATACGCTGCACCTCGCCCCTTCTACTGCCTGGGAGTATGCCGACGATCTCCCTGCCGGATACGAGACCAGCCGACTCACAGAACGCCTCACGGGACATGGATGGCCTGACCACATCCAGCAGAGGATGACCTACAAAATGGGCATTCAGGCCGTTGGAACGAAAAAAATCCTCCTCAAACGGCAGAATAACGGCCAATTTATCGATAAGTCGCCGCATCTTTTTGATTCTTCCCCTGCGCCAGGCCCAGACCTGGGGGCTGATATAATAAAACACCGGAATGCCCAGATGCCTGGCATAACGCGCCATGAAGAGGTTCAGGCCCGGGTAATCTATGAGCACCAGCAGGTTCGGGCGTTCCTGTTTCAAGGCGTGCATGGCCTGTCTGACGGCCTTTAGGATGGGCCTGACATGCGACATGATCTCGAACAGGCCCACAACAGCCAGCTCATTGTTCAAAAATACCGGATGCAACCCTGCCTCCACCATTTGAGACCCGCCTATGCCCAAAAACTCCACCTCAGGCCGCAGTGATTTCATGGCCCGCATCAGCCCGGCTCCATGCAGGTCACCGGATGCCTCGCCTGCTATGATGAAGACCTTTTTCATAAGGCAGCCGACAGCCGTGTGGCCGCCTCATCAACAGTCAGCCCACGCAGCAAAAAGATCTTGGTTCTGGCGGAGGCGCCGGACAGAAGCTGGACGGATTTCATGGGTAGAGAGAAAAAATCTGCCAGAAAACGCTGACATGCCTCGTTTGCAGCGCCTTCCACCGGTGGGGCGTGTATTTTCAGACGTATCGAATCCTCGAAAACACCGGCAAAACCGGAACGGGAGGAACGCGGCTGAACCCTCAATCGAATGGTCACGCCGTCTCTTGATTCATGCAGGAAAGACAATACGCTGCTCACAGGGTCTGTTTTCCCACGGTATCCATATAGGTCTTGCCTGCGGCCTGTGCGCTTCGAAACAATTCCACAAAGGCATCTCTGTCAGTTCTTAGGACGGCCTCATGCAGTTTGTCGCAGACCCCAAGGAAGTTATTCAGGACATTTGCCGCAAAGGGATTTGCCATCTGAATTGTGGCATAGAGCTGTGGATCCTGATAAAAGAGCCTTGCCACAATCTCCATCTGTTTTGAAAAACTGGGGGTGGAGAGGAATACCAGTTCTTCCATGTCCAAACCCTGATCAAAGACCGCCTTTCCAAGGCTGATGAGAATGAAGTGGTTCAAGGCCTGTACCCAGGCCATGGCGCGATCATGGGAGGCGGCGTCCGTGCAGTGTACGCAAGCGCCTCTGGACTCCAGGAGCGACCTCCACCACTCAAACCATTCATTTCCGCGGCCGGGGCACAGGGCCACGCGCCTTCCATTTATGGAATCCTCGGCAGGCCCGAAAAGGGGATGGGAACCAGCTACGGAGCAGACCGTGTTCTGAAGCATCTCCTGCACTTGCACGGCCTTTAGGGAGCAGAGGTCCGTCAAAAAGGCATCTTTCGGCATCAACGGCCCTATCCGGCCGATTACCGATGAAAACGCCTCCATGGGCACGGAGACGATCACCACATGGCAGCGTCGGGCCAGGTCTTCGGAGGAGAGCTCAGTGCCCATGTCAGAGACCAGGACTTGATAACCGGCATCGGTCAAAAATCTGAAAAACCAGTTTCCCATGCGGCCTTTGCCGCCCACTATACCGATCAGTATGTCTCTTTTGCAGACGGCATTCATGGATTGACCGCCTTTTGCCTCAAGAGGTGGTCTGCCAGCACCAGTCTCACCATGGCCTGACATACCGGCACGATGCGAGGGATGGCTGAGGCATCATGTCTGCCCCCTATTCTTACCGTGACCGGCTCGCCTTCTGTATTGACAGTCTGCTGTACCAGAGAGATGGAAGGGATGGGCTTGACCGCCACACGACAGACGATCTCATCCCCATTGGAGATACCGGCCAATATACCGCCTGCATTGTTGGACAGAAAGCCGCCCGGCCCTATGGCGTCATTGTTTTCGGACCCGCGCAGAAAGGCCGCCTGCATGCCGGCCCCGATCTCCACGGCCTTGACCGCCCCTATGGACATCAATGCCTTGGCCAGGTCTGCGTCTAATTTGTCAAAGACAGGTTCTCCCAGGCCGGCAGGCACATTTTTGGCCAGAATCTCCACAATACCTCCCAGAGAGTCCCCCTCTGACCGCACCGATGCAATTAGCTCTTCCATTTGCACTGCGGCCTCTGCATCGGCACAAAAAAGGCGGTTGTTTTCTATGGCCTGCTCATTCATTTCTTTCGCCCTGATGCCACCCAGGCACACCGTATGGGCAATCACCTCTATTCCCGCTGTATTCAGGACCAGTTGGGCGACTGCGCCTGCGGCTACACGGGCGGCGGTCTCCCTGCCGGAGGCCCTGCCTCCTCCTCGATGGTCACGGATACCGTATTTGGCCAGGTAGGTCATGTCACCGTGGCCTGGCCTGAAGACGTCCTTTAGGGCATCATAAGAAGAGCTTTTGGCATCCTTGTTATAAATGACAAGACTGATGGGGGTGCCTGTGGTCAGTCCTTCGAAGACTCCGGAAAGTATCTCCACCCTGTCGGGTTCCTTGCGAGTGGTTTCTGCGGCCCCGCCCTTGCCAGGCCTGCGTTTGTCCAGAGCGGCCTGAATGAAATCCGCATTCAGGGGGAGCCGCGATGGGCATCCATCTATGACCACACCGATGGCAGGTCCATGTGACTCGCCCCATGTGGTGACTCGAAAGCTATGACCGAAGGTGTTGCCAGGCATGTTATTCATCCTTTCAAAACAGATTAGAAACCCCGCAGAAATAACGGGGACCTGCGGACAGGGCTGCCTGAAGCGCGGCAAGGGTGCCCGGAGGCTATGAATTCAAATAATAAATGGCGGCGAATGGATTTGTCAAACCATTCCGAATGGGTCTTGCCAAATCCATTCGGCTGTGTTAACAAAAGACGCATGGCGGCGTAGCCAAGTGGTAAGGCGACGGTCTGCAAAACCGTTATTCTCCAGTTCGAATCTGGACGCCGCCTCCATTTCTTAACAGACCTGTTCTTGTCAATTGTTTTCAAGGTATTCCCTGGGCAACCATCCTGAAAACAAACGAGGAAATTCAATGGCCATTATGGAAATAACTGTCGTTCCTCTTGGCACCTCCACTACGAGTTTCAGCCATTTTGTGGCGGAAATACAACGATGTCTTGAAAAAACTGGAGTTGCTTTTGAACTGACTGATATGGGCACCATTATAGAAGGTGAAATGACCCAACTGCTGGACACACTGAAGGTCCTTCACGAAATCCCCTTTGAAATGGGAGAAAAACGCGTCTATACCATAGCGAAGATAGACGACAGGCGTGATAAAAAGACATCCCTTGGAGACAAAATCAGGTCGGTGCAAGACCGCATTACACGGGCCTGAAATCCATTTTATGAAGCGCATCACCGGTTTTCTCATAATCTTCTTCAGCATCCTGATGTTATACGGTATTTTCTTGGGAGAGCCGCTGAAGATATTGAAAAAGGCTACGACCATCTGTCTTGACTGCATTGGAATCGGATGATGGAAAGACGCAGACGCCTGACACAATCGCTTTCCACGCTTCTGGCCAATTCCTACTGGCTGTTTCTTGGGAATTCACCCATATATCAAGGGCCGCTAAAGGCTGTCTGCTTTCCTGGCCTCAACTGCTATTCCTGTCCTGCGGCAGCCTTTGCCTGTCCTGTGGGTGCCGTTCAGAATTTTGCAACCACCCTGAGAATGGGCCTCCCATCCGGGCATTTCGGGGCGTATATTATAGGTTTGCTGGGCCTGACAGGCGCCTTTCTCGGCAGAATACCCTGTGGATGGCTGTGCCCATTCGGTTTTTTGCAGGAATGGATCTACCGCATTCCCACAAAGAAGCTCAGTCTGCCGCGAGTCCTGCGTTTCGGGCCGTATGTGTTTCTCATCCTTTTTGTTTTATTGTTGCCGGCCTTGCTTGTTGATGAATCCGGATACGGGGCGTTGTGGTTCTGCAAATACATCTGCCCTGCCGGCACACTTGAGGCAGGCCTACCTCTCATGGTACTTGCGCCTGACCTCAAACAGCTGATAGGCGTCCTCTTTTTCAACAAGGTCATCCTGCTGTTTATAATCCTGGGGCTGTGCATCTTTATCTCGCGTTTCTTTTGCAGGGTTGTCTGCCCGTTGGGGGCCATTTACGGTCTTTTCAATAAAACGAGCTGGATACGCCTGGAATTTCATGAACATGCCTGTGTAAATTGCAAGGCATGTTTCAAAATCTGTCCCACGGGTGTATCATTTTTCAACGGCGCCGACTCCATCAACACTCATGCCTGCATTCGCTGCATGAAGTGTTACAACATCTGTCCCTCTGACGCCGTCTCCATCTCCATTGGAAGCATGAAATCAAAGACAATAATACCGGACAACACAGCAAGGACTACTCCATGAAGATGATCCTGGCCACGAAAAACAAAGGCAAAATAAAGGAATTTCAGGCCCTCGCGCAGGGCATGGCCATTGAACTCTTGTCGCTTGAAGATATCCCTGATATGCCTGATGTATTGGAAGACGGTTGCAGTTTTCATGAAAATGCCTTGAAAAAGGCCTGCGCCATCGCGAAACACACAGGCATAACCGCCATTGCCGATGACTCGGGTCTGGAGGTGGACGCCCTGAACGGGGCTCCTGGCATACATTCCGCCAGATATGCCGGAGAAAGGGCCGGCGACCAGGAAAACATCCAGAAACTGCTGAAGGCCCTGAACGGCCTGCCTCTAAACAAAAGAACGGCCAGATTCAGGTGCGTGATAGCCGTATGCACGCCTCAAGGCCGTCACATCACCACAGAAGGCACATGTGAGGGCATTATAGCCATTGAACCACATGGTTTTCACGGTTTTGGTTATGATCCGGTATTCCTGCTGCCTGACAGAAATTGCACCATGGCGGAGCTGGAACCAGGCATGAAAAATCTCATCAGTCATAGAGCGATGGCATTGGCAAGATTGAAAGACATCCTGCCCGCCTTTTTGAAGGAGACAGGAGGTAACCGGGAATGAACAAACTTCAGACCTACGACAAGGAAGAATGCCTGCGTCAGGCGGTGGAAATCGCCAAAAGTTATGCGCAATCCGGTGAAAACAAACATGGACAGATAGCAGATTTTTTGGAAACCGTTTATAATAAATTATTGGAACTCAAACAAAATGCAGTAACCGAAGAAAAAACATAAATCAGGAGGGAATATGCTCAATCCATCTCAATGCACGCTCTATAGTGGAGGCATGAAGGGAGCAGAGGCGGAATTTGGAATCAATGCCGAGCGCTGGAACGTCAAAGAGGTCAATTTCTCTTACAAAGGCCATCAGATGGAGCGGACAAAGGACATATATGTCCTGACCGACGAAGAATTGAAACAGGGTGACGTAAGTATGGCCATTGTCTCAAGCCGAATGGGGCGCACCTACGCCGAGGCTGAAAAGATACGAAATGTCATTCAGTCCATCTTTCACATGGTGAACAAGGGTCATCAGGTCTTTGCCGTAGGCTGGATACAGCCAGACAAGACCGTCAAGGGCGGCACAGGATGGGCAGTGGAGCTGGCCAAATTCTTTGGCAGACCGGTGAGCGTGTTCGATCAAGGGGAAAACGAATGGTTCTCATGGAACGGGGTTCAGTGGTTCAAGGACCTGCCGCTCATCTGCCACAGGACATTTGCCGGAACAGGTACACGTCATCTCACTGAACAGGGCAAGACGGCCATCAAAGAGCTGTTCGAACGCTCCTTCGGAAAACCGTCGCAAGGATAATCCATCGATATATTTTTAGGGGTTGCCGGGTCACTCACATGCCCGGCAATCAAACATACTCCCTCGTCTTATGAAACACGATATCAGGAAAGAGCTCCATGGCGCGGCCGAGCTTCCACTCGCTTGCCGCCAGGAATGCCAGATGACCCTCGGCATCCACCGCCAGATTGCTTTGGTTTCTGGCCTTGAATTCCTCCAGTTTCTTACGGTCAGGGCATGACACCCAGCGGGCCGTGGCGTATTCCACCGGCTCATATACCGCATCCACTCCATATTCGGCCTTGAGTCTGGCCATGGTCACATCGAATTGCAACACGCCAACAGCGCCCAGGATGTAGCCACTGCCAAGGACAGGCTGAAAGAGCTGAACAGCGCCTTCCTCGGCCAGTTGCACCAATCCTTTATGTAGTTGTTTGATTTTAATAGGATTTTTTAGCACAACCTTCATGAAGTGCTCAGGCGCGAAATTGGGGATGCCGGTAAACTTGAGCGGCTCTTTTTCTGTGAAGGTATCACCTATCTTGATGGTGCCGTGGTTGTAGATGCCGATTATGTCACCTGGGTAGGCCTCTTCCACATTTTTGCGGTCCTGCGCCATGAAGATGGTCGCATTGGCCAGAGATATCTCTTTGCCGGTGCGATGGTGAATGACCTTCATGCCCCGCCGGAATATGCCTGAACAGATACGGAAAAACACGATTCTGTCCCTGTGCGCCGGATTCATATTGGCCTGTATCTTGAAGGCGAAACCTGAAAAATCCTGTTCCTCGGGTGAAACCATGCGATTGACAGCGGGCCTCTTGCCGGGGGCCGGCGCCAGTTCCACAAGGGCATCCAGAAGCTCCCTGACACCGAAGTTATTGATGGCGCTGCCGAAAAAAACAGGCGTTTGTCTGGCATGAAGATACTCGTTCATGTCAAAGGGTTTTGTGGCCCCCTGCACCAGGGCTATCTCCTCACGGAGCTGAACGGCATCGCTTCCTATTAGTTTGTCTAACATGGGGTCCGACAGCTCTTTTATTACGATTCCATTCTGGGGGATGGTCTCGGAACCGGGGGTGAACAGGTGCAACTCCTGACGGTAAAGGTTGTAAACCCCCTTGAAGCCCTTGCCCATGCCGATAGGCCATGACAGGGGTGCGCATTCTATCTGCAGCTTCTCTTCGATATCGGCCAGCAGATTCAAGGGTTCCTCGCCCTCCCTGTCGAGTTTGTTGATGAAGGTAATGATGGGGGTGCTGCGCATTCGGCAGACCTCCATGAGCTTTCGAGTCTGAGTCTCCACGCCCTTTGCACTGTCTATGACCATCAATGCGCTGTCCACGGCAGTGAGCACACGATATGTATCCTCTGAGAAATCCTGATGCCCGGGTGTGTCCAGCAGATTGATTTCCTTGTCGCGATACGGGAAATTCATGACGGATGTGGTAACAGAGATACCTCTTTCCTTTTCAATGGCCATCCAGTCGCTCAGGGCATGCCTTGATGCCTTGCGGGCCTTGACTGCTCCGGCCATTTGAATAGCGCCTCCGAACAGGAGTAATTTCTCGGTCAATGTGGTCTTTCCGGCATCAGGGTGGCTTATAATGCCGAAGGTGCGTCTGCGTTGTATCTCTCTTTGAAGTTGATTTTGCAATGTATTCATTCCTGTCAATAAAAATCTTAAAAAAAGCAAAGGCGCCTTATTGCGCGCCTTTGCAGAGGTTTATGGGTTTATATGTACAACCGGCATGTATTTTGAATAGAAATATAATGTAAAATGCCACAAATGTCCAGTTCAGGAAAATAGTTGCGAATCACGCCATATCCTGAATATATTAAGCCCAACATGGAAACTATAAACCACACCGGCATCAAAAAACGCATAGAGTGGCTCAGACGTGAAATAGAACGCCACAACTATCTCTATTATGTGCTGGATGCGCCCGTAATTTCGGACGAGGCCTACGATGCCCTCATGCACGAATTGATGGACCTGGAGACACGGTTTCCTCAATACATCACCCCGGACTCGCCAACGCAGCGGGTGGGCGCCAGACCATCAGAACGATTCGCCCAGGTCACGCATTCAATCCCCATGCTCAGTCTGGACGATGCCTTCAGCCCTGCGGAGGTGAGGGAATTTGCAAATCGCATTAAAAAGGCCGCAGGTATTCTGGCCGGGGACATAACCTTCACGGCAGAGCCGAAGATGGATGGTCTGGCAGTGGAAATTATATATGAAAACGGTATGTTAGCTCAGGCATCCACACGTGGGGACGGTTACACAGGCGAAGATGTCACCGCCAACATAAAGACCATAAAGGCTGTGCCACTGAGGCTGAACATCCCTGGAAAACTCATAATCCCCAAAAGGCTGGAGGCAAGGGGGGAGGTCTTTATGCACAAAAAGGCCTTTCTTGCATACAACGCAGAGCGCGTGCGAAACAATGAACCTGCCTTTGCCAACCCTCGAAACGCAGCCGCCGGCAGCCTCAGACAATTAGACCCACGCATCACGGCTCAAAGGCCCCTGGACATCTTTTTTTATGGTACCGGCCTTATACAGCCCTTTCCGGAAGTCCATACCCAATGGGAGATACTCCAATACCTTAAGTCCATGGGGCTCAAGATCAACCCGCTCACTCAAAGAGTAAAGACCATTGAAGAGGCCATAGAATACCACAATGCGCTGGCCCAAAAGAGAAAGGACCTTCCCTATGAAATAGACGGTGTGGTTATAAAGGTGGATGCCCTAAGGCTTCAAGAGCTGCTGGGAGCCAAGGCCCGAAGCCCCCGCTGGGCCATAGCCTATAAATTCGCGGCTGAAATGGCGGTAACGCGCATAAAAGACATTCAGCTGAGCGTGGGCAGAACCGGCGCCGTAACACCTGTGGCAGTTATGGAGCCCGTGAGGGTAGGCGGCGTGTTGGTAAACAGGGCCACTTTGCACAACGAAGAGGAGATCGTCCGCAAGGATATCCGCATAGGCGATTGGGTGTATGTGCGCAGGGCCGGCGATGTAATTCCGGAGGTCGTGGAGCCCATCAGAGAGAGACGCACCGGAGAAGAAAGAATCTTTTCCATGCCCGAAACCTGCCCCATCTGCCATACCAGGCTCATAAAACGGCCTGGAGAAGCGGTCTGGCGCTGTCCTAAACCCGACTGTCAGCCGAGGCTCATTCGCTCCATCACACACTTTGCGTCCAAAGGCGCCATGGATATCGATGGACTCGGCCCACGAATAGTGACGCAGCTTGTGGAAGCAGGATTGATAAGAGACATGGCAGATCTCTATGAAATCAAAAAAGAGGACCTCCTCTCTTTGGAAGGATTTGCAGAAAAATCCGCTCAAAACCTGGTGAATGCCCTGAAAAACAGCAAAAAAACCACTTTTGCACGCCTGCTCTACGGACTTGGAATACGGCATGTGGGAGAAGGCATGGCCCAGCTGCTGGCAGCCAATTTTCATGAAATCGACGCCTTGAGACAGGCGGATGCCGCTGTGTTGATGCGGATCAAGGGCATAGGCCAGGAGGTGGCGGAGGCGGTCTCAAACTGGTTCAAGGAGCCGGATAACCTCCTGCTCATAAAAAGACTGATGGACCACGGCATCACACTGGAATCCTCACCGGCAGCGGACAGACCAACGGCCTCATCAGCCGACCCTGTTCATGGCAAACGATTCTTGTTTACCGGCTCTCTGACCGGCATGACCCGAGAAGAGGCGAAACGAATGGTGGAGGCAAGGGGCGGACTGGTAGTCAATCAGATCAGCAGACAGGTGGATTATTTAGTGACGGGAGAAAAACCAGGTTCAAAACTGGAGAAGGCGAAAGCCATGGGTATAGCCGTGATGAAGGAGAACGAATTTCTGAAGCTGTTTCAGTAATCAAGTGCCCCAATGTCCCCCAAGGTCCCCTAAGGTCCATTGAAATGTCGCTGAAAACAAAAACGCCCTGTAAGCACAGGGCGTTTAGAAAAACTAATGTGTGACAATCAATTTATATTATAACTGCACCACATTCTGCGCGGCCAGACCTTTTGGGCCCTCCACAACCTCGAAACTCACGCGGGCACCCTCGGTAAGGGTCTTGAACCCGTCGGCCTTTATGGCAGAATGATGTACAAATACATCCTTGCCATTGTCCTGCTGAATAAACCCGAACCCTTTTGCATCGTTGAACCACTTTACTGTACCTTCAGACATCTTTTACTACTCCTTTTACTTTTGGCCTTTGGCCTTTTTTCTGTAAGTGCCGAAAGGTGCCTCCAAGAAAATGATCAAATTCAATCATTTTTAGACATGCAATCCTTATCGTCAACAAACGTTTTTCATTAAAACACGATTTTCCATAAAAGCAAGGATTATTTCACTGATTGTTTAATTGGCATTGCAATCGGTATAGGACGCCCTGCCCAAGGCTTGTTTATGTTTTGTGGGCGCTCTTGGGTTTATGGTGAGGATATACGGCCTCTATGCGTGCATCAAAAACGCGCAGTATCTCCTGGACAAGAGGCATGTTTTTCAGTTCCTCGTTCACGGGCTGTCCTGTGGATGCCAATTGATTCCGGTCGTCCCTTTCCGTGTCATGATGAATCTTTATTTGAATCTGTTGGGGTTTTCCGTAAAATTTAGCGAACAGTTTTTCGAGCGCCTGAAGATTGGGTTCGCTTTTTATGATCTCGCAGTGAATATTGGAGGCAAAGGTCAGGGTCACGCAGTTATTCTGCTGCTGAATGGCGCAATCATTCATCAATGATGCAAGATCAGGTCTTTTCTGGCTGAGAAAGTCCATTACGTCCTTTGCCGGCAGCGGTGCAAGAACGGTTTCCGATACCGTGTCTGTCTCTGGAATGATTGCTGTTGCCTGATCCCCAGGAGTCGGCCCAGGGGTCAGGTTAGGAGCCTGTGCCTGAACAGGGGATTTAACCGCTGCAGGGCTGTCCGGGACAGGTCTTGAAGGTGTCGCCGCAGGTTTTGGGACTTCAGTACCGGCTATAAGGCCGTCTATTCTGGAAATGAGCCGGGTTATGTCTATTGATTCCTGCAACATGGCGATGCGCGCAAGCAGTATCTCCAGGGCTATGGCCGGTGCCTGGCTGAACTGTAGGGTGGAGAGGCCTTTTACCAGCAGATCCAGTATCTGTATTGCCAGGGTGATGGGTATGGCCTGCATCTGTGGCCAGAGCCTTTCCGCCTCATCTGGCCCCAATTTCACGATTCTTTTGCCAGCCTCAAGGCCTGTTATGCGCAGTATCAGCAGGTCTCGCATGTACTCCACGAGCTGCATGGCAAAGGCCCTTGGCTCCACTCCTCTGAGATGTAGCTCGTGCACCAGGTCAAAGACCGTGGCCAGGTCCTTTTGCAAAAGCGCCATGCAGATCCTTTCCAATATCTGGCTGTTTAGAAGCCCAAATGCCTCACACAGCTCCTCTGCCGTCTTGACTCCGTAGGCAGCGGCCTGGTCCAACAGGCTCAAACTGTCTCGCACACTGCCGTCCGCCTCCCTGGCTATGAGCAGGGTGCAGGCCTTGTCCATGCCAAGCCCTTCATTTTCAACGATTTGATTTAAGTAGTCTGCAAGCCTTTGAATGGGAATGCGGCGGAATTCATAGTGTTGGCACCTGGAATGAATGGTGGCAGGGATCTTGTGGGGTTCGGTGGTGGCCATGAGAAAGAAGACATGTTCAGGTGGCTCCTCCAGTGTCTTCAAAAGGGCATTAAAGGCCTCTTTGGTGAGCATGTGCACTTCATCTATGATATAGACGCGAAAACGGCCTGCTACTGGCCGAAAACGGCAATTCTCCCGCAGGCTGCGAATCTCATCTATGCCTCGATTGGAGGCGCCGTCTATCTCCTGCACATCAGCGAAGTTGCCTTGCGTAATGGCCGTACAGCTTTCACACTCATTGCAGGGAGTGGGAGTTGGCCCCTTTTTGCAATTGACTGCCTTGGCCAGGATGCGGGCCACGGAGGTCTTGCCCACACCCCTTGGCCCGCTGAAGATCAGGGCATGCGCCAGCCTGTTTTGCTGAATTGCATTTTGCAAGGTCTGTGTTACATGGCGCTGACCTATCACCTCTTCAAAGGTCTGGGGACGGAGTTTTCGTGCAAGGACCAGATACAACTTCAAATGCCTCCAATATGGATTTTTCAAGGTTTATTTTACTCGTCTATTGCATTGAAACAAGTGGGCTCTTGTCTTAAAGTGAAGGACGAAAATATGAAAAAGGAGATTGAGCCGTGGCATACAAGGATCTGCAAGAATTTATAGGCCTTTTGGAGAAAAAGGGGGAACTGGTACGCATAACACACCCAGTAAGCCCTGTATTGGAGATCACAGAAATAACCGACCGAGTCTGCAAACTGCACGGCCCAGCCCTCCTCTTTGAAAATGTGCCTGGTTATTCCATGCCTGTGCTGATGAATGCCTTTGGTTCCTATAAACGCATGTCCATGGCCCTGGAGGTGGAGGACCTCAACGCCCTTTCCGAGGATGTGGCCAATTTCATGGAGGCTGAGGCGCCCAATACCCTCATGAAAAAGCTGAAGATGATACCAAAATTGAGCAGATTGGCATCAGCCTCCCCGCGCATGGTTCAGAATGCGCCCTGCCAGGAGGTGGTCTATAAGGGAGATGCCGTGGATTTGACCAGGCTTCCTGTGCTCAAGTGTTGGCCTCAAGACGGAGGCCCCTTTATCACACTGCCTCTGGTCTTCACACGGCATCCAGAGACCGGTGTGAGAAATGTGGGGATGTACCGCATGCAGGTCTTTGATAGAAACACCACTGGCATGCACTGGCACACTCATAAAGGCGGGGCCCAGCACTATCGAGTGGCCGAGCGCTTGGGCAAAAGGCTGGAGGTGGCGGTGGCCATAGGGCCTGACCCTGCCATGACCTACGCGGCCACAGCACCCCTGCCGGATGACATAGATGAGGTGGTGTTTGCAGGTTTTTTGCGCCATGCGCCCTTGGAGCTGGTGAAGTGTCTCACTGTGGATTTGGAGGTGCCCGCCCATTCCCAGATCGTGCTGGAAGGCTATGTGGAGCCCTTTGAGCGCCGTGTTGAAGGGCCATTTGGAGACCATACAGGTTATTACTCCCTTTCCGATGAGTATCCCGTGTTTCATGTCTCCTGCATGACTCACAGAAAAAAGGCCATCTATCCCTCTACCATTGTGGGTAGGCCGCCGCAGGAGGACTGCTACATGGCCAAGGCCACGGAAAGGCTCTTTTTGCCCCTCATTCAAAAGACCCTGCCCGAGATCCTCGACATCAATCTGCCTCTGGAGGGTGTCTTTCACAATTTGGCCTTTGTCTCCATAGACAAACGCTATCCAGGGCATGCCAAGAAGGTCATGCATGCCCTTTGGGGCCTGGGCCAGATGATGTTTTGCAAGATCATCTGTGTCTTTGATAGGGAGGTGAATGTTCAGGACCTCTCCCATGTGCTCTGGCGGCTGGGAAATAATGTGGACCCACGGCGAGATATTGTATTTGTAGATGGGCCTGTGGATGCCTTGGATCATGCCTCTCCTCTGCCTCACTATGGCAGCAAGATGGGCATAGACTGTACCCGTAAATGGCCTGAAGAGGGTTTCACCCGGCGCTGGCCGGATGTAATAGAGATGGATTTGGATGTGGTGGATCGGGTCAATAAGATGTGGCATAAATTGGGTATTGGGCGCAAAAAAGTGCAATAAAATTTCTCTCAAATTGCGCTATTGAATCTAACAACGTAAAAAGAAATTGTATGTTTTTGAAAAACCTGTGACAGCCTTAAAAAGCACTTGGCAAACAGGGTAGATTGTGATAGAGAAAATGCAGTCTGTTTTTTGGCATTTTATTCATAACCATAAAGGAGGATTTCACAAATGGCAGTTTTCGTAATGGGGCACAAAAGCCCTGACACCGATTCAGTGACCGCAGCAGTGGCATTTGCAGAGCTTCAGAAGGCCCTTGGCGTGGATGCAGTTCCATGCCGCCAGGGTGACCCCAACCCTGAGACCGAGCTCGCATTTAAGAAGTTCGGCGTCCCCATGCCTGAGCTCATGACCGATGTCACCGGCAAGCAGTATATGCTGGTGGATCACAGCGACATCAAGCAGGCCCCTGACAACTGGGACAAGGGAGAGCTGCTGGCAGTAGTGGATCACCACAAGATCGGCGACATCACCACCGCCAGCCCCATCTTCTTCTGCGCCATGCCCGTAGGTTGCACCGGCACCGTGCTTTACAAGCTCTACACCGATATGTTCAAGAAGCCCATTGACTCAAAGGTCGCAGGGCTCATGCTCTCTGCCATTCTGAGCGATACAGTACTCTTCAAGTCACCCACCTGCACCCCTGACGACAAGGCCGCTGCAGAGGCCCTTGCCAAGATCGCCGGTATCTCTGACATCAAGGCATGGGGTCTGGAGCTGGCCAAGGCCAAGAGCTCTGTGGAGGGCGTACCTCCCATGGACCTGATTCACAGGGATTACAAGGACTTCAATATGAGCGGCAAGACCGTTGGTATCGGACAGCTTGAGCTGGTATCCCTGAGCCAGGTCAGCAACGATCTCAAGTGTGCCATCATGGACAACCTGCAGAAGATGAAGGTGGACGGCAACCGCCACAGCGTATTTTTGATGCTCACAGACACCATGGAGAAGGAAGGCACCGAGCTGTTGGCTGTCACCGATGACCCATCCGTAGTGGAGAAGGCCTTTGGCAAGAAGCTGGAAGGCAATTCCGTGTGGCTGCCAGGCGTCATGAGCCGCAAAAAGCAGATGGTGCCTCCGCTGGAGAAGGCATTTGCCAGCTAATTTAGTAACTGATTGATTCTTTGATTGATAAAAACGGAGCGGCTATGAAGGTCGCTCCGTTTTTTTTGTGGGTATTATTGAAGAGGGTTTTATCCCCCCAGGGCCTTGGCCAGGTCTTTGAATGTGATGGCCAGAATATGTGTCTGACCAGCACCCATGAAGAAATCGCCGCTTACCACCACTACATAGAGTTCGTCTTTATATGTGAAGACCGACTGAACCGGGCCGTCAAATGCCGTGTTCAGTTTTCTCAAAACCAGCCTGCCGCCTGTGGGGTAAAGGATGCCCACAGTGCCTTTGGATGGAGCGCCGCCCACCATGTTCCAGAAGGTGTTTTCATTGGCGGCTATGGCTGCCACAGCGGTCTCCCCTGTTTTTACCACAGCAGGTTGGCTCCAGATGACAAATGTCTTGGGGTTGGAGATGCCAGGAAGTGTTGGTTCCACCTGCACAGTCTTGATGGAGCCCCCTAATGGCTCCGCTGACTCGTAGATCAGGCGGTTCCTTTCATAGACCACCAGTTTTTTGCCCACATTATAATAACCGTAATCCATGGCCCCGTTGCCGTTGATGTCGGCTATGAAGGCGCCGTTTATGTTCCAGGAGGCAGGCACGCTGAAGGCCTCCTTTTTGACCACATCGTTTCCAGAGACCGCAAGTTTGTGTATGGCTGCGCCGAACAGGTCTTCCTTGTCGAAGTTTTGGCCGATGAGGGTCTCTTTGGTGCCATTTCCATCCAGATCAAAGAAAGACATCATATAGCCAATATTTTTGGCGACAACCTCTATGTGGTCGCCGTTGAAGCGCAACATGCGGGATTTGAAGCCTTCCTTGGGAATATAGATATTTAGGGCTATGAGCCCGTCGGTGCCCACGGAAATGCCCAATATCTCTCCAAAACCGTCATAGGAATAGCTGAACCGTTCAGGTTTGCCAGCGGGTTGAATGGAGACGGTTCGTTTGCTGAGATATATGAAATAGAGGTTGTTGGATGCATCCAGCTTGGCAAGTTCCACGTGGTCCACCAGAAAGTCCAGGCTCCCAACATGCCTGAATGACTCAAATGTGAGTTGTGTGCTCGAGCCCTTGATGCCAGGGATTGGCCCTGCGCCGGCTGAAGGAGTGGCTGGCTGTGCCTTGGGCAGCAGTGAACTGGTCTTATAAAAGGCTATTGTCTCACCGCCGCTCCAGACAGTGACTATGTCTTGAGCCGCGTGAACAAAGATGCGATCCGTCTGTGCGGGTGGAGTAAATGTCCCCTGTGTGCGGGTGTATGCCTCCCATTTCAGATGTGGAAGCCTGGAGCGCATGAGCTCATACAACCCTGTGCCTTCGCTGGTGCCGTCCTGAAAGATCACTGGAATCTCATCGAATCGTCTGGCGAGCTGTCCTTGTTTGGGCCTGCAGTTGGGTTGAATGCAGGTATAGGTTATTTCGCTGAACTCCTGTTCCACCTTGACGGTGCGGCCATGGGCGATGGGGGTGCTCAGCTGTCCCAGTGACTTGCCTGTGGCAGGGTCGGTTATGCCCTCTCCTGGCTCGAAGATAGTCCACAGGTCACCCTTGTGCACACCGCTTGTCTTGCCTTTATTGATGAGTACTCGGCCGTCGGATGTGGTGAGAATCGAGCCGTCGATTTTGGACAGATCCGTTACGAGACTGTCCAGATAATCGGCATGGGCTGCAGGGACACAGGCCAGAAGCAGAACAAATAATATGCGCAATAGATGGAACACTTGGAAACTCCTTTCCGGTTTTAAATATGACAAATCTGCATTGTATTAAGGGAATCGGCAATTGCAAGAGAGAAAAACAGGATGGCATATTTTATTACAAAGAAATAAAAAAGCTGGTGCCTGTTTAGAGCACCAGCCTTTTTATCATAACCGAGCCACTAAAGACCGATTAGAACTTGAAGAGGATACCTGCGCCTGTCTGGAAGATGTCATCTGCGCCATGCTTTCCAAGCTGGCTGGCTGGCACCATGTAATCGGCGGCCTTGCCGGCAAACAGATAACCGGCCTCAAGCTTGAGGTCCACATTCTTGTTGTATGCATAGTTATACCATACATCCAGCTCGGTACCCAGTTTGTCGCTGGAGAAGTTGTATCTGTTTGTGGCAGCGTTCCAACCGCGTTGATAATCTTTGTCAAGCCTCAGATAACGGATGGAACCCTTGATGGTGTTTTGCTGATCTGCCTGGTATTCCCCATAGAGGGCGATGGTCTGCAGGCCCTTGTCCAGAATGTATGGGGCGTCAGACAGGAACTTGTCGTTATAAAGGGCGAAGAAGCCCTCCTTGAAGAAGATCATGCCGGCTTCGATATCGGAGTCAATGATGTCGAAGTTTTTGGCCTTGCCGTCACCGGCGTTGTCATCACCAGTTACATACAGACCGCTCAACCATACCTTGAGGTTGTCCATGGGCTTCATGCCTGCATCTAAATGCAGCAACCAGGCCTCACGATCCAGATCCTTGATGCCATTGGTTATGAAGTTGATGCTGCCGCCCTGGTAGATCACATCGCCATTCACAAAGAACTGGCCCAGATCCGCGCTGCCCGTGGCACCTAAGTAGTAAATCTTGCCGTTATAGGGGTCTGCGCCCACATAGGGTGACTTGCTGCCCTGATCGCTGTATACGCCGAACACTCCGGCCTTTACACCCTTCATGAGCTCTGTGTCGAACTTGGCCAGGAAGTAATCGTCATCGGTGGTGTCTTTGAATGGGTCAGGACCTGTTCTGCCCTTTACCCAGCCGACCTGCCAGGAATGGACATCCATCTTGCCGTTATAGGTAAGGCCTGCAGCGGTCTCCTTCCACAGCCAGGGATTGACATTGATGGGCTGCAGACCTGCTACGATGCGGTGATCCTTGCCAAGGCCTGGAATGGCCAGGTCTGTGTATGCAAAACGGGTTTCCACATTGA
>Ga0067045_1028083_pt1 | contig 43815 bp, 33 predicted proteins | sample TerdegcTABiofilm_FD_59184 | JGI IMG/M metagenome (GOLD analysis project Ga0067045, IMG submission 59184) | Combined Assembly of (Gp0054472, Gp0054536) Wastewater bioreactor microbial communities from Singapore -Terephthalate degrading...
TCTTAAGGCCGGGATTCAGGAAAACCTATATTGGATGAGGCTGAAAAAGACCGAAAACACACCAAAACTACCCATAACTACCCATTATGCCTGGCACCAGACACAACACCAGCCACCCGATGCCTGGCACTGGTATTCCCCTGGCACTGGTATTCCGGTATTCCATTTATCTAACCCCGATACAGTAAAATTCTACTGAGCGTCGATAATCTTTATCTGTTTCTTTGTCTCATCGAATCTCACCTTGAGTTCACTGATTCTCATCTGAATCTCAATAAGTTCCTTGCTGATTATCTGAAGTCTTGCGGCATTCTTATCCAGCCTTTCCGTAAGCTTTACTCTCAGGTCCTGAGCCTGAGGATTCTTTTCGATCGCCTTCAGATTTGACCTCGTCTCGTTCTGTGCCTTTTCAAGTTCATTCTGCTCCTGATACAGTTTGTCGCGTTTCACAAAAGACTTTTTTAGCTGTTCCCTGATTTCGAGGAGCTGTGACAGGAGTTTTATATTTTCATTATCAGCCTTGTTCTTGTTTATATAGTCTTTAACAGCCTCTTCAGCCACATCAGACATCCAGTCAACGGACTGGGGGTATGACTTTACCTCTTCAACTTTCAGAATATCCGTTGTAAATTTTGCAATCTCTGTTTTAACAAGCGCGGTATTTGTGCCGACATTATCTTCAACTCCCTTTTCCGGTTTTATGAGTTTCGAACCCGAATTTCTCTGATGCCTGACGATAAAACTGACAGGTTTATCCAGCCCGTTCTTTATTTTATATTCGGTCTGATAGATATAGTCCTTCTCAACCATAAGATTTCCGGATTCAATTTTATAGAGTCTCCCGCCCCTTTCCGTATTACTCTTCTTTACCTCTACTGCTATACCTCTCTCCAGTGAAAACGGAACAGTCGTTGTGGCCTCTGCGGGAAGCATACTGAGCATTCCCTGACCAAGAAATGAACCGGCTTCATAGATTGCAAGCGGACCTTTCTCGAGAAGCCCGCCGGTCGTATTTTTGAATCTCGCAACCCTGAAAGGGTGTGACGAAGAATCGGGTACTCCGTAATCCGGTGAAAAAAGATAGGATAACTCTCCTTCTACTTTCTTGCTGAAAATCAAAACCATAGTGGAATTTTCATCCGGAACCGTTACTCTCTGCGGTATATCGTACCTCGTCTGTCCGCCTTCGACCACGACAGAGGCCATCTGCATAGTCTCTTTGGGGATCATACTCCCCGAAAAATCGCTGTCATAGGCACTTTTACCATAACCACCACCAATCGCTACTGATTTGGACCTTTGCATCTTTCCCTCTTTCTTCATCGGCGGAGAAGAAGGGGCTGCCATACTCTTTGCCGGCTGCGGAGATGATACTTCATATGATTTATCTTCGGCATAGTATTCAGGCGATGGTGCCATTGGCGGTTCTTCGGCGAGTGTAGTATCAGATACAGGTACAGAAGAAATAACCTCACCATAATCAGATATTACCGGTCTTTGGGGGATATAGGTATATGAAAGATTTGTTTCAAATGATATCGGAGAACCTGCAACAAGGGAGAGTTTGATATTCTTCCAGTCTTCACCGGAAATATTCTGAATTATTCCCCAGGCCTGAAGATACAGCTTTCCATTCTCCTGAACGAGTCTGTACGACGGACGCCAGACCGGGGTCTCACCTATATATCCAACCCTGACAGTATCGAAATCTTCCGAGAGTTCGAGCGTGACCTTCATAAGACCGCTCTTCTTCTGCAGTTCCTTGCATTTTTCGGGTTTCATCTTCACAGGACACTGTATAGGTTCTTCCTCTATCTTTGTAGGAAATGAGACACCCTTGATAGAAGTACCTCCCTCCTGTAAAACCGCAAGTGATGCGAGAAAATCGGATACCTTATTCGTCCTCACTCTGAAATATATCTTCGGGGAATCTATTTCTCCCTCCCTCTCAAAATACCCTACTCCATTGCGGTAAATTACAGCCTTTTTGACAGGCAAACCTTCGACTGCCATATCAGGTCTCTTCGGACACGCAGCAAGAATAATGACAGAGACCATAAATAACAAAATCAGATTTTTCATAAACCCTCCTTGTTTTGATATAGTATTTCTTCTCTCTTTGTCGGGTCAATCCTTACAGGAAAGAATATTCTGTATCCCGTCATCTCTACCTGTCCCACTTGTTTTCACTTCTGAGCTTTTCGACCAGTTCCTTTACTGTCTCCTTTAGTTTCAGATAATCGGTCTTTGCAACCCGGTTCAGCGGGAGTTCACCCGGCTTAAGGATGACCACATGAGTCGGCCTCGAATAGGAGGCTATATCCTTACAGGCATCATAGACATCATTCTCTGTCAGATTCACACCATCTTTTCCCTCAACGAAAGCAATTATCGCCTCTGAATAGACTGCATGCTCTGCACCCACACAGGCGACAGCACTGATTCTGTCTTTAAGCCGCTCCATAATGTGGTTTTCGATATCCTCCGGATAGACCTGATAACCCTTTGGCTTAATAACAAGCTTTGCCCTGCCGGAAAAATGCAGACCTTTCTCGTCGTAATATCCCATATCTCCGGTATAACATATTCCTTCTTTCGAAATCGTCTTTCTTGTACTCTCTTCATCTCCCAGATATCCGAGGAATATCTGCGGACCTGAGAAACATATCTCCCCAACCTCACCCTCCTTTTTGATCTCACCTGCCGAGCCATCCTGCTTCATCGGCTCCCTGACAGAAATGGGAGTTATCGGCATATCATATCCGATTCCCTGTGCGAGCTCATCCACATCCGCGTTCACATCAGTATAGGTACAGAATCCTGCCGTCTCGGTAAGACCAAGTCCGGTCCCTATGCGCGGAGCCATCTCCTTCATCTTCACCAGAAACTCCCTCGATACAGCCTGACCTCCGTATATGGCAAATCTCAGTGAAGACAAATCCGTCTCTTTGTACCTTGAGAGCCTCCATTCCATATTATACAGGGCCGGGATCTGTCCTAAAATCGTAACTCTGTATTTTTGTATCGCATCGAGACTCTTTGCGGCATCAAATATGTGCAGAATGACTGACTTTGCCCCCGCATAGATAGTAGTAATAAGTTGTTCGGTAACACAACCGACATGGGAAGGCGGAAGGTTTACCATCATAACATCATCTTTTGTGAGTTCAAAGGCTACTTTCAGACCTATATTCTGGACGAGAATATTCTCGTGACACAGAAGCGCCGGCTTCGGAGAACCCGTAGAACCGGTTGTAAAAATTATAAGACAGGGGTCTCTCTTACCGACCTGACTTCTCGCCTTTCTGACGGCACCTGTCAGAAGGCTCTTTATATACTGCCATTTTATATCCTTTACAAACTCCTTTACGGGAATTGCACCTTTAGCCGGCTCACCTTCTTTGATAAACTGAACCCAGTGTTTTACGTACGGGCATTCGGGCATCAGTTCCTCTGTCATCTTTCCGAAATCCATGAGTGGTGTTTTACCCAGAAAGAAGTAAATTGCAGGTTTTATCTTGTCGAGTGAGTATTTTATCTCCTTCTTCTTGAGCCTCAGGTCCAGCGGAGCAATTACTGCACCAATCCTGAAGCAGGCAAACATCAGATAGACATGCTCCTTTAAGAGCGGAAGACTCGTTGCCACAATATCGCCCTTTTTGATTCCGATTGAGAGTAATTTTGCAGCAAATGCGTTGACAGAAGTATTGAACTTCTTCCAGTTCACAACCTCCTCCGTATTGTATTCAATAATAGCCGTCCCGTCAGGCATATTTTTTGAATGAATCTCAACATAATCGGCAATATTGGGCCTGAGTTCGGAATATAATCTGGTTACCAGTTCATCTTTCTGTTTATCCTTCATAAAAAGCCTCCGTCAGATTCCAGTCCTGTATATCCTCAAAATACCATAAAATCAAATCAGAAAATGAAGATAAATGTCTGTGTTTATTCAAGCCACAACGGCCGGGAAGAAAAACCAAAGAGTATCCGCGGCTACATTACTGAACAAATAACCAGCAATAAAAATTACTGCCCGACCACATTATTACAATTGACAATCACCAACACTTAAATATATTATATTGCATATTTTCGGGAGATTATATGATGAAAAAAACATTTTTTATCCTTTTTCTGGCATTTCTGGCCTCGAATACGGCCTTTGCCGCCGACGAACCTGTCCCCGGTTCGACCAATCAGATTATCCTCGGCGTAGGTCAGCAGAGAGTACTCTCTGTTCCGGGTGCAACCAAGGTGGTGGAGGGAGATTCGGCAGTCGCATCTGTCTCGGCAGTCGGCAATCAGATAATCATCAGGGCAGTTGGTCCCGGTGAGACAAACGTCGTAGTCTTCAAGGGCAACAAGCAGATTGATTTTGCCATCAAAGTAACGCCCTCCTCTCAGAAGGCGACTATTGCCGATGTAAAACGTCTTCTTGGCGACCGTGAGGGAATCAAGGTCAATCAGGCAGGCGAACAGGTTATTATCGAAGGGAATGCCATTACTACCGAAGATTACGACAGGGTGGTACAGCTTACCAAGCTCTACGGCAATGTCTCGAATATGGTAAAACTCAATCCCAACGCGAAGAGACTTTCTGCCAATGCCCTGATAGAGACCCTGAAGAGAAACGGGATAAAGGATGTAAATGCCAATGTGGTCGGCAATACCGCATATCTCGAAGGCTCGGTTGAGTCTCCCGAAGATATGAAGAAGATGGACCTCATAATCAGGGCGGTGGGCGAGCAGGTGGAGAATCTGGTTACGGTCGGAATAAAGAGAATGGTCCTTCTGGAGGTCCAGTTCGTAGAGATAAAGAGGGGTTCATTCGACAAGATAGGTATCAAATATCCAACGGATATCACAGGGAATCTGCAGGGGAGCATACAGTATCAGGATATCAACGTAATCAAAGGTTCAGGCGAATCATCGAGACAGATCAGTACAAACGGGATTGCATCAGCCGGGGCAGATTTTGCATTCGGCTTTCAGTTCAATGACGGTTATTCGAGAGTGCTCGCACAGCCAAAACTGATATCCGCCAGCGGTGAAAAGGCGAGTTTTCTCTCAGGCGGACAGATACCGATACCTCTCATTACAAGGGACTCTGCAAGCGTGGAATACAAGGACTTCGGCGTGAAACTCGAAATAACACCAAACGCAGATTCGCTCGGCAATATCCAGACAAGTATCGATGCCGAGGTCAGCGATGTGGACAGGTCGCTCTCGATAATGCTCCCGAATTCCGGTGTCTCGATTCCGGGATTCAAGATGAGAAAAATCTCCACAAAGGTAACGGTCAAACACGGGGAGACGATTATATTGTCAGGATTATTTCACAATGATGAATCCAAGGACGTGAGCAAGCTTCCTCTTCTGGGACATATCCCGATTATCGGTGAACTGTTCAAGTCCAGAAACTTTCAGGAAAAAAAGACAGACCTTGCAATCTTTGTAACACCCAGAATAGTCTCACCGAACACTCCGAGGGTTAAAGAGATGATCGACGACATAAAGGCCAGATACAAGAAGGCAAAGGGAGAGGTGAAATTCAACATCTTTGACTGAGACGGTATGAGGTTTATATGTTCAGGCTGAAAATTACAGGTCAGGGGAGCGAAAAGATTCAGGAATTCAACAAGCAGACAATATTCATAGGGAGGTCTCAGGATAACGACCTGATACTCCCAGTTCCGAGCGTAAGCAAGAGACACGCGCGTTTGCTGATAAAGGACGGCCGCTATGTAATTATGGACCTTGGAAGTACGAACGGCACATTCGTCAACGGCAAACAGATAAACGGACCTGTGGTAGTAAAACCAAATGACATCATAAATATCGGCGAATACGAACTAACCCTTCTGAGCGGGGCACCAAAACCTGTAACCGCAGAGATAAAGCAGAAGACACCGCCGCCTCCTCCTCCGCCCCAGAATCAGCCGGCACCAAAGGCCACAAGACCACCCTCTCCTCAGGTGACACAGAGGCCGTCGGCGAGAAACCAGAATCAGGAAATTATATCGGCATTCAAGAGAGAGGTTCATTCGAGGCTCATCGAGGCTATGGACCTGAGACGTCTTGATATAAGCAAGCTGGGAGAGAGCGAACTTTATGAACGGACGAGGGAGAAGATAACAGAGATAGTAGAGCATCTTCAGTCAGAAGGTCAGTTCCCCGCCGGAGCAGACAAGGCACAGATAATCTCGGAGATAGTGGATGAGGCACTTGGTCTCGGACCTCTCGAGGAATTTATTGCCGACAAATCTGTAACAGAGATAATGGTAAACGGTGCACGGCAGATCTATATAGAACGTGAAGGCAAACTCTATCTGACTGACAAGACCTTCTCGTCGGACCACGCAGTAATGGGGGCAATAGAGAGAATCATTGCACCGCTCGGAAGACGAATAGACGAATCGAGCCCGCTCGTCGATGCAAGGCTGAAGGACGGTTCCCGAGTAAACGCCATTATACCACCGCTTGCAATAAAAGGCCCGACAATCACCATCAGAAAGTTCAGAAAAGATAAACTGACTATGGACGACCTCATCAGGTCAAACACCATAAGTGCAGAGATGGTGGAATTTCTGAAGGTCTGTGTCTTCTACCGCAAGAACATCCTCATATCAGGAGGTACCGGCTCCGGTAAGACCACGACCCTAAACGCACTGAGCGAATTCATATCGAACGACGAACGTATCATCACCGTTGAAGATGCGGCAGAACTTCAGCTCAAACAGGAGCACTGGGTTCAGCTCGAATCCCGTCCTCCCAATATAGAAGGAAAGGGACAGATTACGATAAGAGACCTCGTCAGAAACTGCCTCAGAATGAGACCCGACCGCATAATCGTCGGTGAGTGCCGTGGCGGAGAGGCCCTCGATATGCTTCAGGCAATGAACACGGGACACGACGGTTCTCTCACGACCGTTCACGCCAATTCCCCGCGAGATGCCTTATCAAGGCTAGAGACGATGGTTCTTATGGCAGGGATTGAACTGCCGGTCAAGGCAATCAGGGAGCAGGTCTCGTCTGCAATAAATATAATTCTTCACCAGTCCCGTTTCTCCGACGGTTCAAGGAAGGTGACTCACATATCCGAGATAACCGGGATGGAAGGAGATATAATAACCATGCAGGACATCTTTGTTTTCAGGCAGCAGGGCTACGATGAAAACGGTAAGGTGCTCGGCGAGTTCGTGCCGACGGGATTTATTCCCAAATTCTACGATGAACTGAGACAGAGAGGAATCGAACTGGACCTCTCCATATTCAAGTAATACCTCTTTAAGGAAAGTTTATGGAAGAATTACTGGTTACATACCCTGACGGAAGTCACAAGAAGTTTTCTCTCTCAAAAGGAGAACTCCTCATCGGCAGAGACTCCGATAATGATGTGGTTCTGGCTTCTCCTGCCGTCTCCAGAAGACACGCCCGCATCTATATGTGGGATTCGCAGGTCTTTATAGAAGACCTTGGAAGTTCAAACGGTATCTACGTGCAGAGCAAAAGGATAAACGAGGCAGCACTGGTCAAGCCGGGCGAACCCATACACATAGGTGAATTCACCCTCAATGTAATATATTCGGACGAAGAGGAGACGGAGGAAAAACCTCCCAGATTCTATCTCAAAGGCAGGATGCCGCCGTTCAAGAATGAAGTCATTCCCCTCGAAGAAGACGAGATATTTGTAGGAAGAGTAGACGAAAACCATCTTGTCATTACACACAACTCGATATCACGCAGACATTCGGTAATCAAGATCGATACGAGTCAGGAAATCGTAAAGATTTCGGACCTCGAATCCTCGAACGGGACATTCGTTGACGGCAAACGGATAAAGGATGCCATTCTTCAGAACGGTAATATTGTAAGGTTCGGCGACGTGGAATTCGAATTTATCGACACACAGGCACCAAAGACAAAGGTCAAGAAGGATGTAAGCCTCGGTGGTCTGAAATTCTCAAAAAATATGATAATCCTCGTGACCGCCGTATTTGCCCTTCTCTTCATACTCGTAATTGCAGGCTCACTCAAGAAGAGGGCAAATCAGAAGAAGATGATATCCGCGACAAACAGTACCGAACAGACACAGAAGGCCTCCAGCACTGAGACCAGACTGAGTGAACTCGCAGAGAAGATAAGACAGAATATAGAAAAGGGAGACCTTTCATCGGCAAAACTATATCTCAAAGAACTTCTGGACCTCGACCCTATCAATGAAGAAGGTCTGAAAATAAAAGGCAAACTGGAAAACGAGACCAGATATAAGGACATGCTGGAATCGGGTGATATGAAATATTCCATCGGGAGACTTGATGAGGCAAAGGAAATTCTCTCCAAAATCCCGTCAGATTCGATCTTCTTCGAAAGCGCCTCCCAGAAACTCAAAGACATCAATACAAAACTCTTTTCCCAGACTTTCTCTGATATGCTCAAGGCCAAGAGACAGAAGAAATATAAAGAGGCCTACGAAATGATTCCCAAACTTGCGAAAATCAACCCTTCTTCATCCGACCTCATAAGTGAAATGCGTGAACTCGAGAGAATAATGAAACAGAAGAAGATCAAGTTTACGCCTATAGACCTTTCACAATATGTCGAGAAGGGCTCGCAGTCAGGCACACTCAAAAAGGACCCGTTCACTCTGATAAATCCTATGTACAACGACGAAGAGATAACAAGGGCAATAGTATATTATTACATTGGCAAACCCGACAACGCCCTTCTGGAACTCTCCAAACTTCTGAAGAAGAAGGAATACCTGAAACAGAAGGACCGCATAGAGGAGATTCAGTTAAGGATATTCAAGATAAAGGGCAAGTACAGGGAGGGACAGAGTGCAATGTTGCAGGGAGACATCAGACAGGCAGACAATGCATTCAAGGAAGTGCTCGAAAACGATACCAAGATTGTCCCCTCTGACCCGCCATCGGCATTCAGGGAAGATATAGAGAAGCAGCTCATTGATGTCTATCTGAAAATCGGCTACCAGAATTATGACAAGGGGCTTTATGAAGAGGCATTTACCTCCTTTCTCTCTGCATACAGGATAAATCAGAAACACCCCGATGTCCTCAAGGCATTCACAAAACTTGAAAAAGTGGCACAGGAGGAATACGAAAATATTGTTCTGAACAAGTCCGATGTCCAGAGCACCGTCAAGAGACTGAATTTTATCAAAGCAATAACACTTCCATCCTCGGATATTTACAGACTTGCCGATGAAAAACTCAGGTCACTTAAATAGGAACCTTCCGGAGAGAAAAAATGAAAATTACCGAATCAATGAAATCAAGGCTTGTTTGGTACAGCGATTTTATCTTCAGGAACCCGGCGAAAGTCATTCTGGTATTCATCATCCTGACTGCCTTATCAGTCTTCTTTACGTCAAAACTCAGACTCGTCAGCGATTTTGTTGACCTCCTTCCGGAACATTTCAGGTCGGTATCAGACCTCAAAAAAATTCTCGAACGGGTCGGCGGAACCGGAAATCTCTTCATTGCCATAGAATCACCCGATGTCAGAGCCTCCCAGAAATTTGCCGACGATGTTGTAAAACTGCTGAAAGAGAAATATTCGGACAGATTCAGGTATATCGACTATAAGGTTGATGACATAAAGGAGTTTTACGAAAAGAATGCTGCCCTTTATATGAGTCTTGATGAACTCGAGGATATCTCTGACAGACTGCACAGAAAGTTAAATGCCCTGAAGATGAAGAACAATCCCCTATTTGTGGATATCTCCGGTTCGGTTGAAGAGGACTCGAAGATTAAATTCGATGACATCGAGGAAAAATACAAGAAGAAGACCAGCTCTTTCGAGAAATATATCGACGGATATTATACGGGTGAAGACGGAAGACTGCTTGCAATCATTGCCAAACCCACCGGCAAATCGATGGATATGAAGGAGTCCAAGAGACTCCTCAATCAGATCGAAACAGATATTTTGGCGCTCGGCCCTTCAAAGTATCACAGCGACCTCAGATTTGCGTTCAGCGGTTCATACAAGATAGGCCTCGAGGAGTATGAGACACTTAAAAAGGATATTTTCGGAACCGCCCTCCTCTGCCTGACACTCATAGGGCTCATAATATTTGTTTTCTTCAGAAATATCATTACCGTATTGCTGATAGGTATAAATATTACTTCTGCGGTCTTTTTCACATTTGCCGTGACATACTTTGCAATAGGGTATGTGAATACCGTTACAGCTTTTATGGGAGCAATAATTGCAGGAACGGGGATAAATTACGGCATCATTATGCTTGCGCGGTTTTATGAAGAGCGGAGGCTCGGAAACGATATTCAGCAGTCTCTCAGAAATACCATTACCGAGACAATGATCGGTACAATCGGGGCATCATGGACTACGGCGATTGCATTCGGGATATTCCTCTTTGCAGAGGTCAGGTCATTTACCCAGTTCGGTTTCATAGGGCTTGTCGGAATATTCTTTGCATGGCTCTTCTCTTATACACTCCTTGCCGCAATGCTCGTAATTGTAGAGAATATATTTCCTTCCCGAAAGACAGGAGAGGTATCTTCAAAAGAGTATAAAATAAAATTCCTGTCATATCTCGACCGCATAAAGGTTCCCTTCCTTCTGGTATGTGTTGTTATTACAGTCATATCACTTGTACTTCTGATAAAATTCATACCGAACGCACTTGAATATGATATGTCCAATCTCAGGACCAAGTCATCTATGGAATCCGGTACAGCAGTGCTTGACCACCGTGTCAGTAAAATTATGGGGACATCTCTCACACCATCAGTGATTCTTGCAGAGTCCGTTGAGGAAGGCAGGCTCATATGCGATGCCCTCTACAAGAAGAAGAAGGAACAGGGAGCAAACTACGGAATCAACGACTGTAAATCGATTCTCTCCTACATACCCGAGGACCAGGATGAAAAACTCGACATAGTTAAGGACATACGCAAACTGCTCAAAGATGATACAATCAGCCTTCTGAATGAAGAAGACAAAAAAAAGGTCATGGATTTCAAAAAATACCTCAGTCCCGAAAGAGTCGGAATCGAAGACCTGCCCGAGAAAATCAGAAGACAATACACGGATAAAAACGGCGAAATCGGGAAGTTCGTCTATGTTACACCGGCTGCCGGAAAGAATCTCTGGAATGCCGTAAACCTTTTCAGATTTACAGACACAATAAGGGAGGTAAAACTCGACAGCGGCAAAATTGTCACCTCGAGCGGAGATTCGATTGTATTTGCAGACCTCTTAAGACTTATCGAGAAGGACGGACCTATCTCGACTGCCGCATCCCTGATAGGGGTCCTCCTCTTTGTACTGCTCTTACTGAGGTCCCTCAGATATTTCATGCTCGTGTTTTCAGCCTTAATATTCGGAGTAATGTGGATGCTCGGGGCAATTGCCTTATTCGACATGAAACTCAATTTCTTCAATTTTGTCGTGTTGCCTATGACCTTTGGTGTAGCGGTAGATTACGCATTTAATATCGTGCAGCGCTACCGTCAGGAGGGAAAGGGAAGTATCGAGAAGGTAATATCCAGAATAGGCATTGCGGTCCTCCTATGCTCACTCACCACACAGATAGGTTACGGGGTTTTGCTGACCGGGGATTCCCTTGCGCTGAGAGGATTCGGGAAGATTGCACTCATCGGCGAACTTACCTGCATATTCAATGCCCTGATAGTCCTTCCCGCCATTATTCTGTTCCTTGAAAGGAAGAGAGATGAAGTTAAGTGAACGAACCGCTCTATTATTTGCAACCGGTTTCGGGACCGGTTATTCACCTGTAGCACCGGGGACCGCAGGCTCACTTCTGGCAGTGCCGGTTTTTCTGGGACTGTCATACCTAAACATTTATCTTTATCTTCTGACTCTCACTGTAATCTTTTTCATCGGGATATGGGCATCGGCATTTACAGGCGAACATTACAATGACGCCGATTCACCCAGAATCGTAATAGATGAAATACTCGGAATTCTTATAACATACATCCCCTTATATTTTTACGACAAAACCCCGATAAATCTTGCAGCGGGATTCATACTGTTCAGACTCTTCGATATCCTGAAACCCTTTCCGGCGAACCGGGCAAACAAAATCAAAAAACCCCTCTATGTCCTTCTAGACGATATCATTGCAGCAGTCTATGCGGCAGCAGTGATTATCATACTCAATTTATTTATCATCCGATACTGATTTTACAATCAGGCTGTCAAACAAGAAAAACCGGTATAAAACTGTAATATAAAAAAGAACGGATTTCGGGAAAAATCACTTCTTCTCTTTATCCCCGAAGATGAAATTTCGTACCTCTTTCATCAGTACTTCCCTCGCGACAGGTTTACGGATGAATACGGAGTTGTCAAAATTCATTATCTCTCCGCTCTCGTCCGAAAAGCCCGAAATAAAGACCACCTTGAGATTTGCATACTGCTTCCTGATCTCACGGGCAAGCTCAAGACCGTTCATCTTCGGCATAATAACATCAGTAACAAGGGCTACAAGGTCAGAAGGTTTCTTTCTCTGCAACATAACAAGGGCACCCAGTCCATCTATGGCATCTATCACACTGAATCCCTCTTCACCGAATATTCTTAAGAGTACATTCTTGACATCCTCATCATCCTCAACTATCAGGACAGTCCCTCTGGGAACCGGCAAATATTCGGATGCCCTCGGGAGAAGAATCTCCTTCGAATCCTTCTTATAAACCGGCAGATAAATCATAAATTTTGTCCCCGAACCTTTGCTGCTTACAACGTCTATAATTCCGTTATGCTCCCAGATAATGCCAAAACTTACAGAGAGCCCCAGACTGGCACCCTGCCAGACTCCCGATTCTGAATAATAAGGTTCGAATATATGCTCGAGTAACTCCGGGGATATCCCTTTATCAGAACCGCTAACTTCTATCATTAAATATTCACCCTCCTTCAAACCTCCTGCCTTCCTTAAATTATTTCCATCGTCAAGAGACAACACATCAGTCCTAATATTAATGACGCCCCCATCCGTTCTATCCTTCAGAAAGAGAACAATATGACGAAATGCCTCTGACAGAAGATGCTCATCACCTTTTACTTCTTTTGAAACCCCTGATCTTTCAATATTCATCTCCACATTGTATCCGGTAAGGCGTTTGACATTATTAACAATAGTCTGCACAAGCGAATTAATTTCAAATATTCCGGAATTCATAACGCTTGCACTCGCCACCATCAGAAGATTCTGTATGAGGTCCTGTCCCTTCCTCACGGTCTGAATAATATGTTCGATATCCTCTCTCTGCCGCTGCGATAATCCCTTTTCATCAGAGAGAAATACGGCGGTGTTAATAATAACCATCAGCATATTATTGACCGAATGAGATACATTTCCGGCAAATCTCTTTATCATCTCAAATTTTTTGATATTTTCCCTTAAAAGCCTGTATCTGTTTTCCTCCTTCACAAATCTGGCATCATTGAGCTCGTCTATTACAACATTATAGAGTCTTTCGAGGTCTTTTCTTTTTACATAATTGTTTAGTCCGTCTTTCATCAAATAAACAAGTTCTTCAGGTCCGATTCTCTCCGAGAGCAGAATAGTACGTGTAAATGTCTTACAATCTGTAATACAACGCAGTATTTCGGAAATATCAAATCCGGTATTATCATCGTCAATGAATATTATATCCCACAGCTTTTCATTTAAAGACTGACAAAGCTTATCTTTATCCGTTATCTGCCTGAAAACGGGATATATGAATTTTTTTTCAAAATAAGTCTGAATGTCATTGAGGTAACCTGTATCATTGCCGCAGAAAAGGTATTCAAAACTTTTTATCTGCTGCATTCATAACTCCCGAAAAAGCAATTCCTGAGAATAATACACAAAAATCCTGTTTGTGTTACAAGATTTTGGTAAATTTTTACATACAGGCTGCATTTCTGTTGAGTACTGATTCATAATCTTACACAAAAATTACATATGTCAAGTTATTTTCTCTCTCATAAAAACCATATATTACATTACACCACATTATAGAACTTTAAAAAAGGAAATAAGCAATTAGTTTTATAAATAATCTATAAATAATCTAACTGGCACCAATAAATAAAAAGACAGATCCGACAGGCCATCAGGAATTATGATAACTTTCAAACCCCACTTCCGAGAAAAATCTACAGAATATCAATTAGTTAACACAAAAACTGGTCACGGGTTTATATTAATATATAGCTGGAACCTTAATTACGGTATAAGAGAATGTGTGAGAATGTGTAACTGGCACCTTTGACAGCAATTCCCCGTATTATTAGGATCTGATAGCACACCTTAAAAAGAAAAAAGCCTGCCCTTAAATCAGGCAGGCTTCCTAATTAATCTTACGTAACTGGTGTTGTATTACATTACATCTTTGAGCGGAGTATACTGTAACCCGAGTGAGTCTGCAACCGCCTTATAAACAAGGGCACCTTTGTAGCAGTTAATACCGAGTTCAAGCGGTTTATACTTCTTTGCTGCCTTTTCGACTCCAAGGTTGGCAAGGATTACTCCCCAGTTTGTCGTTGCATTGGTCAATGCAAAGGTCGAGGTCCTTGCCACTGCACCCGGCATATTTGCAACACAGTAATGGACCACGCCGTGTTTCTTGAAAGTCGGGTTCTCGTGGGTTGTAGGCTTTACTGTCTCGATACATCCGCCCTGATCCACGGCCACATCAACTATTACGGACCCTTCACTCATCTTCTTAACCATCGATTCAGGTACAAGTATCGGTGCCCTGGCTCCGGCAACCAGAACCGCACCAATTACGAGATCGGAAGAGAGGACCGATTCTTCGATATTTGTTGAGTTGGAATAGAGTGTCTGGACTCTTGCACCGAATATATCGTCCAGATATACAAGTCTCATCAGGTTCGTATCCAGAATCGTAACCTCTGCACCAAGTCCTATAGCCATTTTTGCTGCATTGGTACCGACTGTCCCGCCGCCTATTATTGTAACCTTTGCCTTCTTCACGCCCGGGACACCACCCAGCAGAACTCCCTTACCTTCGTGCTCTTTCTGGAGTGACAATGCACCGACCTGAATAGACATTCTGCCGGCTATCTCACTCATTGGTCTCAAAAGAGGCAGACTGTGGTCTTCAAGCTCTATTGTCTCATAAGCAACTGCTATCACCTTTGATTTAAGCAATGCCTTCGTAAGTGTCGGTTCGGCAGCAAGGTGAAAATAGGTATAAATCAAAAGACCTTCCCTGAAGAATTTGTATTCACTCTCCTGAGGTTCCTTGACCTTAACAATCATCTCTGCCTTCTCCCAGACTTCCTTTGCCGTATCAAGGATCTTTGCACCGGCTGCGACATACTGCTCATCGGATATACCGCTTCCCTCTCCGGCACCTTTCTGAACAAATACCTTGTGTCCTGCCTCTACAAACTGCTTTACACCCGCAGGCACCATTCCCACTCTGAATTCCTTTACCTTAATTTCCTTCGGTACTCCTATTATCATTGATACCTCCTTTGAAATAGGCGAAAAAAGATAAGCACACTAAAAAATCAGAGTCAACCTAATTAGATTCTTTTTTAATTCTGCCCAAAAACATAAAGATAACCCCCACAACCAGCATAATAATACCCCACCACAGGTTGGGATTCGTCCATTTAGCCGCATAGCTTTGGGGTGGATTTATAAGGTAGTAAATACCGGCTCCTGTTACCAGAATACCGTAAATAAGCATCATAATTCCTACCCAGAACCAGACCGGAATCATCTGTTTTGTATTTTCCATAAATCACCTCACCAGAAATAAATGTTAAGGAAAATAAGAACAGCCAGTGATACAACAGCCCATGTAAGTGGTCTCTTGTAGAGCGGCACTTTCTCCAGATCGGGGTCAGGAGTCAGACCTTTTACCAGCCCCTGAAGTTCCTCATCACTCTTTGGTTTTGTGAAGAGTGAAATTACAATCGTCAGAATAAAGCAGACAATCCACGCCCAGGCCGCCTGCCAGAGATTCAGGGTCATATCAGAGGGAACCTGAGGGCACAAAGCCTTTGAGGAAGGCATAAATGTAAGGTAATAATACCATTCACAGGAGAACCACTTGAACTTGAATGCCAGAAAGAGCGAAAATGAGGCGAGCATACCCGCTATGAGTCCCCAGAATGCACCCGCCGAAGTTGTCCTCTTCCAGAACATACCGAGCAGCATAGTTGCAAATAGCGGTGCATTTACCCAGCTGAATATTGCCTGAATATAATCCATAATCGTCGGGAAAGACTTGGCTACATATGCGGTTACGACACTCAGCAGAATCCCTACAATAGTAATGAGTCTTCCTACGAATACCAGATGACTGTCAGTTGCATCCTTCTTTATTGCTGCCTTGTAGATATCGTATGTAAAGACTGTATTGAATGCGGAGGTATTCCCTGCCTGCCCTGCCATAAAACCGGCAAGCAGTGCCGTTATCCCGAGACCAACCAGCCCCGACGGATAATATCTCGCAATCAGAAGCGGCAATGCCGAATCGGCATTAGTGATATTCCCTGCAGCATCCCTTTCAAGAGCGAGATTCCCTGCTGCCGTGAGCTTGTATGCCACAAGACCTGCAACGACCACAATGAAAGGGAGCGCCATTTTAAAGAATGATGCAACTATAGGTGTAAGACGCGCTGTCTGAAGATTCTTGGCCGTAAATGCCCTCTGGACAATCAGAAAGTCTGTGGTCCAGTAACCAAAAGAGAGAACAAACCCAAGACCTATCGCAATTCCGTACCAGGTCACTCCCATCGGGTTATTACCCGGATTTCCGGCCGTTGCCCAGAGTGAGGTCATTCTCTCCGGAAGCCCTTCAAAGAGACCACCGAAGCCTCCCACATCGATAATTCCGAGAATCGAGACAAGAAAGAGTCCGAACCAGATCAGAAAGAACTGCAATGTCTCAGTCAAAATCGCAGAAAGCAATCCTCCGAGTGCAATATAGGAAGCGACGGCGGCTGCCGAGACCCACATACATAGATCCCAGTTCCAGCCGAGTATTGTATGGAATACCAGTGCCATAAGATACAGATTTATACCGGACATCAGAACGGTCATAACCGCAAACGAGACGGCATTCAGCAATCTCGTCTTTTCATCAAATCTCAGAAGGAGATATCCCGGAATAGAGTGTATTCTTGAAGAGTAGTAAAACGGCATCATATAAAGACCAAGAAATATCATTGCAGGAATTGCACCAATCCAGTAGAAATGAGAGACAAACATCCCGTATTTAACTGTTCCGCCTGTCCATCCCAGAATCTCGAGTGCCCCCAGATTTGCAGAGACAAATGCTATCGAGCATACCCATATCGAATTCCTTCGCCCTGCCAGAAAGAAGTCCTCCTTGGTGTCCGCAAACTTCTTCAGATACCACCCGAGACCTATCACAAAACCAAAGTAGAGAATAATAATTACCCAGTCCAGAAGACTAAGATGAATCACTTCCATAAAAACTCCTTTCTCAAAAGAGAGTCAAAAAACCAAATATAAAAAATCAAATCAGCATTTGTCAGAAAAAATCTTAATATCTGTAATTTATGTGTATCTGTCCGACGTACTGTGTATCGGTGCGGTCAATATCATACATATTCACATAGGCAGATGCCGCCTTTCCGGGCAATAACATCCCCATTACACCAGTGATATCCCATCCTCTTGATATATCTACCTTGAGAATAAGATCCGTTTCAACACCAGCAAAGGAATTCTCATTTGCATTATTGCTATTCGTAACGAATGCCGCACCTGCAACCAGCGCCGGAACAAGAACACCCCAATCAGTATATTCAGCCTTGACATCCAGCAAAAACAGTCCCGCCCTCATAACATAAAAAGGGCCATCCGAAACAGATATTCTTTCATCAATGTTATTGTACTGGTCCCTGAACTCATCCTCGGAGAGAAGAACCGTGCTGCTCCTGTTCTTCCCCGAATAGTAAAAGCCGCCGTTGTATGTATTATTTATATATTTGTCATCTGCCGAGAGATATAACCCGTTCAGTACAAGATTGAATCCCGCAATGCGGTCCGATATGTTGAGGTTCAGTCCGTATGATAACTCCTCCACATCTTTCCCTTCGATTGCGGCATTCTGCATCACACCAAACTGGATGATTGCATCGAAAATTATCTTAAGGGATTCATTGTAATAGAGATATGACAAAAGAGGCGAATGGATAAGATTCGAACGTCTTATTATAGAATCATCGTAGTATGAATACCAGCCAATGGTCAGTATATCTTTACCTGTCAGACCGAGACTTGAAGAGAGGGCAAAGAGCCATCTGTCATTTGCGAAATTGTTCGTCCGGGAGGTCAGACCTTCATAATTGAAATCGGGCAGCTGTGCAAGTATCAGATAGTTTTTTATGTTACTTATATCAAATCCGAGCTGAAATGCCCCTATCCAGTGATTTATAAAAAGACCCGTTGGGTCGATAATCCGCATATACCCCGACCTGATTCTTGCCTGATTCCCGAAAAATTCAGCGCTTCCGTAAATCTGTCTGTGCTTCAGAACGAATATATCCTCCGATACCGGGTCGATAATGTCGGGATTGTTCTTGCTCCAGATATTTGCGCCGAGTTCAGCCTCATAGAAGATATAGACATCACTTGTAATATTGAACGTCAGCTGTGAATTCAGATAAGTCCCGAGTAATCCTTCCGAGTTCCCCTGCGGCTGATAGAGACGTTTCGAATTGTCAAAATCAGAATCGTTCTTATAGTAAAAGAAATTGTCCAGATTCAGATCCAGAATCAGAGAACGTGAAATCTGCTCGGCATTCAATGATACTGAGACAGTAAACAGCAAGCTTATTAAAAGAATTCTTTTCATCTCTTCACTCCTTATCTTGCGATTACTTTATATCCGTTTTCATCAACGATAATATGATACTTATAACCTGCAGGGTCAAACCCTTTAACAGGTGGTCTTATTATCAAGTAGTGAATCCACTCGGGCTCATCTCTGAAAGGATAGTAATAGATCTTATTCTCCGCCCTTAAATAGTAGATACTTCCGTCCGATATCCATACATAGAATTCATATCTGAACTTCTCCTTACCCTCCTCGCAGGGTTTACACTCTTCACTATGTGCATAGCAGATGGCATCTTTACAGAGTTTGTACTGTTCGAGCGGGACAAATATCTCTGTAGGTGCATCTGTCTCCTTAGACTTAAATCTCAAAAGATATTCGTGAAGCATATTTGGAACGCCCTTGTCAGGGTCAAAGTAGTGATAACTCGAATAAAAGTGAGTCTCGAGCGGCTTACCGCTTATCGCAATCGCTGTAGGTCTTGAGAATGCCGAATAACCTCTGAGTTTCTGTTCGGGGTCAAGCACAGAGAAGTCCTCCTTATTCCACTTGTCCCCGTAGCGATAATCATTATCGGTTGTAAAACACCACTGAATCTTCGGGAGAAAGAGATTTTCAAAGGCCTCATAATAGTTGTCGAGAATCTCGGTCGATATTCTGTATTCTGACTCCTTCGATGCCTCGATCCCGCCAAAGTTGAAATATGTCCCGAATTCGCCGAATACAACGGGGATATTATCAAGAGCCCTGCTGGATATCTCGAGCTTCTTCTTCAGTTCGGGTGTATAATCCTTGTATCTCACCTCAGATAACTTGAGGTCACGCGGATTGACATTTATTCCCGGAAACGGATAGATATCGGGGTACCAGTGAGGGGTAAAGACAACCTGTTTCAGACCTTCGGGCCTTAGCATCTCCTGAACCCACTGTCCGCCTATTCCTCCAGAACCAAGAACAGTATCAATAGAGACCGATTCCTCAATCCAGATGATTGCATCCGGGTCAATCTCCAGAATCCCCTTGCCAATCCTCTCATAGAGCGGCTGCAGATAGGTCCTCCCGAATCCGACATTCATAGAGATTGCCGTCATCATATCCATATCCGATAGTCCCCACTCAGCAATCACCTTCTCCCGTTCGGATTTTATGTTACTGCATTCCTCCTTCTGGTCCTCAGACGGCTTTGCACAGTAATCAGGCAGTTCCGGAAGATCCGGAATGATCTTGAGTTTTGTTATGATATTTTTGATTTGTGTAGCCTTGACCTCACCAATCAGGTCCACAAGAAACTTTGTAAGGCCATTATCGAGACCGAGCTGAACGTAGGCTGCGAGAGCCGAGAGCACAATAAAAGCCCCCGGCGGCTCGTTGAGAAGGTCATAACCTATTATATTCTTATGATTTCTTCCTTTTTCTGCAATCTTTTTCCATACATTCACAAGCGAATCCTGCAGATAATCCTTTATATTGTATTCCTCTCCGTTATAGAGCACCTTCATCTTCGGGAAGACCTTATCACCTGCAAAGAGTGCGGCATAACCTCTCTGGGCATCAAGGGAGAGAACCATATTCAGACCCCACATAGTCCACGGGAGAAAATCAGAGCTCTCTTTAACTGTCTGAGGTGTAAAACCACACTGATTGGAATATGCAATCGAGTTTAATATCTTTGTAATCTCCTCATCAGATAATCCGCCCGTCCCGCTGTCTCCAAGGAGTCCTGCCAGATCTCCGGCAACATCCGGAATGAATTTTAAGGACTTAAAAGTTCCCCAGCTCTTGCCTCCGATATAAGGTGCCTTCTCGGGGAGTGCTGCCTTAACCGCCCAGAGCGGTGCGCCGTCTCCTGCGACCACATCCGAGAACGGATTCATCTCACAGGGTTTTGTTGCCTTCGAAAAATCCCTCGGAAAGAGTGAGCCAATCATCCCCATCAGCTCTCCCTTCTTTCCGAATATCGGGGTCTCGTTGTATTTGACAAAGAGGTGTCTCGAGAAGAGATTCTCGTGCATATTTATCAGGACATAAATACCGTGCTGCTCCGCCTTGCCGATTATTTTATCAAAATAATCGAGAAACTCTTCATCATATACGCCCTTCTCGTTTGGTTCAACCGCCTCCCATATAAAGAGTAACCTGATTGTATTGAACCCTGCATCCTTGATCATCTGAAAATATTTGTCCGCATCTTCGAGTGCAAAAGGCCTTCCGATATAAGTAAAGGAACCGTCTTCCTTCCTAAGAGGGACCTTCGTACTACCTCCGAGATTAACTCCGGTAAAGTTCAGATACCTTCCGTGCCCGTCCTTAATATATGTAAGATCGACGTAAGGTCGCGTCATTGAAGGTGGCTTAAAATCCGGTTTCTCCTCTATACAACCCCAGAAAGAAAGAATCAGAATGACAGGTAAAAAAGAAAAGCATTGTTTCATCTCAATCCTCCCTGCAAATATCGTATAATGTTAATTCGTATGTTTTATAATGAAGAAGATTCATCTTAAATCAAAACAGTCAGACAAATTACCAGACCGATAAAGTTGAAATTACTTATAACTGCCTATCTCCCATTTATCAACAAAAAAAAGGACTGAGTGCCAGAAGAGACCATCTCTTCTACATTATCCGGCACTTTATAGAAAATGTAATCCGAAAATAGTATGAATCAGGCTGTTTCCCCAGATTATGTACTGATATGCAGCCAGACCGAGAAAAGGACCAAAGGGGATATGGTGGCTCGTGGGTGTAAACATATCAGACTTATCCTTGAAAACCGAATAAATACCGTTATTGTTCAGAGTCAGGCGTTTCTTCCTGAATTTACTGTATATTATCTGAAATATTCCGAAGATAGCGCCCTGCAGTGCTGCCATCAGGAGAACCGGGATAAATGCCTTCCATCCCAGAAAAGCACCTATCATTGCCATAAATTTTATGTCGCCTCCGCCCAGTGCTTCCTTTCCTATAATTTTTGTCGCAATGAATCCGAGAGAAAACAAGACCGAGAAACCTATAAATGCCCCGGCCAGAGATGATTTGATATCTATATAATTTCCTGACGGTAAAACAAATACAAATACCGAGAATATCACACCAAGCAAAACGGACGGTAATGTTATCCTGTCAGGGAGGAGCCAGTGGTCTATATCTATGAAACTGAGAACTACCACAGCCCCCATAAAATACATCAGGACAAGATAACTGTAAAAATCCGGTGTTCTGACAAAGAGGGACAGGGATATCAGTCCCATTATTAATTCTATGACAGCATATCTTGCCGAAAAACTCTGATTGCAGTAATGGCACTTCCCGCCTAAAATCAGGTATCCCAGAACAGGGAGATTATGATACCATTTTATAGGAGAGAGACACAGAAAGCATCTTGAACCCGGGTATAAGACAGATTTTCTGTAAGGTATTCTGAATATACAGACATTAAGAAAAGACCCTATAAATGTTCCGAAAATGAAAACAAATACTTTTACAATAAAGAACAGCGTGGGATTTGAAGATATGGCGTCATGCATATATTACTCTTTCTCTTCTTCCCCCTCGTCTTCAGCAGCAATTCCGTATTTTGCAAGTCGGTACCTGAACGACCTGAATGTAAGACCCAGAAGTTTTGCCGCATGAATCTTCTTGCCGTTCGCCTCTCTCAGTGCGTCGAGTATTGCCTCTTTCTCTATCTCCTGCAATTTTGCATCAAGGTCGATTCCTCCGTACTGATAAATGTTCTTTACGGGCTCGCTGGTCTTCCCCTTAATAACATCGGGCAGAACATCAGTATCTATTATTCCCTCTCTGGTAAGAGTCACGGCGCGTTCAATAATATTTTCAAGCTGTCTGACATTGCCGGGGAAATCATAATTCATTATCAGCCGGAGTGCTTCCGGGCTTATGCCTTTTATAGCCTTATTCTGCTCTGCCGAATATATCCTTATAAAATTATCCAGCAACAAAGGTATATCCTCCTTCCTCTCTTTAAGCGGAGGAATATCAATCTTGATTACATTTATTCTGTAATACAGGTCTTCCCTGAAACGGCCGCTTTTCACCTCTTCCTCAATATCTTTGTTCGTCGCAACTATTACCCTGATATCTACTTCGTATTCCTCTGTCCCGCCTACCCGCCTTGCCCTCGAATTCTGCAAAAGTCCTAAAAGTTTCACCTGAAGACTTAGAGGCATCTCGGTTATTTCATCCAGAAACAATGTACCCTTATCGGCTGCCTCAACAAGGCCCTGCTTGTCAGAGACAGCCCCTGTAAATGCGCCCCTGACATGTCCGAAGAGTTCGGATTCGAAGAGCGATTCAGGGAGTGCCCCGCAATTGACAACCACAAATCTTCCTTCCCTTCTTGAGGAGAGATTGTGAATGGCACGTGCAATAACCTCCTTGCCGGTTCCGCTCTGACCGGTCAGCAGGACCGTAGTCCTTGTATCCGCAATCCTTTTTATAATATCAAAAACCTTCAGCATTTTCGGTGATTTGCCGATCAGATTATCTACAGAATACTGATTCCTGATCTTCTGCCTCAGCAGAAAATTATCATTGAGAATTCTTGCCTTTTCGATCGCCTTTTTAACTATTGCATTGAGCTCTTCCATTTTGAGTGGCTTTATCAGATAGTGATATGCACCGAGTTTCAAAGCGTCGATTGCATTCTCCACAGTAGCGTAAGCCGTCATAAGAATCGTCTGGGCAAACGGCATCTTCTCCTGCTGATAACGTAACACATCGAAACCCGACGAACCCTTCAGTCTGTAATCCGTCAGAATTACATCATATCTGTTCTTATCCATCAGTTCCTTTGCCTGCTGAAAGCTTTCAGCCGCATCTGAGGTATAACCCTCCCTGTTGAAATTGATCTGGAGAACATTTCTGAGACTCTCTTCATCTTCTACAATCAGAATATCCGGCATAACTATTCCTCGCTCTGTCTGACCGGAATAATGACCCTGAACGCCGTACCCTCTCCCACTACTGATTCAAGATCTATTCTCCCTTTGTGTTCTCTGATAATAGTGTGAATTATCGAGAGTCCTATACCGATATTCTTCTCTTTCGTGGAGTAGAAGGGGTCAAAGATCTTATTGATCTCAGTCTGAGGGATTCCGGCACCTGTATCCCTAACCTCTATCTCTGCAGAATCCTGGTCTTTCAGGTATCGTATTGTTATAATAATTTCCCCGCTTCCCCTTATTGCCTGAACGGAATTCTTTATCAGATTCCAGAAGACCTGTTTCATCATCGACGGGTCTGCCATTATATCTCTCTTTAATTCATCCCGAACCGCTATTCTGATATTCTCCTTAAAATCCCTGTCGAACCTGATCATCTCAACGACTTCCGACACAAGCTGTCCTATATTTACAGACGTAAACTTAGGGGGTGCGGGTCTTGCAAACATCAGGAAACGTTCTATAAGCTCATTGACCCTTAAAAGTTCCTTTACTATGATATTCATAAGCATATCGTTTTCTTCATCGAATTTTGTAGTCCTTTTTACCAGTTCAATCGAACCGAGTATAGACGAGAGCGGATTTCTTATCTCGTGTGCAAAACCTGTTGCAACCTTACCGATAGAGGCAAGCTTCTCGGACCGCACGATCTCTTCCTGCATCCTTCTGCTCTCTGTAAGGTCGGACACTATATAAATATCATCAGCATCACCGTTTTCATAGGTTCTTCTCTTGTGCCTGACGGTGACAATCTTATTGCTGCCGCCTGAAAACGATGAAATCTCTCCTCCCGAAGAAAGACTGAGTCTTGAGAGAATTTCCCTGATCTCCGAAGACTTATCAGGCGCATTCATTTTACTGCTGTCTGTTTCGAAAATGTTTTTGGCAACATCATTTGCATATATAAGCCTGCCGTTTCTGAAAAGCAATACACCATCGGAAAGATTTTCGACTATGGTCTTGTACTGCTCCGACAGGATATCGAAATCTCTTTTCTGCTCATAATATCTTTCACTTGCAGCCCTCAGCTCAACGGAGAGAAAAGAACTTAGCTGGGCAATTACAAAATATGCGAGGACATGAATGAATACCGAATAAATAACCTGATCAACAGATGGTCTTACATTGTCAATAACCATACCGGAGATATAGGGCAGGAACAGAAACTGCCTGTCGATGGCAAATACCACAATTATTACGGCAGATACCGCCGCTGTAATGTATGCCCCCGCCCTCGAAAAGAGGATTGAGGCTATTATTATGGTAAAGGCAAAGAATATCGTGAATATCGAGCCGTCCTTCCCCGTAAAATAACAAAGTGCGGATGAGAACAGTATATCCCCGACAATCTGGGCAATTGCCGATACCCTGTACCAGCTCACCTGCCTCAGCAGATAGAGATAGACAAGCGAAGCAAGATATGCAGCTATTACAATGAGTAATATAAAGGATGAATCAAGTCTTACTACAAACTCAAACTCCCTGATATGTCTCATCAGTGTTGCTATCAGAAGCAGCGAAACAACTGCAATTCTGAAAAGCATCACCCATATCAGTCTCTTTCTGAAATTCTCGGTATATGATGTTTGCATTATCAGATGGAAATTTCTTTACTTGATTGCACCTGCAACACTGAATATCGGCAGATACATCGAGACCACGAGACCACCGGCGACAATGGCAAGGAAAATCATTATTATAGGTTCGAGAAGTGATGTCATTGTTTCGACAGCCGTATCCACTTCATCCTCATAGAAGTCGGCAATCTTCGACATCATCGTATCCATAGCACCCGTCGCCTCACCGACTGCAATCATCTGAACCACCATAGGAGGAAAGACCTTGGTCTCCATCATAGGCTCAGCGATGTTCTTACCTTCACTTATCTTGTCCCGCGTATACATTATCGCCTTCTCGACCACAACATTACCTGCTGCTCTGGCGACAATATTCAGTCCGTCCAGTATCGGAACACCGGAGGATATCATTGTACTCATCGTTCTGGTAAATTTTGCGACCGCGGATTTTCTTATGATATCTCCGAATACAGGAGACTGAATCAGAACCCTGTCAAATATCTCCTTGCCGGGTTTACTCTTGTAAAACATAATAAAACCAACCACGAATGCGACCAGTGAACCCACTATCAGAAATGCATGATTCATAAACGCATTCGAGAGGTCAATAACGAACTGCGTCGGTGCCGGAAGCTCACCACCGAAATCCTTGAACATCTTTTCGAACATCGGAATGACCTTCCAGAGCATTCCTATAACAAGGACTATAGCAACACCCAGAACGACCAGCGGATAGGTCATAGCACCCTTGACTTTCTTAACTATTTTATCGTTCTTTTCAATGTATGCTGCAAGTCTGTTCATAATGGTGTCAAGAATACCGCCTATCTCTCCTGCCGCAACAAGGTTTACAAAGAGGTCATCGAAGACTTTGGGGTGTTTTCTTAAGGCGTCTGCAAACGTAGAGCCTCCCTCGACATCACTCTTGACCTGAAGAAGTATCTTCTTCAAGGCCGGATTATCCGACTGATTACCGAGAATGTCCAGACAGGTGACCAGCGGAAGTCCTGCATTGATCATCGTTGCGAACTGTCTTGTAAAGACCACGAGGTCCTTAGTACCCACTCCGGTACCGAAAGAAAGTCCCGACAAATCCAGTTTGACCTGTGCCTTCCTCTTTATCGATGTTACCTGAATCTCCTGCTTTTTCAGCAGTGCAATTACAAATTCTTCGTTCAGTCCTTCAGTCTGACCACTCTTCTTTTCACCAGTCTTTGTTGTACCTTCCCAAATAAATACCGGCATTTATATACCCTCCTTTATCATCATTGACTCACGGTTCCCTTGGAAATTATATTTCTCAGTTCCTCGGGGTCGGATGACCTGCCTACCGCCTCTTCAAGTGTAATCTGTTTCTTAAGATAGAGCATGGCAAGCGACTGATTCATAGTCTGCATACCATACTTGGTCTGACCGACCTGCATAAGTGAATAGATCTGATGGACTTTATCCTCTCTTATCAGGTTTCTGATGGCGGCATTCGGAATCATAATCTCGAGAGCAAGCACCCTGCCTCCTCCTATTTTGGGAAGCAGCTGCTGCGATAATACGCCTTCCAGAACAAAGGAGAGCTGTGCCCTGACCTGCGGCTGCTGATAGGGAGGAAAGACATCGATGATTCGGTTGATCGTCTGGACACATGAGTTCGTATGAAGGGTCGCAAATGCAAGGTGGCCTGTTTCCGCAATCGTGAGAGCCGCCTCAATGGTCTCAAGGTCTCTCATCTCACCGATGAGCACAACATCGGGGTCCTGTCTGAGAATATATTTAAGAGCCTTCTTAAAAGATGCCGTATCCGAACCTACTTCTCTCTGATTAACTATACAGTTTTTGTGCGGATGCAGATACTCTATAGGGTCTTCAATAGTAACAATATGCTCGTGCCTTTCGGTATTTATCCTGTCTATCACCGACGCAAGGGTAGTTGTCTTTCCCGAACCGGTAGGACCTGTAACAAGGATAAGCCCTCTCGGTTTTCTTGTGAGGTCTACAACGACCGGCGGGAGTCCCAGTTCCTGAAATGTCATAATCTTAAACGGAATGACTCTGAATGCACCGGATACCGCACCTCTCTGCATAAAGATATTCGCCCTGAATCTGGAAAGTCCCTTTATACCAAACGAGAGGTCGAGTTCGTTCTCCTCCTCGAATCTCCTCTTCTGGGCATCCGTAAGAACCGAATAGCAGAGCTCCTTCGTCTCGGACGGAGTAAGAGGCGGGAGTTTGAGCGGTACAAGCTTTCCGTCTATCCTGAGCTGAGGCGGGGAACCCGTTGTAATGTGCATATCCGAAGCCCCCTTCTCAATCAGGGCCTTTAGTAGCTGATGTAGATTTGGCATATTTCTCCTCTCTTGATTATCTGATTACTGCTGTCGTCCTGATAACCTCATCAATGGTCGTGACACCATCCCCGAGTTTCTTCAGGGCGGCATCCCTAAGGGTAACCATACCGTTTTTGATGGCTATCCTTCTGATCTCGGCCGTTGAATCGCCCCGCAGAATCGCCTCTCTTATCTCCCTGTTGAACCGCAGATTCTCATAGATACCGATTCTGCCCTTGTAACCGATATTATTGCAGTTTTCACAGCCTTTACCTTTGTACACCTTGAAAGTAGGAATCTGCTCCTTGGGTACTCCGAGTCCTTCGAGGATTTCTGGAGATACACTTACCTCTTCCTTACAATTCGGACATATCTTTCTCACAAGTCGCTGAGAGACAATGACCAGAACGGCTGATGCAACCAGAAACGGCTCGACGCCCATATTCAGAAGCCTTGTTACAGTAGAAGGTGCATCGTTGGTGTGAAGAGTTGACAGAACGAGGTGACCGGTGAGCGCCGATTTAATCGCTATCTCTGCGGTCTCGAGGTCTCTTATCTCGCCGACCATTATCACGTCAGGGTCCTGTCTCAGAAATGACCTCAGTGCAGCGGCAAACGTCAGTCCCACCTCCGAACGGACCTGAACCTGATTCATACCTCTGATATTATATTCAACGGGCTCTTCAACTGTAGAAAGATTTACATCATCTGTATTGAGTTCCATAAGAGCCGAATAAAGAGTGGTAGTCTTTCCCGAACCTGTAGGACCTGTGACCAGCACCATTCCGTACGGCTGCGATATAGCCCACTTATAATCCTCGAGCTGTTTCGGTTCGAAGCCGAGTTTTGTCATATCCTGCTGTAATCCGGCCTTCCTGAGAATTCTGAGCACTATTCTCTCACCAAAAATAGACGGGAGTGTCGAGACTCTGAAATCTATAGGTTCGTCATCTCCCGGGAAGACCATTCTGATTCTGCCGTCCTGAGGTAGTCTCCGCTCGGAAATATTCATTCTTGCCATAATCTTGATACGTGAGGAGATTGCCTCCTTGATTGCGAGCGGCGGACGTGAGACCTCATAAAGGACGCCGTCTATACGGTATCTGATTCTCATAAACCTTTCATAAGGCTCAATATGAATATCGCTAGCACCCTTATTGATGGCATCGGTTATAATTGCGTTGACGAACTTTACTATCGGTGCATCGGATGCACTCTTCTCAAGGTCAGAGACATTGATATCGTGGGCATCCTCCGTCACAACCTCGAGCACATCCAGTGTATCGGAGATTGAGGCGGCCATACCCTCCTGAGTCTGGGGCTTCTGCTCGGAGCCGTAATACTTATCGATAGCGGCCTTTATCTGATTGTATGACGCAAGCACCCTCTCGACATTATATCCGGTCAGAAACTTCACATCATCCACCACAAAGATATTCGAAGGGTCGGCAACTGCAACGACGAGTGAATTTCCTGCCCGGTTGACGGGAATCAGGGTATGTTTGAGGCACATCTCCTTCGGGACTGTCTTGACCAGTTCTGCGTCGATCTGATAGTCGTCCAGATTGACAACCGGCAGCCCGTACTGATTCGAGAGAAAATTGGCAAGCTGGTCATCCTTGGCAAATCCGAGTTTGACAAGGTTATCCACAAGTCTCCCGCCTGACTTCTTCTGCTCCTCCAGCGCTCTCTGAAGCTGGTTTATGGATATCAGCTTCTCTCTGACAAGTAATTCACCAAGTGGTTTTGCCATATTACCTCATAAATTATTCATCTGCCAGTGTAACGGCTACTACCTCTTCAACGGTAGTGATACCGCGGGCCATTTTTAAGAGTGCACTCTGTCTGAGTGTCTTCATACCCTTCTTCATTGCGATATGCTTGATTTCTATGTCAGACATACCGGCAATGATTGCGTTGCGGATATCCTCCGTAATCGGAAGAATCTCATATATACCCATTCTGCCCTTATAGCCGGAACCCCTGCATTTGTCACACCCCTTACCCTTCATAGGAGTCGCTGCCTCAGCCTCCTCTTCGGTAAGCCCGAGTTCGATCATATATTTTTTATCGACGGTAGTCGGCTCCTTACAGTTTTTGCAGATTGTCCTCACAAGACGTTGTGCCTGAATCAGGTTCAGGGAGGATGCCACGAGGAAAGGTTCAATACCCATATTAATCAGACGGGTAATCGAGGAAGGGGCATCGTTAGTATGTAATGTGGAGACGACCAGCTGACCTGTGAGAGCCGCCTTAATAGCAATCTCAGCCGTCTCAAGGTCTCTTATCTCTCCCACAAGAATTACATTCGGGTCCTGACGCAGAAATGACCTCAGTGCCGATGCAAATGTCAGACCGATCTCCTCGTGCATCTGAATCTGATTGAGTCCTTCGATATTATACTCAACCGGGTCCTCTGCGGTCATAATATTCACTGTAGTCTTGTTCAGTTCTGCAAGTGCCGAATAGAGCGTTGTGGTCTTGCCGGAACCGGTAGGGCCTGTGACCAGCACCATCCCGTAAGGCTGATAGATGGCCTCCTTAAACTGCTTCAGCTGGAATTCCTCGAATCCGAGTTTTGTCATATCCAGCTGAAGATTGGACTTGTCGAGTAGTCTCATTACGACCTTTTCACCGAAGACACAGGGGAGTACCGAGACTCTGAAATCCATCTCCCTGCCGTCCTTGATCTTTATCTTTATTCGTCCGTCCTGCGGAATACGGTGTTCGGCGATATCCAGATTGGCCATAATCTTGAGCCTTGAGATAAGACCCATCTTTACCTTCATCGGTGGCTTGACCACTTCCACGAGGTCACCGTCGACCCTGAATCTCACCCTGAACTCCTTCTCATAGCACTCGACATGAATATCGCTCGCCTTTCTGTCGATGGCATCTATAAGAATCTGGTTGACCAGTCTTATTATAGGTTTTGACGAAGAGGCCTTCTCGAGGTCGATTGTCTCCATCTCCTCTTCCTCTTCTCCTCCGACCTCGGATATCAGGGCCTCCATTGCGGAACTGAGCTCACCCTCCTGCTTCTGCTTTTCAATTGTTCCGAAAACCTTATTAATGGCATCCTTTATGGCAACATCCGAGGCAATGACCGGTTCTACATTATACCCTGTCAGAAACTTGATATCATCGATGGCATAGACATTGGACGGGTCAGACATTGCAACTATTATCGAATTGCCTGCCCTGTTTATCGGTATAATGCAATGTTTATCACAGACCTCTCTCGGTATAAGTTTGGCTATCTGCGGGTCCAGTTCCATTTCGGAGAGCTCAACTGCGGGCGTCCTGTACAACTTGCTAAGGAAATTGGTATATTCCTGTTCCTTTATGAAGCCCTCCTTGACCAGAATGGAGCCCAGTCTCTCACCGCTTTTGGACTGGGAATCCTTTGCCTTTTTCAGCTGGTCCAGAGATATTAATTTTTCTCTTACAAGGAGTTCACCTAACTTGTCCTGAGAACCCACCTTATACCTCCTGCTAATTTCTAATATAATAACAATGTAAAAAAATCAAATATTTTAATCCGGTCTGAATCAAAAACATATCCTGCTTATCCAAAAAGCTGAAAATGATTAAAAATATCCGTTATGAAAACCATAAACCATAAATCAGCCCGGTTATTGTTGAGAAAAGGATTACAAGCAGTACATAGGCGGTTGTCTTTTTCGGACCGAGCACACTATTAATAACGAGCATATTGGGTAAAGAGAGGGCCGGTCCGGAGAGGAGGAGTGCAAGAGCAGGCCCCTTCCCCATTCCCGAGCCAAGAAGCCCCTGAACAATAGGTACCTCGGTCAGTGTAGCAAAATACATAAATGCCCCGACAACAGATGCAAAGAGATTGGCAAATACAGAATTCCCTCCTACGAGAAATTTTACATACTCCGACGGAATGACTCCCTCGTTTCCCGGCCTTCCAAGCAAAAAGCCTGCGGCAAAGACCCCTGCAAAGAGAAGCGGAAAGATTATTTTTGCATATTCGAAGGAAGATTCCGCCCAGCTCTTAAGTTCATCTCCTGAAAACCACCTTATAATAATTACACCCAGAACGACGAAAAGGAAGGCACTGATATACCATTTCACCGAATAAATGAGATTGTAGAAGGTGTTCTCCTCATCTTTACCCCAGTTCATAAATACCAGCAGCCCAATGATTACAGCAAAAAAGACAACATCTGTAATAAGACTCCTCTTCGACTCTTCACCCTGAAAATTCTCGATATCTGAAAGCCTCTCTGTATCCTCCTTTCTGAAAAGCAGCGCCATAATAATGCCTATGATTACCGAAAAGAGGACAGAGCCCAAGGCCCTTGCAAGTCCAAGTTCGAACCCCAGAACTCTTGCAGTCAGAATTATTGCGAGGACATTAATTGCGGGTCCCGAATACAGAAATGCTATAGCCGGTCCCAGTCCTGCACCCCTCTTGTATATCCCTGCAAAGAGCGGCAGAACCGTACACGAGCATACAGCAAGAATAGAGCCGGAGACAGAGGCAACTCCGTATGCAAGTACCCTGTTTGCCTTTGCACCGAGATACCTCATAACCGAATTCTGTGAGACAAAGACGGAGATCGCCCCCGCGATAAAAAATGCCGGTATCAGGCACAAAATCACATGTTCCCTTGCATACCACTTTGTAAGCGCAAAGGCCTCGATTACGGCATTCTGAAAACGCAGACTTTCAACAGGCAGAAACCAGAAGAATAAAAAGACCATAAGAAAAATCAGAAATATCTTTCTGTTACTCAAACCTCATCCCTCCTGAATATCAGGGATATCCTCTTTATCAGTTCATCCCGCGTCTTTCTGAAGGCATCGAGCCTCTTTCCTGCATCGACCTCGGACGATGGGTCTGAAAGTCCCCAGTGAAGCCTTATTGCCTTCCCCAAAAAGACCGGACAGACCTCTTCTGCACACAGAGTGATAACGGCATCGATACCCTTTGAGTCTATATCCTGAACAGATTTCGAATACAGACCAGCAGTATTTATCCCGATTTCTGATAAAACCTTTAAGACTTCGCTCTTCACACCACCCGGATTCGAACCGGCAGACAAGATTTCCACATCAGAAGGGGCAAGGTGTCTGGCTATCCCTTCCGCCAGAATAGAACGGGCGGAATTATGGACACACATAAAGAGAATCTTCTTTGGTTTAGCTGCCCTCAGAAATGCCGCCTCGACCATATAACGGGGCGGAAACTGATTATCCTGTTCGTATATTCTCTGTTTGCCACTCACTCTCCGTCCGGAAGCAGGCTCAATATCCTCTCCGTCTATAAGTACTGCCGGCGAACCAGATAGCGTCTTGATATCATTGGTTTTTACAACTGTTATCTGTTCATTTATTCCGAATACAGATTTAACCTCTTCAATTAGCTTCTTTGTCTCCTCAAAACCGCTGCATTCCTCTGAATATATCAGCTCAATTCTCATAGATTTTAAACTACTTTCCCCCTGAAATATTTATCCCTGAAAAACAAGGATAGTTTTACAAGTGCAAGCAGCACAGGCACCTCTACAAGAGGACCAATTACTGTTGCAAATGCCTCTCTGGATGTTATTCCGAATATTGCAATGGCAACCGCAATTGCAAGCTCGAAATCATTGCTCGCCGCTGTAAGAGATACCGTTGTAACCTGAGGATAAGGTGCACCCGCCTTCTTCGCAGTAAAAAAAGTAATAAGAAACATAATCACGAAGTAAAGAGTCAGAGGGATAGCAACTCTTAAAACATCAAGCGGAATTTTGAGAATATATTCGCCCTTTAGTGAAAACATTACAACAATAGTAAACAGAAGCGCCACCAGCGTGACAAAGGAAATCTTTGGTATGAATTTACTGTGATACCACTCTTTATCTCTTATTTTTATCAGGGTATACCGGGTAATTATGCCCAATAGAAAAGGTATCCCGAGATAAATAAATACGGTCTTCGCTATATCACCGATAGTAACATCTACAACAGTCCCCTGAAAACCAAACACAGGCAATAAAAATGTCAGGAAGATATAACCATATACCGAGTAGAGCAGAACCTGAAATATTGCATTAAAGGCCACAAGCCCTGCAGCATACTCCGAATCTCCCTCTGCAAGATGATTCCAGACGAGCACCATTGCAATGCAGCGTGCGAGTCCCACAAGAATAATTCCCACCATATAGCCTGTCTGGTCCGGAAGAAGTAATATGGCAAGAGAAAACATAACAAGCGGACCTATAATCCAGTTCATAATCAGAGATAAAACAAGTATCCGGATATTCCCGAATACTTTAGGCAGTTCCTCATACTTTACCCTTGCAAGGGGCGGATACATCATCAGAATAAGACCAATGGCTATGGGAATATTAGTCGTCCCGATACTCATCCTGTCAAGAAGCACGGCAACTGAAGGATAGAGATATCCTGTAAAAACCCCGGTTATCATTGCCAGCAAGATCCAGAGCGTCAGATATCTGTCCAGAAAAGATAGTCTGGCAGTAATGCCCTTATTCTCCTGTGACATAAACTTCCTCCAGAAAAGTTAATAAAGTTATCCCTGCTTTGCGAGATAAGTCGTCATCGCGGATGTTATTTCCGATAATGAAGGGAGTCTTCCGGAGATCAGAACCTTGTTGTCAATCGCAAGTCCCGGTGTAATCATAACACCCATCTTAAGAATATCATTTATCCTGTCTATTTTTTCTATCTCGTATGAAAGTCCCAGATTATCCGCCGCCTGTCTGGCGAGTTCCTCGAGCCTTCTGCACTTTGGACAACCCGTCCCCAGAATCTGAATCTTCATAAAAACCTCCTTTACCTTACAGCTTTGAGTATCCTGTTGTGTATACTTGCATTTTTTACAATAACCCCGTCCACGCAGTCAAGATACCGTGTCACACAATCACAGACGATACTGTAATAGATTGTATTTTTCTCCTTTCGGGTAGTAAGTATCCCTGCATTCTTCATAACCGAGAGGTGTTTGGAGACCGTCGAGACGTCCGACCCTATCAGTTCCGTAAGCTCACACACACAGTGTTCCTTCTCCTTAAGTTTATCAATGATAAACAGACGGGTCGGGTGTGCCATTGCCTTAAGTATCCTTGCCCTTGTCTCGTATATCTGATTCTCAGTCCTGTTCATCCTGCCTCCTTACCTATTTGGCAAAATAACCAAATAGCCAAAGATTGTCAAGAAAAATATCTTATTCCGAACCTGTATGACCTTATTTGAGAAGGTCTGTAATCTTTACAACCATTACCCCTATAGCATCATTGCTGATTATCAGATTGTCACCGGCAACAATCACCTTGTTGGCAGAATATCCGGTATTGTAATTCTTTATGTGTTTAAGGTTTTTATTCCCTTCGTGGCTCAAAAGAACAACCCCTGTATTCCCGTCTGCAACGAATACATGCTCTTTATAAAGAGCCACTCCCCTTGCGGTATCCGGGGTATCATAACTGCTATACAAACTGTATTTTTCACCCTCTTTCTTCAGTATCACCAGTCCGCTCGTATCATTTGCAAGATAGACCAGATTTTTATCAGTCAATATATCCCGGACCTTCCTAGAGAGAGGAATATTCTGCGAAGGTTTCATATTTTTCAGCTTATACACAAAGAGACCGTCCTGCTCAGTGGAGACAAAGAGGGAATCTCCCACAACTTTCACGAATGAACAATAAGACGGTGTCTCAAAGTACCTGACCACTTTCAGATCTTTCTTATTTAGCTGGGCAAATCCTCCGGAGCCCAGTGAAACGAATAATTTATTTTCATAAATATCACCGTTAATTGCAGAACCAGACAGTCTCGCATTTTCGTTAAGAACCGGCTTCTGGGGGTCTTTTATGTCAACCTTATAGACCCCGGTATTTCCCGCAAAGAGATAGAGATAATCCTTTTCTATCAGAGAAGATGCCCCGCTGTTTTCTACAACGAGATAGGATATCTGCACAGGTGTATTCTGTATCAGTCTGTAAACCGTAATTCCCGCCGTAGATGAGGCAAAGAGATAATCATCCTTTACGGAGATATGATAAGTCCTCCCCAGAAGATCCGAAATCGGATTATTCTTATCGGCATATGCAGACACAACAATCAAAAAAACTGAGATAAATATCATTCTTCTCATATCCTGCACCTCAAAAATCAGTTATTTACATTAATAAAAAATATCCACAAACTCAATGACGACATTATTTATACTTCGTGTTCCTTATAAACTCTTTTGCCTCCTGAAAGAGGAGTTTGCGCTGTGTATTGATAATAACATCAATATCTGCCTTTTTGTAATTATACTTTGCACCAAAGTTTAGCAGAAGATTATACTCATCCTGTGAAATCTTCCCGTCTGCGAGTGCAACCCTCGCCATAGACGAGAGCATACCGCGTGCCTCTTCGAGGTTGGACGGACTTGCGAGCAGTTCGCCCCTTTTGGCCGACTCTATCATCTGGTCAACGACATTCTTTGCAATCCCCCTGTTCTGTGCGGCACTGTAAATCATCTCCCTCTCTTTATCATCAATCACCTTATCCGAAAGCATTGCAGATATCATTGAAGCGAGCATCGTTCTGTTCACATCACCGCTCTTTACCACACCGGTCATCTGAGTCTGAAAGGCATAAGGTCTGTAAATATCAACCGAATATAAGACCCAGTCACGGCTTCCGTCATTAACAACATTTCCACAATATTCACATTTATCTTCTACATTAGACCCAATCGGTGCACCACAACTCCTGCAGGGAATTGTCTTAAAATTAAAATTAGTTTTGGTCTGCACATCTGATTTTCTAATAAGCGTATAAGTCTGCGTCCTGATGCTACTACCCTGAATATTTCTAATCTCTTTTGTCTTTCTGTTCCTTTCACAATATTCGGCTGACCACATAATCATCACATCTACCCTATCATATCCGTCCTGATTATTTACGTTTATTCTCTTTACCTCGACTGCACCAACTGCTGCATCTCTTAATGACTGATACCATTCATTTACGGGATTAAAAATACCTGTGAGGCTATTGTAAAAATTCGGGTGCGAGACCTCTTTTATATATTTTATATCACCAAAATAGTTGGTCTTAAATAATCTGTAAAACAGATACGATACTTTATCTTCAATAACTGCTATGTTAAAGGCGGGGTCTTTTTTTAGCATCTCCTCGAGCCCGATTACATTATTCTGGACATACGGGGAAGAATACTCCTCCTCCTGCGTAATTTCCGTCAGTATCCAGTCATATTCGCCGCTGAATACGAATGCCTTACAGTATTCGCAGTGTCCTGATTCAACAATTTTGATTTCACCTCCGCAGTTGGGGCATCTCCCTTCCATCAGGCCGGCCCTGTTCTGTGTTTTTGTCCCCCTTCTCCGCAAAAATGTCCAGTACTCAACAAATGTCGATTCATTATTCTTTAAAACCTTACCGCTTTTAAGGTCAACATCACTATCATCCATAGATACTGAAAATAACACATCTATCCTGTCATAGATATTATCGGAAGTAATACTCTTAATATCTGCTCCATATATCTCAATATTGTCAATTTTATTCCTGAATCCTTCCAGCTTTTGAATATCTATCTGAATTTCAAACCTTGAATATAGTCCATTTGAGACAAATGGCCTGATTGGTGTAAGATTCTGCTCGGACCAGGCCTTTTGAATAATAAGAAACGCGTTTTTTGCCCTCTCAAGAAACTTCTCTTCAGAAAATGACGGGTCTATCGCCTTTAGCTTTGCCAGATTCTGGGTCCTGAGGGTATTCTCCTGCTGAATACTCAGCGCCCCGGCCTTTCTGATAGTGCTGTTTATTCTGTAATTGTTGGCGCCTCTCCCCATAAAATAGAAGAAGATAATTCCTCCGACGAGAACGGGGACACCTACATACGGGTACCTGACGAGAAGGATAACCAGATATATCAGGTCTGTAATATCTCCGCCTCCGCCGCCGCTACCACCGCCGAATCCGCCTGAACCTGAACTACTCCCTCCGCCATAACTGTGACCGCCGCCCGCCCTTGCATCCGCCAAAAGAGGTAATAGCAGAATTACAGCAATTACAGCAGAGAGCAGAACCAGACAATAGACCTTTTTCATAGAAATATCTCCGGTTGGATTATTTTTAATTGGAAATGAGGTTTTAGTCAATCAGGATTTTTCATCGGCAAAAATTATTCTGTCATAACATCTGAACCATTAAAACGGAAATTTATCTGCAAAACCATCTGAAGCAGAAAATCGTTTGAAATTAAATCCAAAAATGTTAGGATTAATCTGTGACTTATAGATATCTTATAGCAGAAAACCGGAATAACACCTGTTCTGTTCAACTGAATCTTGCATATTACTCCTTATATCGCGGTGAATTTATCAAAGATATCAGAAAACTGGCTGCCAAAGACCGGTTGATTATTGTTGAAAATGTCTTTCTTGCAAATAAGACATCAGAGAACAATAAGAATATTGATATAAAGACATTGCTGTTATTCCTTTCAGACCTATTTTCAATAATGAACAGATACCCACAGAGTCTGTCGATCGGAAGCAAGGCAATAAAATTAACTCCTCTAAGTAAAGACAGAATTTCGTCAGAGACTCTGATAAACGCACTGAAACTGATTAAGCTGGCAGATAAAACCGATTTATCAATCCAAAGACAGGAGCAGGGCGTTGAGAAAGCGGGTCAGAAAGATCCAGAATCCTGCAGTGAGCATATCAGCCAGTCATACCTTGATGCCGAGTATGAACTGATGCAAAAGGGATACCGTCGTGCAGGGAAATACGAGTGCAACAGCTATGAAGAGGCAAAAGCTATTAATAAGGTAATGAAAAAAACCTTTCCCTATACACAAATCACAATAAGCAGGGAAAATCAGATTGACATATACTATTCCCTGCATAAAGAGTACCTCGATAAAATTACAAATTCGGACAATGTATTGTCTGATGAACACATAAAAAATTCAGGCTGGCTCTTCGGTTATCCCGAATGCTGTACCAAAGAATATCTGAAAAGCGGATTTCAGTACCTCCCGTCATTTCCCTACAAATGGCTGATCAGAAGATATCAGACCAGAGGAGAAATTGATCCCCTCTTTAATCCGTTCCTTTCCAATCTCTATTATTTTCCCTGTCATCTGAGATGCAATGAGACACTCAGAAGACTCAGAATCATCGGCAAGCATATCATTTCCAGAGAGAAATCAGACTTATTATATATGCCGGTTATATTCTTTCTGCCAGAGTCATTAAACCCGTCAACGGTCAGAGGCAGTGCAGGTAATATGGAATATGTGCTCATAAATCCTGTATCTGAGAAAGGGGATACAATAAAATACAAACCCGTAGATTACGGCATAAAAACGGAGAAGACAGAAATTATCAGAAGAGGAGATTCACTTACCTTAAAAGACGGCGTTATGGCAATCAGCAGGGGAGATAAAGTCATTCACAGATTCTCACTCGAAGCCGGTATATGGTACTATAAAAAGACTTTCGATAATGATTTCTTTAATATTTTCATCAGATTGCTGCTGAGCGCGGTTAAATACAGACCGGTTACAATCAAAAAAGATATTTTTGATGAAGATTTCATTAAGATAAAGAGCTGCCTGCAAAATAACACAGCCATATTCCGGAAGTATAATATAACTATTAACCATATAAATATATACAATAACGAAATTACTATTGATATAAAGTTCGGGCGCACAATGAGCAGAAGAGTAATTCTGGCAGTTCAGAGAGCATCGCCGTATTCGAAATATTTCGTAAGAGGGAAAAAATATATAATCAGTGTCAAGGAATGCAATAACAATACAGAGAATAATGTTCTTTATCCATTATCCTCACTCATACTCAACCTGATCGAGAACTGAGCTTAACAGAAAACTTAAGATTTCATAAACCAGAGTTAACATAAAAGAGAGAGATTTTTTACTGATGCGGGAGATATTATGAAAAGCAGAAAATCTCTATGTATTTATTTATTTTTCCTTTCACTGTTTGTCCTTTTGGCATCAGAGGGATATGCCGGTCTTTACGAGGAGCTCCAGAAGGAGGAGATCTACTGGATTCCTCCGCTCAGACCCCCAAAACCCGAACCTGACAATCTGTATGAGAGGATACTCACACCCGACCCGGAGGCTACACTTACCAAACTCTATGACGCCAGATTCGAACCGTATATGCTGATAAGGACTTCATTTTCATATACCGAAGAAGACGAATACGAGGTCAGTCTGGAAGACGGAAGAAAACTCAAACTCAATTCTGCCAATATGGACACCTCCCAGTTCGGACACAAATTCGGACCTGCCCTCGAAAGCGTTGAGATGGGAATGCGCGGCAGATACCAGAGCAGCGGTTTTCACTATCATATAAAGATGGAACTCGTCCCGAGAGAGAAAGACGGCAACAGGTCGTCGGATTACCTCAAGGATGCCTATGTCGGATGGGACAAATACACTGTCTTTTCAGTCGATGCTGGCAGAATGAAGGTCCCGTTCTCTCAGGCAAATATGAAATCCACGGATAAAAACAACCTGATATATGCGCCGGTTCTGGATATCCTTTCATCGAAGAGACAGGTCGGATACAAGTTTGCCCTTCAGGACCCGTGGAGAATGCTAAGATTCACCTACGGGATATTTACCTCGATATCATTTGCATCAGAACTCATCAAGCAGAGCGAAGAACTGCTTTATACATACAGGCTCGATATTCAGGGATACAACATCCTTAAAACCTTCAATCTCTTATACAGGGACCTCAGTTTCAATATCGGCCTGAATGCTGCAAAGACGGACAAGAGTTACGACACCCAGTCCGAGGTGCTCTATCTGGGAGCCGACTTCAATCTTCATCTCTTCCTCTTTACCCTCGAAGGCGAGTATGTAATCAAGAACTTCTATCAGCCCCCGCTGCCTGACGGAACCGCAAAGGCCGACAAGGGCTGGGGATGGCATATCGACCTGATAACCCATATATGGCCCAATATCATCGACCTTATTGTCAGAATCGAAGAGATGGACGGAGATGAGGTCATCAGAGGTCAGAGTTCCGACCTTTCGATCGGAGAGATGTCGAAGCAGAAGAAACACGGGACTACTTTTGGAATAACCGCACATCTCTCAAATCAAGTAAAGTTACAACTAAACTATATCCAGAGGGGAGAACTCGAGGGATACAGATTCGACAACAATGTATTTATCGGACTTGTTCAGTTCAATTATTAAACAGGAGGCAAAATATGAGGTTTTTTCAGACAGTAATCCTTTTCTCTGCAATTATTCTTTCACTTACAGCAATTACCGGCTGTGAATTCAGCGACAAGAAGGTATCAGATGATACAGGCAACAACAATATAACGGAAGATACAGGGCACATCGAGGAATCTGAAATTGTGGAGGTAAACGAACCTTCGAGCTGGAGCACGGACCCCAAAAAGAATGTAAAGTATATGCACATTACATGGCAGAAAGACCCTGCAACCACTTTGACATTTCAGTGGCAGAGCGATTTCATCAACACAGGTAAATACGTACCGAAAGTCTGGATAGTCAAGGCGAGTCTGGTCAAGGTCGAAGGAAATAAAATAATAATGCCCTATGCAAAGCAGTTTTCATACTCCGGAGAGGGATTCGTTTATGTAACACAGGATATCAGCGGGAATAACGAGAAAAGGGCACAATATACCGTCGAGGTCTTCGGGCTGGAAGAGGATACCGAATACTATTACAGAGTCGGGACATTCGATGACTTCGACTTTAACACAAAATCATTTGTAAATCCCGACCTTGCTGAACCAAAGAAGATAAAGACAGGGCTAAAATCAGGCAACAGGAAGCCGTTTTCTGTTTTTTCCGGAGGAGATTCACAGTCAGGGGCCCCTAATATCAGAAACAATATCGACTGGATAAAGAATATCAAAGCCGATTTCTGGCTCTTCTACGGAGACCTCAATGAAGTCGGGACCCAGCCCGAATGGGATGCCTATTTCGATGCAATGCAGCCACTCTTCTTCAACAAGGTATTTATGCCTGTTCAGGGAAATCACGAAACGGTTGCGGAACTCTTCTACTATCAGTTTGCCCTGCCTAAAATGCCGAATCTCGAAGATGCATACAAGGAACACCACTGGTCATTCGATTACGGAGTTGCACACTTTGTAGGTCTCAATTCAAATACAGATGCTACTGTCAAAGCAGCTAATGCATTTCTGGAGGCCGACCTGAAAAAGGCGAGAGAGAATAAGGATATCCAGTGGATTATAGTAATGCTTCATCATCCTGTATATTCCGCCTGTTCGACCCACGGCTCCACCCAGAGGGTTATAGACAACTGGGTACCGATATTCGAAAAGTACAATGTAGACCTCGTACTCGGCGGACACGACCATAATTTCGAGCGCACATATCCTGTAAAAAACAACAACAAAGTCAATCAGGGTGAAGGCGTACAGTATGTGGTTTGTTCACCGTTTATGTCCCCTAAGTGGTATTCCGCCGGCAAAGACTGGTGGACTTACAAATCCAAAGACGGGAGCGACGGCTGTTTCGGCATAATAGAAATCAATCAGAACGAACTGACATATACCGCTTATGCTGACGACGGAGTGATAATAATCGATAATTTTACACTTAAAAAATAGGTCTACTTCTTCTCTTTCTGAACCTTTATGGCACAATACGGACCGCACATTGTGCAGACGTCCTCTTCTTCCTTAGGGAGTGCCTTCTCCCTGAACATCTTAATCCAATTACCAATGCCTAAAGATTATTCTTATCTATTTCTCTACTTTTTTCCTCTCCTCCACCTACCCCTTCCTTACACTGAACCTCTTCCTCTCTAATTTCGTATATCAAATAAATAAGAGGAAAAATAAAAACTGATGTTAACCCATAAATAAATATATTCTTTCTGCATTTATACGCCAGTACGCTTCCAACAGGTATAAGAAACATCCCAAGCATTACTAGCGTATAAACCAGATATTCATATCTACCGCCACTAAAAGTATTAAGTAAGTTCTTATTAAACATAAAACTAAATCTCAAAAACTCATAGAATGAGGGATTACCGCCAATCATTCTTGTATAATTTATAAATCCCAGAGTTTGCCCTACAATTACAAACAGGATAAATGGAATAAGATCTTTTAAGATTCTAAAAAATATTTCTTTATTCCTTATCGAGATCATATCCACATACCCCACATTTCTTGGATATTTGAAAATTTGTCGGGAACACATAATCAAATCCTAAAAATTTCACTTTAGTATAACCTATCAATCTTTTTTTACACTTTGGACACCTCAGCCCTTTCTCCTTAAATTTAGGCGGTAAAAAATATTCCATAGTATAGTAGGAAGAAATGAAGATACCCAAAACAATTGCAACATATAAGAAGAAATATTCTTCTATAACCGGAATATTGTTAAAAACTAAAAAAAGAATTATAAGTGTAACAACTAACCATAAAGGAAAAATTGCAAATTCTTTAATAATGCTTCTTTTCCATAATGTCATAGCAAATATTTATTCCCTCACTTGAAAAAATTAATAATATCCTCAACTGTCAATATTGTCTCCGTATATGAAGCACCAGAAGATGCACCAAAGCCTAATCCTTTTGACCCAGCCACTGTGAAACCTTTATCACTACCCACGCCTAAGGTTACAGATGCCCCACTGAAGATAAAAGGCGGAAAATTAATATCAAAATTTTCGCTAAATCCCTCAATATCCTTTGTACAAAGCCCACCACCCCATCCGATACCTATATTCAGTCCACCGGCTAATGATGCCGTCCTGAAAATACCTGATTCAAAAGGATGGTCTGTATCAATAACCAACCCCAAAGCACCCTCTGCCCCCAAGAAAGGCACAAAATCAAATTCAAAGAACACAAATATATCTACTAGCCCCAGAGGATCAACTTTATTCACCCCATTATTATTCACATACATATAAGGATGCAGGAGACTGGGGTCTGCAAAATGAAATCTTTTTGCCTTTCCTTTTGCTATCATATCACTGTATAACGGATCAGGTTGTATATACCTCTTTAATATTGTATTGTAAAA